>Ga0137372_10004555_pt1 | contig 13513 bp, 13 predicted proteins | sample SagtaG_6_FD_104911 | JGI IMG/M metagenome (GOLD analysis project Ga0137372, IMG submission 104911) | Vadose zone soil microbial communities from Sagehorn Ranch, Mendocino, California, USA - Sage1_R_60_16 metaG | ecosystem: Environmental > Terrestrial > Soil > Vadose zone | place: USA...
ACGTTCAACGGATGAAAACCATCTACATCTTTCGTTGGATTCACTGTTTCAATGACCTGAGCCTCGTCGATTCCTCCAGGCAGCGGCATCTGCACCAAAATTCCATCCACTTCATCGCGTGCGTTAAGAGAGCTTACCAGGTCGAGCAACTCAGTCGCGTTTATCGAAGCAGAAAGTGCGTGGTGCTCTGAAGCAATTCCGACTTCCTCGCAGGCTCGAATCTTATTCCTGACGTAGACCTCTGACGCCGGATCATCGCCAACTCGCACCGCAGCCAGGCACGGTCTCCGCTTGTTGGTCTGACAAAACCGAACGACATCTGCGGCAACTTCTCGCTTGATTTCAGCGGCCAGGCCGGCGCCATCAAGCACTGCTGCTCGGCGAGAAATAGTAGAGGTGCTGTTTTCTTCAGGAGCCATACTATTGCCTTTACTATTAGTCGGCCTGGTTTGGGAAATTCCCCACCGTAGACGATAATTCCATACCGTGTCCTATAAAACCAAACTCGTCAACGTTGCTTGGGTAATCTTTGGTACGCTCCTTCTTGCCTCACCAATAAATTCACAAACTCCGCAGCAACGATACGAACGCCTCAAGCTGACGCTGGCCTCCGGCGATCTAAAAATGGCGTTAACAGAGCTTAACTCATTACGAGGTTTAAGCCCCGTGCACTTCGCTGCTAACAACTACGACTATCTCTCCGCTCGGCTTCACGAGAAAACAGGCGAGACAGCAGAAGCTTCGGCGAACTACCAGGCAGTCGTGGCCCGCAATTCATTGCTTTCTCAGTATGCTCTATGGCACCTGGCTCGAATAGCTCGATCAACGGGGGACTTAACGCTCGAACGCGAAAGGCTACGTCAGTTGGTTGCCATCGCGCCTAAAAGCCTGCTGCGCGAGGCCGCAATCCTGAGACTGGGCCAAAGTTTCTTCGAAAGCAAAGACTTCCTTGCGGCAGTTGCTGCTCTTCGTCCCCTCGCAGAATCGAAAAACAAGTCCGACTCACGTGAGGCTCTGGTCCTGATTGCGCAATCGTTGTTGGCCGCGGGGCAACGAGACGAGGCACGCGCATTCTTCACTAGGCTCGTAGCGCAGATGCCTGACGCATCCCGGCCCGACGACTTTGCACTGGCAGCGGTACGCGGACTCGATGCGCTCGACGCCGTTAATGACAATCCATCGGTAACAAAACCAGAGTTACCAGAATCTGAACATCTTCTGCGCGCTTCGGTCTATCAGTTTAACCGCGACTTTGAGGCAGCCCGTCGTCACTATCTCGCCGTTGCGGAGCGATACTCGCAAAGTCCAGCGCTGGCAAATGCGCTTTACCAAATTGGTCGGGGATTCTACCTCCAATTAAAATATGATGACGCTCTCAAATATTTTCAGCAGGTTTTCGAACGTTTTCCCGACAGCATGAACGCCCGAGATGCGCTTAGTTTCTCCGCTGGAACCTACAATCGCCTGAAAAGAACGGATGACGCAGTGGCCGCTTACCGGCGTTTCATCGAACACTTTCCGAATGCGCCAAATCCAGAACGACCCTACCTGAACATCATTGACGTCCTGCACGAAGCCGGCCGTTACCAGGAAGCTTTGGACTGGGTGAAGCAAACAAGAACCAGGTTTAAGGGACAAGTAGGCGACGGGTTAGCTCTTTTCGCTCAAACGAGAATTCACCTGGCGCAAGGTTCATGGCAGACGGTTGTTGCTGATATAAACGAACTCAGGCAAGTTTCCGATCTTGGCGGCAACAGGGTACCCGGCGGGACCACCCTCGCGGAAATAACCTTCTTGCGTGCATACGCGCTCGAACAATTGGGACGAACCGGAGACGCTGTTGCTGGGTATCTCTCACTTTCCGACGGACGCAACGAATACTACGGACAGCGGGCGACCCAGCGTTTACTGGCGCTCAGCAGAGACAATAATAGTCGGACCTTGCTTGAGGGACGCGCGCGCGCGCTTCGAACTGACGCTGAAAATGCGTTAACTGCGGGCCAAACAGAACAAGGTCGCCGCATAGCTCAAACTGCTTTACGCCTGACTTCCGATCCCGGCCTTAGGGAGGGGTTGCGAAAGCTTATAAGCGAGGCATACGAGAAATTGCCGAGCTACCGCTTTCCTTCGTTCAAGACCGTTCCACTGGGAAGACAAGAGGTATTCGATGTCGAAACGGATGGTGACAATCGAGAACTCAGCCATCGGGCCCTTGCCGAGGAACTTCTCTTTCTAGATCTTTACGATGAAGGCGTGCCGGAATTTGCGGCAAGTAGGTGGGAGGGGCTGGGCAGCGCACAAGATCACTCGAGTCCTAAAGGGAACACCGCTGTCGCAAAACCGTTAGGCCCAACCGCTTCATTGCCCCTGGATCTCGATTACACTCTCGCCACCTATGCTTTGCGAGGTGACCTCGGCAATCGTGCTGTACGTTTTGGTGAACAAGTCTGGAAACCTATTCCGGCCGACTACTTTATGGAAGTTGCACCCCGCGAAATGATTGACTTGCTGTATCCACTGCCATACCGCGAATCGCTTCTGAAACATGCGCCACCGCGAGCTATCGATCCTCGCTTTGTCCTATCAATTGCCCGCCAGGAGTCGCGCTTCCAACCAGACGCGAAGTCCGTCGCGGCAGCGCGCGGGTTGACCCAATTCATTGCCGAGACTGCTAACCAGATAGCGGGTCAACTCGCCATGCGCGACTTTACTCAGGACGAGCTCTACAATCCCGACACTGCGATTTTGTTTGGCACTCAATACCTTGCGAATATTTTCCAACAATTTCCCGCCCAGCCACAGGCAGTAGCCGCCTCCTACAATGGCGGCCCGGAGAATGTCGCGCGGTGGATGGCAAGGTCGCACTCAGACGAACCCGACCGTTACGTACCGGAGCTTGGGTTCCCACAGACGAAGGATTATGTGTTTAAGGTGATGACAAATTTCTGGGTGTATCAGGAACTCTATGATGAAAGGCTCGAACGCAAATAGTGATTCTCATACGGTCTGCAATTTTGCTTTTACTAATTCTGGTGCTCGCCATTGGCACGAGCTGCCGGCGGGACAGGTCCAATGAAAAGCGTTACGAACTGAAGGGCAAAGTCCTGGCTGTCGAAAAAGACAAGCACCTCGTCACGGTAGCCCACGAAAAGATCAAGGATTTCATGGAGGCCATGACAATGCCCTACACCGTACGCGATGAATGGGCGTTTGACGTGCTCGCACCGGGTGACCAGATTACGGCGACCCTGGTTGTGGATGGCACAGAGTCATGGCTGGAGAATATTGTTATTATTAAAGGCAGCCCTGAACCGACCGCAAACGGCTCTCGCGCCGCTTTCGGAGCAATGCCAGGCGACGAAGTGCCTGATTTCGCCCTCGTCAATCAGAACAATCAACCGATTCACACCGGGCAATATCGAGGCAAAGCCCTCCTCTTGACCTTTATCTACACGCGCTGCCCTCTTCCTGAATATTGCACACTGATGAGTACCAACTTCTCCCAAATCGAGCGTGAGTTGCAAAAGCAACCCGACGTTCATGAGAAGATTCATCTCTTAAGCATCAGCATAGATCCTGATTACGACACGCCTGCAGTGTTGCGCAGCTACGGCGCCGCACATACCGGCCGCTATGCCGATGAGAAGTTTAGAGACTGGGAGTTTGCCACCGGAACGAAGGAGCAAGTGAAGAAGGTGGCGCAGTTTTTTGGCCTGCAGTACTACGAGGACAAAGATCAAATCACCCACGGCCTGAGAACTGTAATCATTGAGCCCAACGGAAAAGTTGCCGAGGTCTATCGCGGAAACGAGTGGAAGCCCGCGGAGGTGCTGGAGGATCTTCGGAAGCTCGTTAAATGACCCGACGGCTCTTCGAAGGGCGAGGCAAGCAAATCGTGGGATTGTGATCTGAAGCGACCGTTGGGCTAACCGCTCCCTTCGTACCCTTAGGCTGGAATTCAACTCCTGCGGCAGACGCCATTGAAGAGAGCGCCTTCTTCGACGACTAGAGCGGGCGCCGAGACGTTGCCTATTACGCTTGCTGTACGGCCGAGGACGAGTTCTTTACTGGCCTTGATGTCGCCTTCGACTGTTCCGTTTATTTTCGCCACAGCCACATTTATTACTGCCTGTGTAACTCGCGCGCCAGAACTGACAATCAGCGTACCGTCCGGAGAAGTGACGCGCCCTGAGAAGTTCCCATCGATGCGCAACATGGATTTGAAGCGGACTTCGCCCGTGAACTTCAAGACGTCGCCGACGAAGCCCAGCCAGTTATCTTTCGGTGCACTTATCCGCTGCCGGGACTCACCGGTACCCGCAACCGCTTGACTACTCATCGTCTTCCTTCTTTCTTTACTTTCTTTACAACCCTTAAAAAGAGGTGTCTCTCAGAATCGGGCATCTACCGCTCGCTTTGTGATTAGGGAGATAGGAAGAAATCATCAATGGACGCGACACTATAGCACCATGCCGTTATTGTGACATTACGATTAGGTTGCCGTTCGGAAACAACGCACGCTCTGGGCTCAACTGGATTTAATGAGAATGCGATTGGTATCGTCTCAGGAGGTTGTTAACAACCAGGAGGTCAACTGGTTTATCGAGGCATTCCCGAGCACCAGCGGCCAATGCTTCAGCCTTCCACGAGTCGTGACACATCGCGGATAGAGTTACTATGGGAATGTGGGACGTAGTTTTCGAGGAAGTAATGAGTCGCGTGGCCTGCCAGCCATCCAGCGCCGGCAGATTCAAATCCATCAGAATCAGATCGGGTAGTTCGCTAGTGGCCAGCTGTATGGCTTCGATCCCGTTCCTGGCTTCCAGCGGGGCGTAACCCGCCATCCGAATCAACATCATGACCAGATAACGGGTGTCATCATGATCCTCCACTACCAATACTTTCACTATCCCCCCAAGCGGCTCGGGAAATCTTTTGTCTTAATTGTAGAGGGGATCGGGTTAGCCAGAGTATAACAGAAGATCAATCGAATTAGTGAGGCGTTTTCTTTCGCATTCGGCCGCCAACCGTCGCTTTGCCGAAATTCTCAGTGCATTTTGCACACTTGCAGCCGACGGGCTTGATGTGCATATCAAAATATTCTTTGCCGTAGTTATAGTTGAGCTCTTCCCCGGCTTTGATCGCCCTTTTTGACCATATCCATACTCGTCTACCAGAAACAATTGCTTCGGAGTTTGGCCTGCACGAATGATTAATATAGCGAGCAAGATTGCTCCGAGGGCTGCCGTCAATAGACCACTTCGTATTGACGCTAAAGAAATATTTACCGTTGGGTCTGCTGTCTACTTCTTCGTTTGAGACCAGCGGACCTGTGTACTCGATAATCCGTTTGCCGGCTGGAATGGGTGCTAAAGTAAATAATCCTAATCCATGAGCGGTGCGCTTGATGACGTAATTATTGTTTCCCCTGGTCATGTGTGTGATCGTACCAGCTTGTTATTCAAAAGATAAATATGCAGCTCGATTCGAATCTGAGGTAAAATCGCCGGCAAGTTCTGGCTTTCCGCAAGTCTGGAGCTTAAACTAAGCTATCTTCCTATTGAATTCTCCAAGTCAACAGGTGTTGGGGGTGCCACGTGGACCATCAAAGGCATCGGCAGGAGATGCTTCAATACCGACCCGAGCAATGGCGAAACGATGAATACATTCTCTCTCGAGAAGAGCTCGTTTTTGCCAAGCTTCACCGCGCCGACGCTAATCCTGATCCACTGGATCAGAGCCGACTCCTGGAGTTGCTCGGTCTAATAAATTACAAAATCCTGACTGGGAACAGGGTCTATGTTGAAGTCGGCGGAGTAGTTTACAAGACTCTCTATGGCGGATACTGGCGTAGCGTTTTTACGGGCATACAACATTATCTACTCAGGTGTGAGGAAATCTCCGGCTCACCGTGGATTGAAGGAAGCGAAACCAGACCCGTCGTTGATCTACCCATTTCTTATTCACACGACGGCTGGACTGCCAGGGGCCATTCTCTGTCGCTGATGCTATCCCGCGACTAGACTGGTCTGAATTGGGCCGCTCTTCCCGCTGTTCAAAATACCTGATTTGAAGCAGATCCAAGGAGGGCACCTGACAAGAAGCACATCCTAGTCTCTGCCCACACCTAAAGCGTCTGCCACACGATTGATGTAGTTGAACCAGGAGGCAATCAGAGTGATCTGGAGAATTGCCTTGTCATCGAAACCCACGGAGCGTAGCAGTTCGTGATCTGTCCGCGAAAGTCGAGTTGCGTCGCGCGTTAACTGCACAACGTAATCGAGCATGACTCGCTCCTGATCAGTGATCGGGGCGCTCTGGTAATCTTGCTCCAGCGCCGCCACCATCTTTTCATCGAGCGTTACCCGACGCAGAAACTCTGCGTGAGATTCGATTCAATAATGGCACCGATTGGTGACCGAAACGACGGTGGTAATCATCTCATGCTGCCGTCTGCTCAACGGTAAGTCCGCAGACATGAGCGTGCCGAATGTGGCGAAGGCGTGATAGAGGGCATCCGGAATCAAGCTGTGCGATGCCACTATACCTGTTGTTTCGCCATCGGGTGTCGGGTGCACCGGCGTGGCATATTCCTGCGGGTATAACTCACGCTGCGCATCAATGGCGCGGCGCACGTTATCATCTTCAGAAGCAGGAATAGTCTTTATCCAAGTCATAGAGTCATCATTCCTTTATCGATCTTTTCCGCCAAACTCAGGTCAATACCACCTGGGTACAAGCTGTGAAAAAAACTTAGCCACAGATTAACGCGGATCAGAACGGATAAGAAGGTTAAGAAACTTATGAATGTTTCCAGTCTGTTCTGATCGGTGTCATCCGCGTTAATCTGTGGCTGATTTTTTCACAGGTTCGGGAGCGTGAGGTCCAATAATTGACACTTCGCGATCGATCAATTTTTCACAGCTTCGGTAGCGGGTGGTACTGACGGCGTTTGGGGCGAAATATAAAATAATAAACCGGCAGTCCCAGCGCCACTACCGCGACGCCCAGGAATGCTTGCCAAGGATTATTGCTGCCAAGCAAAACAAGCAATAAAAGAATTAGTAGCAAAAAGACAACCGGCGTCACTGGATATCCCGGAGTGAGGTATCCAACTCTATTCCGCTCCCTGCGCCGTAGGGGAAAAAGAGCAGCGACTGTGAGGGCGATGAAGACTACTACGACAAAAATAAAATATGAAACGATCTCATTAAACGTGCCCAGCGCCACCAGTAATGAAGCCAGGAACGCTTGCAGAGCAATCGCGCGCGCCGGCGTTCCAAATCGCGGATGTATAGAAGCCGCGGCTTGAATGAACAGTCCATCACGAGCCATGGCGAAATAGACGCGTGGTGCGGACATGACAAATGCAACAAGGCTGCCGAGCATGGCCACAACAACCACGAGCGAAAACACCTGACCACCCACGCGCCCAAACAAAACCTCTCCAGCCTGCGCTGCAAAGGTTTCGCCTGAAGTAACCTGTCCGAGCGGTACGAGATAGATGAAAACGGCGCTGGTCAGAATGTAAACAAGAGTTACGATAATCACACCGTACGTCATGGCTCTTGGCAAGGTGCGGGTGGGATTGCGCACTTCGCCGGCAAGTTTGCTCAGATCCCACCATCCGCCAAATGAAAAAAAAGCTCCAATCAGGCCGCCAGCTAAAGCGCCGATCAGTGGTGCTGAGTTGGCCCGCTGCGCAACGAACGGTGTGAAGTTTGACCAATTGCCAAGTTGAAATCCAAATCCCCAAACCATGATAAAACCGAGCAACCCAAGCTTGAGAATCATGAGCCAGCGTATTAACCATGCCCCTAATCGCACGCCCCGAATGTTGATTGCGGCTACCAGAATGATCGTAGCGATTGCCAGTGCTTTGAGTCCGAGAGGCGACATGCCGAGACCGTAACCAGCGTAACTCGCCAAACCAACGGCCAGCGCTGCGGTCAGGCCCGGATCCATCACCAGAAACGCCATCCATCCGTAAAGGAAAGCGATCGCGGGCCCGTACGCTTCACGCAGATAGACGTAACCGCCGCCCGCCTCGGGATATCTTGCTGCTAACTCCCCATAGCATAGTGCGCCGCATAACGCCATTGCCCCCATTACCAGCCAAACAACCAACAACCAAAGCGGTGAGCCAAGCGCTTTGGCCATGCCCGCCGGAGTGAGAAAAATGCCGACTGCGATAACCTCACCGATGACGAGAGCGGTCGCCGTGCGAATACCAATCTGCCGTTTGAGTTCGGAACTAATGGACACAGGCTTCGACCTTCCCTCGCACCCTGGCAACGATTTCTCTGGCCTCGCCCTCAGTTTTCGCCTCTCCCACAACGCGGATAACCGGTTCAGTGTTCGAGCCTCTGACCAGGAACCAACCGTTAGGCAGCGTAACTTTAGTACCGTCTCGGGTATCTGTGGGATAACCTGCATACGCCTCCCGCAGCATCTTTGAAACCACTGTCAGTTTATCCGACGGACATATCAGTTTCTCCTTGACCATGTAGTAATGCGGAAAATCGTTTAGCAATTCGGTGACCGATTGGCTCTGCCGGGCAAGCAGGTGCAGGATCAGCGCCATACCGACCAAACTATCGCGCGCAAAATTGATGCGCGGATAGATGACTCCACCATTCCCCTCGCCCCCAATGACGGCGTTCTGTTTCTGCATCTCCTCAGTGACGTTGACCTCACCAATTTTCGTGAGAAAGATCGGGCAATCAAACTTCTTGGCAACGTCCGCAAGAGCGGACGTGGTCGAGAGGTTGGCGACAACCGGGCCCGGCTCGCGGCCGAGCACGTAAATGGCAGCAAGCACGAGTGTGTAATCCTCGCCGATTGGAACTCCTTGCTCCGATACAACCGCTAGCCGATCCGCATCCATGTCCTGGGCAAACCCTATGTCCGCGCCATGCTCTTTGACCGCGACGCAGAGATCGCCAAGGTTCTCGGCCAATGGTTCCGCAGGGCGCGGAAATGAGCCATCAGGTGTCACATTAATCGAGATGATTTCGGCTCCCAATGACTCAAGCAATTGCGGGCCTACCAGCGAGCCCGCTCCATTACAGGCATCAAGCACAACTCGAAGTCGCTTTGAAGTTTTCGGAAGTGGTCCCAGCGCGTCGAGGATGGCCCGAATGTGTAGGTCAGTTGCTCCGGCCACTTCTTCAACCGTTCTGATCTCCGCACCGGACACCTTCGTGTACTCGCCCTGATGGTAGATGTCCAGCATCTCGCCCGCTTGCCCGGAATTTAGAAAGAGCCCACCGGGACCGATGAACTTCAGTGCATTCCAATCTGCCGGGTTATGACTGGCGGTAATGGCAATACCACCGTGCGCGCGACGCTGCCGGACAACTAACTGAATATTCGGCACCGGGCACATACCTATATCAAGGACGCGGCTTCCGCTCGACAAGATACCCGCAATCACCGCTTGCTTGACCATCTCGCCAGAGGTGCGCGGATCGCGACCGATGACCACAGTGCCCGAACTAATGTACGTGCCGAACGCCTGCGCGAACCGCGTTAACAGGCCGGGTGTTAGTGACTCACCTATTACACCCCGCACTCCGGAGATGCTGATCTTGAGGGTCGGTATCGCTCGCATATATTGTGCAAGAACCTACTAGTCTGATGAACTACCTGCTCAATCTATCTCGCACCCAGTCAAGCAGGTGACGTGCGTCTTGCGCATCCTCGGCCTCAGCGATAATCCGGATCATTGATTCGGTATTTGAAGCCCGCACATGTATCCATCCATTTGGCAGCGTCACCTTAAGGCCATCGAGCGAATCGTAGACAAGCCGTTCCTGCTCCACGGCCGTGCGAAAGTCCTGCAAAACTGAGTAAAGACGATTGGGTTCCACGGCGATATTATGTTTCACAATCGTTAGCTGAGGCAGTTGCTTTACCAGCTCCGAAACTGGTTCGCGCGTGCGGGCAAGCCGCTCGAGCAGAAGACCAATTGCCGCGGCGCTATCATGCGTCAGATGCACTTCGGGAACTGTAATGCCGCCACTGCCTTCACCACCGAGTACGCCGTTATGTTCGATCATACCTTCCGAGATGTAAGCCTGTCCCACGCGAGTGCGAACGACGCTTCCGGCATAGCGTGCGGCGATCCGCTCGATGGCGCTGGTGGTAGAGATATTGGTGACGACGGTACCACTCTGCTCCCGAAGTCGAATGTCTGACGCGAGCGCGAGCGTCATCTCTTCCGAGAATGGCTCGCCAAGCTCGGTTACGATTCCCAGCCGCTCACCATCAGCATCATGAGCGAAACCGACATCGGCGTGGCCCGCTTTAACCACTGCACAGAGTTGGGCCATGGTCTCCGGCCTCGGCTCAGGCTGGTGTGGGAAAGCTGCGGTCGGATCGTTGTTCACCGCTAACACGGTGCAGCCCAGGCTTTCGAGCCAAAGAGGACTAAGCATCGAACAGGCGCCATTACAACAATCCACCGCCACCACAAGCCCGCGCGACCTGATTGCCTCAACAGCAAATGCCCCCTGGAGCACCTTGATGTGTTCCCCAATCGGATTCTCGTAGTTAATAACTTGCTTGATCGTATCCCAGGTGGCTTTGGCAAACTCTCCCTGGTGGAAGATATCCAACAACTCTTCGGCTTGAGTAGAATTGAGATAGAGCCCGTCACCACGGACAAACTTTAGCGCGTTCCACCGCCATGGGTTATGACCGGCGGTTATCGCTATGGCGCCATCCGCCTCCAGCCATTTGACGGCCAATTGCATGCTCGGAGTCGGACAAACACCAAGGTCAACGACATCACAACCGGCGGACAGCAACCCGGCAATAACCGCTGAACGAATCATTGGACCGGATGGTCTGGTATCGCGACAAATAAGAATGCGCCCACCGTCAAGATATGTTCCGAATGCCTGGGCAAACCCGACAGCAAGTTCTGGTGTGAAGGTCTCGCCGACGATGCCGCGAACGCCGGTGATGCCAATTTTCAGAGGTTTCATCAAACTTTAAGAACTGACGGTTTCAGGAGAAGATGGTTGCCTGCCTGATGTTAATTGTAACTCACGTGGCAGATGTTTGACTGAGGCGTTCACGCTCTTTTGAATTATCTCAGAAACGCAATGGGGCGGGAGACATCATAATTGAACAGTTTTATACTGACGCGATCAAAAGCGTCCAGCCTGGCGTTACCGAGGTGAAGGAAGGAAGAACGAAATGGAATTGTTCACAATCGCTGTTGTTTAGCAGAGCGACCTACAATATACAAGTTTCAGGATCTCATGGCGCAATCCTGAATTCATCAGGACCGCTGTTAAGGAATGACAACCTGGCAGATGGGGCCATCCCCGCTGTTAAAACAGGTGTTTGGCGGACAACAAGGTGTGAACGGAGGGTTGCAAGAAGCAAAAGGGGGAAGACAAGACCCCTGTGCTTGAGCCGCGGGAGCAGTAAGAGAAATTATTACGGGCAGCGCCAGCGTTGCCGGTAAATATTTTCGCAATAGCTTCCGTCGCGAAAGATGCTCCATCCCGATGGGTCGCTCCAATCCCTCTTCCAGCAATTGGTTTCTGTCCAGCTGTTGCAACGCCAACCAGACTAAATCATCCTTGATGGGCACGTTTAGTTCTTTTGTGAGTAGCCGAGTGATCTCCTTAACAGTGTTATGCCCATCACAATACTTCCAAACGAGAGCTGACGTTCGGTTCAAGCAATGCGCTTTGTCGCTCTTCGAGTCATAGACCAGCATTTCATCGGACAGTTCTCGCAGGATAAGGTTTTGTTGTCTAGCAAGAGGCTGCGGCATGTTTAGGAATCCCCGGATGTCTCGTAGTTTAGAAGATCACAGGTCTTTTAATACAAACCAAACTGCAGGTCAATGGTTTCTCGAAATGAGTTTTGGCGTCTCTTTCTCAGCTAAGCAAGACGATCCACGAAGCAACACGAAACATCACGAAATAAGATCAAAGAGATCAATCAAAAATGTCAAATGATAAATGGAAAATGGACCGGTTTTCCCGCCGCGAGTTTCTTAAGACTGGCGCTATTGGAGCACTGGGCGCTTCTATATTTCGGCGGACCGCGTGGCCCCATGGGGCTCGCGAACTGACCCTTTACGTTGGCACTTACACATCTGGCAATAGTGAGGGCATTTACGTCTACCGCGTGGACCAGGCGAGTGGTGAGTTGAAGCGTTTCACCTCCATCAAATCAGTCAACCCCTCGTTCCTGGCGATTGATCGTAGCCGACGCTACTTGTACGCGGTCAACGAGGTGCCGGAGTTTGCCGGACAGTCCAGTGGCGCCGTCAGCGCATTCGCCATTGATTCACGCACTGGCAACCTTCGCTTCCTGAATCAACAAGCTTCATTGGGGGCCGATCCTTGTCATCTGACCGTCGACCGTAACAGAAAGTTTTTGCTGGTTGCGAATTACACTGGAGGAAACCTGGCAGTCTTGCCAATTCAGCGTGATGGGATCCTGGGACCCGCTACAAGCTTTGTCCAACATGAAGGCTCGAGCATCAAAGAGCAACAGAAGGGACCACATGCCCATTGCATTATCCTGGATCACTCCAACCGGTACGCTCTTGCCGCAGATCTCGGGATAGACAAGGTCATGATTTACCGCTATGACGCGTTAACTGGAAAACTCAAGCCCAACAATCAGCCCTGGGCCCAACTCAATCCTGGTGCTGGCCCGCGTTCCCTGACCCTTCATCCGCGCGGCAGGTATGCCTATGTTATCAATGAGCTTGATTCAACGATGACGGTATTCAGATACGAACGGGGCAATGGAACTTTACGATTGCTTGAAACGGTGTCAACACTACCAAGCGACTTCTCTGGCCAGAGTTATTGTGCAGACTTGCACGTGTCTCCGTCAGGGAAGTTCCTTTATGGCTCTAACCGAGGACACAACAGCATTGTAGTTTTTGCAATAAATGAAGATACGGGCAGGCTGAAATATGTTGAGCACGTATCTACTCAGGGAAAGTGGCCCCGTAATTTCACAATTGATCCCACGGGTAGTTTCTTACTAGTAGCTAATCAGCATACTGACAATGTCGTAACGTTCAGGATTGATCCGCAGACTGGAAAGCTCAGTTCAATCGACCACGTTGCTGAAATTCCAACTCCTGTGTGTCTTAAATTTATGTAAGCACGAACCTTCTTGAGGCGTTGAGTATATCTTTCCAATAGAAGAGAATGGGTGCTGCTTCTGCGATCCTACCTTGAGGACAACAAATAGATGAGAAATGTGGCACTCGCCTTTTGTGCAGTTACGCTTTCACTGTGCTTCGGTCTTCTTCCACTTCAAATGGTAAACAGCGCTAGAACATTTCCAGAGCCTCAAACTCTTCGGCCGGTTGTGAGCACGCAAGCGCGAGGAGCCGAAATCGTAAGTGCGGATATCAGCGACAGCGATGAATTCTTTCAGAGAACTGTCCGCACGGCGACACCCGAGCGCGACAATACGCAAAAGATCGAGGCGCTGCTCAAGCGCATGACGCTCGAAGAGAAGA
>Ga0137372_10004558_pt1 | contig 13508 bp, 11 predicted proteins | sample SagtaG_6_FD_104911 | JGI IMG/M metagenome (GOLD analysis project Ga0137372, IMG submission 104911) | Vadose zone soil microbial communities from Sagehorn Ranch, Mendocino, California, USA - Sage1_R_60_16 metaG | ecosystem: Environmental > Terrestrial > Soil > Vadose zone | place: USA...
ACCGGTTCAATCCCGGTCATGGGCTCCAGAGTGAGCTCCCGACCGGAAGTGAAAGTTTAAATTGAAAGACGCAGTTTAGTTAAACAGGAGAATTGAAATGGCTAAGGAAGCATTTAAACGCGACAAGCCGCACGTGAACGTCGGCACGATCGGTCACGTGGACCATGGCAAAACCACCCTCACCGCCGCGATCACCAGCGTGCTGGCTAAAAAAGGCATGGCCGAGGTGCGCGCCTACGAGTCGATCGATAACGCGCCCGAGGAAAAAGAGCGCGGCATTACGATCAATACCGCACACGTGGAATATCAAAGCGACAAGCGCCATTACGCGCATGTCGACTGCCCTGGCCATGCCGACTACGTCAAAAACATGATTACCGGTGCGGCCCAAATGGATGGCGCCATCCTTGTGGTGAGCGCGGCCGATGGCCCGATGCCGCAGACGCGCGAGCATATCCTGCTCGCACGGCAGGTCGGTGTTCCTTCGGTTGTCGTATTTTTGAACAAGGTCGACATGGTGGATGACCCCGAACTTCTTGATCTTGTCGAGATGGAAGTGCGCGACCTCCTCACTCAATACAAGTTTCCGGGAGATAAGATTCCGATTGTAAAGGGAAGCGCTCTCAAAGCGCTGGAAGGCGATGCCGAAGCCGAAAAGCAGATACTCGCTTTGGTAGCGGCGATCGACGATTACATCCCGGTCCCGGAGCGACCGATCGATCAGCCGTTTCTCATGCCGATCGAGGACGTGTTCAACATTGAAGGCCGCGGCACGGTCGCGACCGGTCGTGTCGAGCGTGGTGTCCTCAAGAAAATGGAGGAAGTCGAGCTTGTCGGAATTCGGCCAACCGCGAAGACGACCGCGACCGACATCGAAATGTTCCGCAAACTGCTCGACGAAGCGCGCGCGGGCGATAATGTCGGCGTTTTGCTGCGCGGCACGAAGAAAGAAGACGTCGAGCGCGGCCAGGTCATCGCCAAGCCTGGCTCGATCACCCCGCACAAGAAATTCAAGGCGGAAGTCTACGTGCTGAGCAAGGAGGAAGGCGGCCGTCACACGCCGTTCTTTACCAATTACCGGCCGCAGTTTTATTTTCGGACCACCGATGTGACTGGCACGGTAAAGTTGCCCGAGGGCGTGGAAATGGTCATGCCCGGCGACAACATCGCCATTGAAGTTGAGCTGATCACGCCCATCGCGATGGAGAAGACCATTCTTTTCGCTATTCGTGAAGGCGGAAAAACCGTCGGCGCGGGTCGCGTTAGCGATATTTTGGATTAAGTTTCCACCCGATTACGCCAGTAGCTCAATTGGTAGAGTAGCGGTCTCCAAAACCGTCGGTTGGGGGTTCGAGTCCCTCCTGGCGTGTGGAGAAACATTGCAAACGCCGAACGTCCAACGTTGAACACTGAACTTCGAACTCAGAGGCAGGCAATTGGGTGTTGGACGTTGAGCGTTGGATGTTGGACGTTGTTCTTAAGAATTAAATGATCGCAAAGACGAGAAACTTTTTTAACGAAGTGAAGATCGAGCTCCAAAAAGCTTCCTGGCCATGGGAATCGAAGGAAAAAGGAGTCCGCCGCTACAAGGAGCTGACTGACTCAACCCTGGTTGTCATCATCGCGATGCTGCTGCTCGGCGGTTACGTTGCGCTCTTCGATTTCGTTCTCGTCAATTTCGTCCACTTCTTTACCCGGTTGCACTGATTATGGGACAAGCGCTCGCAGCAAAAGATCAATGGTTCGTCGTGCACGTGCTCTCCGGCCAGGAAAACAAAGTGAAGGAGAACATCGAGAAACGCATCAAGACCGAGGAGATGAGCGATTTGATTTACGAAGTTCTCGTCCCGACCGAGCGCGTCTCGGAAATTAAAAAGGGCAAGAAAAGCGAGACGACGCGCAAATTTTTTCCCGGCTACCTGATCGTGAACATGCATTTGCTCGATGAGAACAACCAGCTCGTCGGGCGCACCTGGTATTTCATTCGCGACACACCCGGCGTGATCGGTTTTGCCGGCACCAAGGATAAACCGATCCCGATGCGCCAATCGGAAGTGGACAACATGCTCGCGCAAATGAAAGAGCGCGAAGAAAAGGTGAAACCGAAAGTCAGCTTCGAAGTTGGCGAAACAGTGAAAGTGGCCGACGGCCCATTTCAAAATCAGAACGGCATCGTCGAGGAAATCGATCCCGAGCGCGGCAAACTCCGCGTCTCCGTCACCATCTTCGGGCGCGCCACACCGGTCGAACTCGAATACTGGCAGGTCGAACGCGGCTAATTCAGAGGTCAGAAGTCAGATATCAGAAGTCTGAAAAGCTTTTTCGGTTTAACGATTCAACGATTTAACGATTTAAGATGGCAAAGGAAGTAGTAGCTCAGATAAAACTCCAGATTCCGGCCGGTCAGGCGAACCCCGCACCGCCCGTCGGGACCGCGCTCGGACCGCGCGGCGTCAACATCATGGCGTTCTGCAAAGAATTTAACGCCGCCACCCAGAAACAAGCCGGCGACATTCTCCCGGTCGTGATCACTGTCTTCAAAGACAAGTCGTTCACCTTCATCACGAAAAGTCCGCCCGCTGCGATCCTGTTGAAGAAAGCCGCCAACATCGCCGCCGGATCAAAAGAGCCGAACAAAGAGAAAGTCGGCAAAGTCACGCGCAAACAAGTCATGGACATCGTGAAAACGAAATCCAAAGACCTGAATGCGCGCGATGACGAAGCCGCCTTCCGCATCATCGCCGGCACCGCCCGCCAAATGGGCCTCGAAATCGTCGATTAGCAAACACCTATCGGTCGTCTGTAACGTGAAGGGACGTCGCCTCTGGCCTGCTGATTGTCCTGGTTGTCGGTCTTGCGGTACGGTGCGTCGCTTCCAAGTGTATCGCAGTGGCTACTGCACACGGTGTCATCCAATCATCTATCGCATTTCTCGAATTGACCGCGGGGTGTACCGACAAAGGGGGCGCTGGGCAAACCGGAATCCCTGGACTGCCGGCATTCGAAAAAATGCAGAACGTGAATTGGAGGAGATTCGCGAGTTGGAGGCGCCTGTGAAAGGCCGTGCAAGCGGAAGCGACATCGAGAATCTTCTCGTTGCAATCGCAGAGGATCTTCGAGCAAAGCCAGAAACGCTCTGTGGTGTCTGCCATATTTTTGACGGTGGGCTTGATGCTGAACAACGAAAACGAGTTTATGAAGTTGTCGCTCGCCTCGCAGAAAACCTTCCTAGCCGCCGATCTGTGCAATGGAGCTTTGTGCTCAAGCAGCGTCAGGCTCGAGAGGCCGCAGAATTTGATGCTCGGCTCAGAGAGGCTGAAGAAAACCTTGGATTTGCGTAACGTTCTTCCGCATTGTCGCCCGCGAAGTCATCCTGAACCGTAGCGGCGATCTAGATTTGCCGAACCATTCGTATTAGAGTAGAAGAGCTTCAAAATTTATTGCCCGATGCGTGCTGTTGGGCAGAGCAGCAGGAAGCGAGTGCGTTGCTTTCATTGGTGCAGATATGATATCCGAGAGCATGCAGAGACTCTTCCTCTTTTTTATTGCGATGTTTATCTGCGCTGGCTGCGCATCAACTGACTTCCAAGCTTGGGAAGGCAGAAATTCTGTCGTCGAAGGGCGGGGCGGAACAAAGAAGGTTGTTGATGGGGTGGACGTGTGGACCAATGGCGATCCGCCGCGAAGATTTCAGATTCTCGGAATTATTGATGATGAACGTCCAGGCGGGATCATCGCGATGGCTGAGTTGAAGCATGATATCACTAAGAAAGCGCGCGAACACGGAGGGGATGCACTAATCTTGATCTCAAGTTCGTCGCAGTTAGCCGGCTATTACAGTGCTGGTGCCGTGAACACGCAGGTTTACGGTGGGTCGGCAACAAGCTTTGGCAGTGCGACAACGATTCCAATCACAAGGCGCGCGTCGAAATTCGCCGTAATCAGATACGTTGATTAGTTGACGCGTTGTTTTGGAGCTTCTTCGCTAAGGCCCAAAAACTCCCAGCGCTGCAAGGCAATAGGGACATTGCCGTTTTTCCAGACAAAATCGTGGAAGGCACGGAGGTTGAATTTGTCGCCCTGCTGCAAGCGTGCTTCGGCCAGGAATTTTGTGATCTGGAGTTTGCCGATCTGATAGGTGATGGCCTGACCGGGGCCGGTTGAGAAAGCGATCGCTTCCTGGCGCGCGGTGTTTACGTCCATCGGCACTTTTTCCTGCAAATATTTTGCAGCTTGCTCAAGCGTGAACTCGCCGAGCGCGAGTTTCACGTCCACTTCCACGCGGAGTGCGCGCAGACGCATAAAATTGTAAATGATCTCGCGCGTGTGCGGGCTGTCATCGAACAGACCGGCCTGCAACATCATTTCTTCGGCGTAAAAGCCGATGCCTTCGTTCGCGCCCGAGTCGTAATAATGCCGCCGGATCGGGTCTTCGTGTTTCCACGAGAGACAGAGCTGAAAATAATGGCCGGGAATTCCTTCGTGAACAGTGATCGGCCGCGGATCCTGCGCAGTCGCGCGCCAGAAGTAACCGAGGTTCGCTGAAGGTTCGGTCGCATAGCGGATGCAGTTCTCTTTCAAGCGCGACGGTGAAGTGAAGTCATCCATTTCACCGAAGCCTTGCAGCGCGCGCAAATACTCCGGCATTGGACGCAGGGTGTAATGCTGAAGCCAATCGGGTACGGTGAGAATACCGTGCTTCCCCAGAAATTCGCGGATCGACAATTCTTTTGTCGCCGCGTCTTCAATCCAGGTAGGAATGTCTTTCGCTAAGGTAAGCGGCGGTACATTCTTGTTCCGTTCCTTTTCAAATGCCTCAAATGCGACGGCGCGATTCCACTCCTGCTGACCCATCGCGAGAAGTTCCTCCGGCAAGTGGGGGATCAGCGCCACGTTTTTGAGAAAGAAAACATAAGCGTCGCGTCCGAGCGCCGTTTCTTTTGGAAGCGACGGCAATTTTTCCTCAAGCTGCTGTCGAAACTTTTCGAGCGCATCGGCCGCGCGTTGGACTGCGCTGTTCAACTCCTGCTCTTTGAGAGTTGTCGATCCAAGCAGTGCGGCCGCCATTTTTTGCAGGCGCTCTCGCACGCCGTCCAGTGCTTCAATCGCCACAGTCGCGAAAGGCGCCGGTGGATTCGAGAGATTCTCTTCGCTCTGCTGCACGATCGACGGAATGTTTTCGATGCGCGTCAGAATCTCGCGAGATTGAGCTGCGTTGTACGGGCCCGGCACGGTGAGCGCTTCGACGATAGGCGTAAGCGTTTGCTCGATGTAAAAGTTGGGATCGCGCTTCCAACGCGAATTGATTTCCAATTCCCAGCGCACCCGCGACAAGGCAGAACCGATCAGGCGATAATCAACCTGTTTCGCAACCGGCCAGCCGCTGACGTCGATTTTCTTCCATCGCGATTCGAACTCGGTGAGATCTTTTCGCCGATTGTCGATCTTAGCTAGCGACCAATCGCGCGTCCCGGCCGGCCGCTCCATTCGCGGCACGTCATCGCCATTGAACGGCGCATACTTCACACGCCAAGCCCAAAAGTCGTCGGCGAGCTTGTCGAGAGAACTAATATCTGGGCCAGCCGTCTGCTTTTGCCCGTGCGCATCCGGCGCTGCTGTGAACAAAAACAGAAACAGCGCAGCCGATGCGGTCTTTAGGGAAAGCATCCGTGGCATTTGTGTCGGTTTGCCGAAAAGCGCTCTTCTTGTCAATCGCAGTCAGCCTTGCTTTGTCTCGAGAAAATTTTTATACCGTTGCAATGAAGATCTCCCAAAGGGTTCATTGTCGATCTTGCGTTCGATTTGTTCTTGCAGCGTTTGTTTTTCTGGTCTGCGCAATTTCTATCAGCGCGGCCGATCAAACCGTCGTGCTGAAAGCGGCGCGGATGTTCGATGGAAAATCGAAAGCGCTTGTGCAAAACGGCGTCGTGATCGTGCAGGGCGATAAGATTGTCGATGCAGGCAGCAACGTTGCGATTCCATCGGACGCGAAAGTGATCGATCTGGGGGACGTAACGCTTTCGCCCGGCTTCATGGATGCACATACGCATCTGACGGCGGATTATACCGAGTTCAATAAACGGCGACTCGAGGAACTCGATCTCAACGTCTCCGAACAGGCAATCAGGGCGACCGCTTATGCGCGCGCCACGATCGAAGCCGGTTTCACCACCGTGCGCGACGTGGGCAGCCGTTTTGTTGCCAGTCACGAGTTTGTCGATATTGCGTTGCGCAATTCGATTAACAAAGGCGTGATTGTTGGGCCGCGCATGCTGGTCGCGACACACGGGATCGGCGCAACGGGCGGTCACTTCGATCCGACGAGCGGATTTCGCGATTTTCTGTTCCGACGGGAACCCGATTACACCGACGGGATCGCCGACGGGCCCGATGAAATTCGAAAGGCGGTTCGCTTCGAAGTCAAGAACGGCGCCGACGTGATCAAGGCTGCCGTCTCGGGCGGTGTCTTTTCGTTGGCCGATGAAGTGGACACTCCGCAGTTCACGCCGGCGGAAATGGCGGCGCTGGTCGATGAGTCGCATCGCCTGCGCAAAAAGGTCGCGGTGCATTGTCATGGCGATCTGGCCGCGCGCGATGCAATCCAAGCGGGCGTGGATTCTATCGAGCACGGATCGTTTATGAAACCGGACACCCTCGCGCTCTTGAAAAGCAAGGGGACATTCCTCACGCCAACGCTGATGGCGACCGAATGGATCATGAGCAAGATCGACAGTTACCCGCCTGCCTTGCAGGCAAAAGCGAGAGCAGCCGCGGCAGCGCGCTCGGACATGTTTCGCAATGCGGTAAAGATGGGCGTCAAAATTTCCTTTGGGACCGATGCGGCCGTTTTCCCGCATGGCCAGAACGCCAGGGAGTTCAAGTTAATGGTCGATCTCGGAATGGCCCCGATCGACGCGCTGAGGAGTGCGACGTCAAATGACGCCGAGCTTTTGGGCATCGCGCAAAAAACAGGCACCCTCGAAAAGGGCAAGCTGGCCGATATCGTCGCAATGCCAGGCGATCCGACCGCCGATATCACCGCGACGGAACGGGTTTCTTTCGTAATGAAAGAGGGAAAAATTATCCGGAACGGTCCCGCGACCGCACCGAATTCGGCAAGATCGACATTGGACACACCCGTTTCTGCGTTGGCAGATTAACCCGCGCTCTTACGGGCCTGCCGCATTGCCCTTAACACTTTCGGGCCGACCGAGGAACGGATGTAGCGATGCCAAACGAAGACGAGATCGAACAAGAGGATCGCCAGCCACCAGAGATACACGAACGCGCCAAACGCGAGCAGAACCGGCCAGAGCGCGTGCTTTCCCTTTTCGGCTAACCCCGGCCAGTTGCTTGCGATGCGATAAGCAACGATCGCTGCAATCTGCAATCCGGTGATGACAACGAGCGGATGTGCACCCCGGCAGAGCCAGCGGACGCTCGCGCCTGATCCTTGCTTTAACCATCGCGGATCGACGCGGCCCAGGAGACCGGCAACAGCCGCGCTAACTAATCCTCCCACGATCGCGAACAGGCCGGCGGGGTGGTTAAGACTTGAACTCTGGAAAAACCATATGTCGCGGCTCTGGAATTCCGTCCGAGCAAAATAATACGGCAACGCGCAGATGATGAAAATGGCAAGTCCATAGAAGATCCAGCACAGCTGCCGCGTGAGTTTAAAGATTCGCGCGAATGCAATCATGCCCGTAAGCAACGAACCAGCTCCGAGGACATCGAGCAGGCTGTGGACAAACGGAGTCGGGCTTCGGACGAACGACTCGGTCGCTTTGTAAACGAAATAAGTTCCCAGACAGCAAAGGAGATAAACAAGCGCGTAAGGTACTACGTAAGAAAGTATCGCCGCGCTAACGCGTGTCCGGGGAGGTTCGCTATAGCGAGGCTGACCCGACCTTAAGCGCACAACATTTTCAATGAAGTGCCCAAAGACGCTCGGATCCTTCCAGTAGTCGTTGTGCGCCTGGCCAGGCATGGCATAACGCGCAAACCCGTGGTCGTCGTTCTTTTCATCGAAGCGAAAAACGGGCGACCAACCGTGCGCAAGCATCCAGTCGCGCGTGCTGTCCAATTTGAATCCGACCGGATCGCCGTAGTCGTAATAATTTTTCCACCAGATGTTTGTGTTTTTGACGGCTCTTTTCCTGCTGAAAAATTCCAACACGTCTTCGCGCGGTTTATGCAGTGGCTTCCAGATATCAGGCCAGAGCACAATGTGCTTGTCGATGGGAGAACCGAAGGTCATAAAGCCGCGGACGTATTTGTACCAGTCGCGAGCTAGGTTCTTGGATTCGGCCGCTCGCTTGTCCGATTCGGCCGTCGCCTCCCGTTTCGACATTGCCTGCAGCAGTCCCATGAACGCCACCACCGTGCCTTCGCTGTGAGCGACCACGTAAATTTCTGGATCGGCTGCCGAGCGATTCTTAAGGAAATCATTCACCGTCTCGCCAACGGCATCGAGAACGGTGGTAAAGCGCTTGAGAATGCCCAACCGAAATTCCTCAAAATCCGCGACAATCTGCACGTCTCCGACATAACTCGTCAGCAGCTTATCGAGGTCAAAGTTGATCCAGCCCGCCTTTTCCGCGATCCAGAGCAGATTGCCAAGCACCTCTATTGTTTCGATCATTTCTTCCAAGGCATCAGCTACCGCGCGGTATTCTTTTCGATCCAGTTCTGGTGGCGGCGTTTCGGTGGGGTGTCGGGACGTGATCCGCTTTGCTGTGTCGGGCGTAGTGAAGAGTTCGTATCTAGCCCGGAGCCGGGCGACCACGGTGCGCGCCCATGCTTTTGTCTCCTCGAGTGTGTAGCCTTCTTTCTGCACCTCCCGCGGGATATCGGCCCAGTAGATCTCGACAAAGGTCGTTTCGGCGAGAGACTCGGGCACAGGCAAGGCTCCAGTCGTATCAGGTGTTTCGAGGTTAAAAGCCGAAATTGCGGGGGGAGGCTTTCGGAACGCGCCTAACGGAATGCCTGCCGGGTAGTTGAAGAACCCAGCAAAGGCTGAAACTACGCTTTGAATGGTGGCGTTGCGGAACTGATCCCCAATGCCGTGGACCGCCACAACATAGCGTTTTGCGGGTCGAATCGATAGCTTCAACGCCTGAAGCGTCGGGGTAGCTTCGAGAACAGTGCCGACAGCGTTTTTGTATGGAGCGGGCATAGCGCGGAAGGCAGTCAGTCTATCAGTCGAGAAGCCCATCGGAAAGTTTCTTCCAGACGCGTGCAGCGGAGCAGATTTTTTTTGACACGTTGATGCAAACCGCTAGTGTGCGCGTTCCCAAGCAACCAGCAGGAGAGCCTGTAGCTCGCGAACTGCACGATGCTATGCAACAAAATCGTTCCAAACGTTACCGCGCCGCCGCTGAGCAGGTCGACCGGAGCAAAGTTTACAATCTTCCCGAGGCGATCTCGGCGTTGAAGAAAATGCCGGCGACGAAGTTTGATCAGACCGTGACCGTTTCATTCCGGCTCGGTGTCGATCCAAAACAGTCGGACCAGATGGTGCGCGGGACGTGTCCTCTTCCGCATGGCAGCGGCAAGACAGTGCGGGTGCTTGTTTTTGCGGAAGGCGCGGCAGCGAAGGCAGCGCTCGAGGCCGGAGCGGAATTCGTCGGATTCAAAGACATGATTCAAAAATGTCAGGAAGGTTTTCAAGACTTCGACGTCGCAGTTGCGACGCCAGCGGCCATGGCGGAAGTACGCAAGCTCGGAAAAGTCCTCGGACCGCGCGGATTGATGCCGAACCCAAAAACGGGCACGGTGACGGAGGACACGGCGAAGGCGGTGCAGGAAGTGAAAGCTGGCCGCGTGGAATTTAAACTCGACAAGAACGGTAACGTGGCGGTTCCAATGGGGAAATTTTCGTTTGAAGAAAAAGAGCTGGTGGAGAATGGAAATGCTGTGATCGAAGCGGTGGTGCGGGCGCGGCCAGCCACAGCCAAGGGGCGCTATCTCGAAGGCGTAACTCTCAGTGCGACGATGTCGCCGGGAGTGCATGTCGATCCAGCGCCGTATCTGAGTACCTAATGATTAGATCGACAATATGAGACCAGAAAAAGCCAGCATCGTTTCAGATCTTTCCGAGAAGTTGAAACGCTCGCCATTCATGCTCGTGGCCGATTACCAGCGCATGAAGGTGGATAATTTTGGCGAATTGCGGATGCGGCTCGCTCCGGTTGGCGCGGAAGTGCACGTCGTGAAAAACAATTTTCTCAAGCGCGCGATGGTTGATTCCGGATTGCCGGACGTGGGTGACAAATTGGTCGGTCAGACAGCGGTTGTAACCGGCGAGAAAGATGTGGCGCCGGTGGCGAAGATTTTAAAGACGTTCGCGAAGGAGTTTAAAATCGCCGCATTGAAGATTGGTCTGGTGGACCGCGCGATTCTTTCGAGCGTGGATTTGGAAGCGCTGGCGGATTTGCCATCACGTGAGGTTTTGCAGTCGCAATTGCTCGGCCTGCTTTTGTCGCCGGCAACGAAACTGGTGCGTTTGCTGAACGAGCCGGGCTCTGCATTAGCGAGATTGTTAAGCGCCAAGGCGCAGAAAGAAAAACCAGCGGAGGCAGCGACATAGGAGAATTTTCGTCCGGCCAATGCCGCACGAACAACAAAGCAAAAACTGTCCGGGCCGATGGCTATCGGCCTTAAATTTCCGAGAGCTTTCGGAGGCGGCAATTGGAGGAAACAAAAATGGCAGACACAGATAAATTGGTGGAGCAACTCAGCGGCTTGTCCGTGCTCGAGATTGCCGGTTTGGTAAAGCAGCTTGAAGAGAAATGGGGAGTGAGCGCGGCGGCACCGGTGGCGGTGGCGGCTGGTCCAGCGACCGGCGCACCCGGCGGGAGTGCGGCGGCGGCTCCAGCTGAAGAAAAGAGCACTTTCGAAGTCGTCCTTAAAGAAATGGGGTCGAATAAGATTGGCGTGATCAAGGAAGTCCGTAGCGCTGTGCCTGGACTTGGTTTGGCCGAAGCGAAAGCGCTGGTCGAAGGAGCTCCTAAAACAATCAAGGAAGGCGTGACCAAGCAGGAGGCCGAAGAGATCAAGAAAAAGATCGAAGCGGCCGGTGCAAAGGTCGAGATCAAGTAGCTGGCTTTTCGCGGCCAGCGCTGCGCACAAAACCACTTGCGCGGCGGCCGTTTTTTGTTAAGGTGGTTGTCTGTTAGAAGTAGGCAGACTTATTTTTAACCCGGCGCTCGACGGCAAAAGAAGGAACTGGCAACAAAACGGTGTGAGGTCAATTTGACAGACCGCTGTTTTGGTGTGATTTTTGCGCCCCTCGCTCGCCGCCGGTCGCGTAAAAATCTTGCCTGCGGCGGCCGCTATTTATTGTGGTCGGCGCGAGGTTGAACCCTTGGTCTAGTGATTATGTCAGAACGCAATTCGGAACGCATCCACTTCGGAACCATCAAAGAAGGTATTGAGCCGCCAAACCTGATTGAGGTCCAGCTCAATTCGTATGTCGATTTTCTCCAGAAGGATGTGCCGTTTTCCAAGCGGAAGAATTACGGATTGCAGGCGGTTTTCAGGGAGGTTTTCCCGATCGAGAGCTACGACGAGAAGGCTGTTCTCGATTTCGGTCGTTATGAAATTGGCGAGCCGAAGTTGGCGGCGCTAGAAGCTCAGCGCGAAGGCCAGACTTACAGCGCGCCGCTGCACGTCACGTTTCAACTACGCGAGGAAAGAGGCACGAAGGAAGAGAAAGTTTACATGGGCGAGATCCCGCTTATGACGCCGCAGGGGACTTTTGTGATCAACGGCGCCGAACGTGTGGTTGTGAGCCAGTTACACCGTTCTCCCGGCATCGCTTTCGAATCAAGCGTGCACCTCAACGGCAAAGTGCTCTACAGCTTCCGCATCATACCCGATCGCGGCTCCTGGATTGAAGTGCAATTTGATACGGCCGATCTGCTTTACATTTATCTCGATCGTCGCAAGCGCCGCCGGAAGTTTCTCGCGACGACGTTTCTGCGCGCGCTCGGTTATGGCTCGGACGAAGAAGTCATCAAGCTTTTTTACAACATCGAGAATCTCAAGCTGAGCGAGAAACTCGACGAGGAAAAGCTCGCTACCAAGGTGCTGACGGCGGAAATCCGCGACGGCGAAATCACGGTCGCGCGCGCCTTCGAACCGCTCACTCTGGCGACAGTTCGTCAGATCATGGCTCTGAAAATTCGCGAGGTTAAAGTCATCGATATTTCACACGACGACACGGTGGTGAAGGCGCTGCGGAAAGATCCGGCGCACGATCAGGAGGAAGCGCTCAAAGATATTTATCGACGCCTTCGGCCGGGCGATCCACCGACGGTAGCAAATGCCCGCGCTTTACTGAAACGGCTCTTTTTCGATCCGAAAAAATATGATCTCGGTCGCGTTGGCCGTTACAAGATCAACCAGAAACTTGGTCTCGATGTCGATCTTGGCGAGCGCATTTTAACGGACAAGGATTTCATTGCCGCGATCAAGTATTTGATCAACCTGCGCCGCGGCGAAGGCACGCTCGACGACATCGATCATCTCGGGAGCCGTCGCGTGCGCACGGTCGGCGAATTGCTCGCCAACCAATGCCGCGTCGGTCTCGCGCGCACCGAGCGTCTTGTTAAGGAACGCATGACGCTGTTTGACATCAACGTCGATGGGATGACGCCGCAAAAGCTGATCAACCCGAAGGCGCTGAGCGCGGTCATCCGCGATTTCTTCGGTCGTTCCCAGCTTTCGCAGTTCATGGATCAAACAAATCCGCTCGCCGAGTTGACGCACAAACGTCGTTTGTCAGCACTCGGGCCGGGTGGCCTTTCGCGTGATCGCGCCGGATTCGAAGTGCGCGATGTTCATCCATCGCATTACGGGCGGATTTGTCCGATCGAAACGCCGGAAGGTCCGAACATTGGCCTGATCAGCTCGATGAGCACGTTCGCGCGCATCAATGAGTTTGGTTTCATCGAGACGCCGTATCGAAAGGTCGAGAAGGGCCGCGTAACGGACCAGGTTGATTACCTCACGGGCGATCGCGAAGAAAATTTTCTGGTCGCGCAGGCGAATGCGCCGATTGATGGTCGAGGACATTTTACGGGCGAGAAAGTTTCGGTGCGCTATCGAGGCGACTTTCTCGAAGTCGACCCGGCCAAGGTGCACTACATGGATGTGTCGCCGAAACAACTTGTCTCAGTCGCGGCCGGGCTCATTCCTTTTCTGGAACATGACGACGCGAACCGGGCGCTGATGGGTTCCAACATGCAACGGCAGGGTGTTCCGCTCATTGTTTCGGAGACGCCGCTGGTGGGAACCGGCCTGGAAGCAAAAGTGGCGCGCGACTCACATGCCGTCGTTCTCGCCACCGAAAGCGGCAAAGTCGCTTCGGTCACGGCGGACCACATTATTGTCACCAAAGACGGCCATCTGCCGGAAGGAAAAAGAAAGTTAAAGACGGATGCGGAAGCCGGGGTTCACGTTTACGAACTGCGAAAATTCATGCGTTCAAACGCGGGCACGTG
>Ga0137372_10004565_pt1 | contig 13506 bp, 7 predicted proteins | sample SagtaG_6_FD_104911 | JGI IMG/M metagenome (GOLD analysis project Ga0137372, IMG submission 104911) | Vadose zone soil microbial communities from Sagehorn Ranch, Mendocino, California, USA - Sage1_R_60_16 metaG | ecosystem: Environmental > Terrestrial > Soil > Vadose zone | place: USA: California...
CATGCTTTGGTATCGCGCGTCGGCTTCCTTGGCCAACATGCGCTCGACGACGGCCCGTACATCCTCAGGTGTTCCGGGCGAGGCTTCGGTAATGGAGCGAGGCTTTTCGAGAATGATGTTGGACATCAAGGCAGCGGCATTGTCACCCTCGAATGGCCTGCGGTAGGCAAGCAATTCGTAAAACATTACGCCAGTGGCCCAGATGTCAGATCGCGCATCGGCAGCGCCATTCCTGAACAATTGAGGGGACATGTAGCCGAGCGTGCCGATCAGCATTCCCGCTGATTGGGAGCGCGTGCCTTCACCCAGCCGCGCGATGCCGAAATCGACCACCATAACGGTGCCTTCGGTAGTGACCATCACGTTTCCGGGTTTGATGTCCCGGTGAACGACAGGTGGGTTTTGCTTGTGGGCATATTCAAGAGCGCGGCAAACGTAGACAATGAACCCGATCTTCTGTGAGAGCGGAAGACTTGGCTGGCGGTCGATGATTTTGTCGAGACTGTCACCATTCAAGAACTGCATGGCGATGAAGGGCGTGTCGCCTTCGTGCCCGAGTTCGTAGATCGTGACGATGTTGGGATGCTGCAGACCACCAGCGGACCGCGCTTCCGAATAAAAGCGCTTCAAAAGATTGGGGTCGTCGGAAAGGCCCGTGGTCAGCGTCTTCAAGGCGACAATGCGGTCGATGAAGGGATCGCGGGCCTTATACACAACACCCATGGCCCCCTGGCCGACCTTCTCCATAATCTCGAATTTGCCGAGCTTCTTCATCGTCTTCTGGGCACACGCATCCTGAGGCAAACCAATCCCTTAGCGGTAGGAGAGCAATTTGAGAGGCATTTTCCCCTGAGTCTCTGCGGAGGACGCCGGGTTCCGAAGTCTGGGCGATACTCCCAAATAAGAGCCTATGTGTCAACAGTTTATCGGATGATTCGCAAGGGAAAAGAATCAAGTCGCCTGAAATAAGTGGCCGTGAAGTGCGGCCCAGGTTGAGATGGAAGTTCCGTTGTGTGAACTTTTCTTTACCGCATCGGCGGAACGCAAGGCCTGGTCCAAGACGAGCACGAGAATCAGCCCAAACGGTCATCGCCGGTTACTTGGCGCCGGGCGGGCACCTCAAACCTGCAATATACCCTCGTTGGAAGAGTGGAACGCTGGCCGTTTCCAATTCGAATTCTACAACTTCGTTCTTGCCGTTGTATTGGACGATCTGTCCACCCTGCCCGGGAACCGGCCAAGCAAGTTGAAAACCCGCCGGTGTGCGCGTCCACGTGTACTGATAAAAGAGCTTGAAAGCCCCCCAGGATCCAGGGAACTGACTGTACGTCTTGCCGCTCAGCGTCAGAGTCGCCCCAGTCAAACTTCCCGACCAGGTGAAGGTTTTCGTATTCGTGGCAGTTCCTGTCAATTTCATTTCCTGGCCATCAATGGCCACGCTCTCGCTGGTTTCGCCCGCGGGGACGCGTGCCTTCAGCGCGAACTGGAATTGCAATTGCCCGGAGTTATTTGGATAGAGAGCGCGTTGAATGCTCGCGGCTTGAGTGATCACAGGGCCAAAATTAATCTTTCCGACCTTTTGGACATACTGGCCGCCTTCCAAGGTGAAAACCGTCTTGTTGAGCTCCAGGAATCTCGAAAGAGCGCCCGTTCCCGGCTGGAAGAAACCGGTGAGGTCAGCGAGAGAAGCATCCAGGTGCGAATTCGCATCGAAGGGGAACTTGGATCCGAGGTTACGAAGAGCGACGCAGAATTCGTGGACCCCTTTGGGGCCTTCCCCACCGCTGGGAGGAGGCGCGGCAGAGGTGGGCGCTTCGAGAAGCTGCTTGACCTTCACGTCCAGTTTTGCTTCCTGGTCGATATTAAATCCCTGGGCGATCTCGGCGGCTGACACGCGTGCCTGAACGGAAAACGTATTGCAGTTGTTCACCGCCGCATCTTTCTGATCCGCGGGAAGGCTGTCTTGAATGCCCTCCAGGCAAGTTTGCACCTGGATAAGAGCAGCGACGTATTTCTGATTGGATTCCTGCACCAAGTGCTCCAGACATTGTCCGGCGACGACCTTCTGGGCGGGCTGGAAAGCTTTGAGAACGTCGGCAGAATTTACGTTTGTGTTCTGCGATACCTCGCAGAGCAAGGCAAGCAGAGGTGAACGGTTTCCGGAAAGCTTCCCGAGTTTCCGCGCTTTCTCTTTATACGGACCCATCGGCAGTGGCGTAGCGGCGGCCAAAAACTCTCGCCACTGCTTTATGTAATCGGATTGGTAGAGGGCGCGGATCTCGGCGGGATTCATTACCGCCGACGAGTGAGTTCCTCCTGCGGTGCCGTACACCCAATCCTCGCCAGTCAGGTACTTTTCGGGATGCGCGATGGCGTTGTCCATGAACGCCCAGCCAGTTTTGGTGAATTCGCCGCCGACGATCTTGGGATCACGAAGAACGTCCGACGCCTCGGGATACTTTTGGCTGAAATTGAGGGAAGAGCCGGAAGTTTGCTTGCGTGCGGCGGAAAGCATGGCCTGGTAAACCGGCTGGACACCGGAAGAGAGCTTTAAAAACGTGCGTGCCTGCAGGACAGCGAAAGAGTCTCCTTCGGAGGGAAGAGGATTGCCGATGAGAAGCTCATCAGCATAGAAATCAAACTGTGCTCGTGCGAGGTTGCGCCGGTCGTCGCCCACGTCACCTGCGGACTCCCAGCGCTTCATGAGCACCGGGGTCAAGAATTCACGCGTGCTCTTCTCGGGGTTTGAGGTAGTGATGAGATACGCTTTCAATGTCTCGTAGGCCGAGCCGGGATCGTCGCTCAGACCGGGCTTGGAAGGCAGGGATCTGAGCGAGTTTACCAATGCGGTCTGCACATTGCCGAAAAGAAGAGCGTGAAAGCGGCTGAAGTACAGGCTGCGAAGGCTGGTGAAAAGGTCGGCGCCGGAGTAGAGCCCCCAACGCAGATGCAAAGGCTTGTGACTACGCTCGAATGCCGCAAGCTTTTCGAGTTGCTGGCGCGCGGCATCGAGGCGCTGAAGATCTTCGATGGAGGCCATCGAAGGACCTTGGCTCCTGACGGGAACGATTCCGTTTGCTGCCGCAAGAACCTCTTCCTGCAGGGAACGATTTCCGAAAAACGAAATGATCATACCGAGGACCCAAATGGCGGCGAACACACCCGCGGTCGCCAGGAGCACGCGCTTCAAAACATTGGCACGAGAGCTGCTCCCGCTGGCTCCGAGCGCGGCGCGGTCTTGCAAAATGACGTGGCTGAAAATATGGCTGAGAAAGAGCCACTGCGTGGCTTTCTTGGATTCGCCGGCAAGGACGTTCTGCGTGGCGGTTTGCCAGCCCTGCGTCTGGGTTTTCGTAAAATCATCGGCACGCATGATGGATGTTGCATTTGCGGAAAATGAGCGAGCAGGCGCAATGGAAGTTTTCGAGGCGATCACTGTGCCGCCAAGAGGAGCGGCGGCTTCCACGAGCCGGATGCCGGTGAAATAGAATCCGCGGAGAAAAGCGCTGGAGCGGAGGTGACTCGGGCGGCAGAGATCCACGAGGAATTGCGTGGCGATGGTGATGCGCTTTTGCAGCTCGCGAGGAAATTCGTAAATGCCGGAGAGCTTGTCTGCGTTGCGCTCGCGATAGAGCAGGCCTGGGCGGCACTCGGCGAGGGAAAAGAACATGGAATTGAAAGCGGACGTGAGTCGCTTGGTTTCCTGCTCAGCATAAACACCGGTAGCGGAGGCGGTCAGAGGCGGAAGCGTGACGCCCAGCACCTGCGTGATTTCGCTGTCGCTCAGATTCCGGAAAAAATTGTCGAAATAGGGCAACCTGTCGGCGTGAGTAAAAAGGACGTAAACGGGGAAGTGAATGCCCAGTGTTTGAGAAATCTGCTCGAGCCGGGCGCGGATGGCGCGGGACTGGGCGGTGATCTCTTCCGCGCCGGCGGCTTTGGCGAGCTTTTCGCAGTCGTAGCAGACGACCGCAGCACGAGGAGCCGCCGGTTTGCCGCTGAAAATGGATTTCAGTTTGCTCGGCGCGAGGCGATGCAGCAGGCGAGTCCAGAGATTCGCGTCACCCAGAGTCTTTCCGCCCATTTCGACGAAAACAGCTTTGCGAGCAAACCAGAGATTCGCCAAGCGAGTCGGCGCGACATTGCCTTCCTGATAGACCTGGCCAGAGAGCAATTCGGGTTCGAGGCCGGACTGCGTGGCTACGGAGGTCTTGCCCGCGCCTCCATCACCCACGAGAAAAATGACCGGCAAGGAGGAAAGCCGGGTGCCTCGGGGTAGCTGCGAGGAAGAAGCCACGCGGGCTTCAGCCTCACGCAAAATCAGCAGAATGTCTTCAGCGGCTCCCGCACTCGGCGCGCCTTCGGGCCTGGAGGACGCCTCGCCGGAGGGCTTGGCTTGCTGCCGGTTGCGCAGCCACCAGACAACAGCCAATACCGCAAGAGCGAGAAGGATGAAAACGCATATACGGAAAACCCACAGGTTGGCTCCCTGCAAATTCAACCACAGTGCGCCGAACCACGCGATCATGGCGGCAAAAACCAGGCCGATGCCGCCCACGAAATGTTGCCAGGAAAGTTGCATCAGTTTCCTACCATCCCAGCAACGCGGCGAGCGCGTGCACGCTGGAAGCGCCGCTACTCAGCAAAGCTTTAAAGAGAATGAAAAACAACAGGGCGATGAAGGCTCCGGCCAAGGCGCCGATCGCCAAACGGCGGATCCACGGATCCGCTTCGATCACTTTCACTGTGCCTTCCGGAATGGCCCAAGCGGGAGAAAGCCCCGGCAGAGGCCCGCGAATTCGGCGGATTTTTTCAGCGATGGCATCGAGCACGGGGCGCAGCGAGTCCTGCTCGCTGAGGCCATACTTCCCCTTGTAGCCGAGAAGAATGCAGAGCGAATAGACTTCGAGCAGATCGGCGGCGCCGTGAGAATCGCTGCGGCTGAGGAGACGGTCGATATTCTCGAAGAAAACTTCCCCGGCGCGGTGGTGTCCAAACATTTCCTCCTGAAGTGGCATGCGAGGCCAATCCGAGAAGGCAGGATTGGTCGAGTTCAAAATGGACTCGTCCAGGAACGCCACGATCGCGAAAGTCGCCAGGCGCACATCCTCGGGAGGATACAGCTTGCCGATGCCTTCTTTCTCCGCCGCGCGCAGCGCGCTTTGCATTTGCACGCGGAAAGCCTGCGCATCGTTAATGACTTGTCGGTTGGCGCGAAGCCGGGCGATGACGGTCAGGAGATTCTGGTACACAATCGCCAGATTGTCGCGACGCCGGTTCCCTGGCTGCTCCGCCGCCTTAATGCTAGTGGCACCAAACATGGTCGCGCCCATGGGAGTCCTTTCAAGAGTCCAGAATTACCAGCAGCTCGATTTCCGGGTTCGGTAGTTCGCCTGGAACGTACACGCCAACACCCCTTGTTTGCACGATTTGTTCCCAAGCGGAACCGGTGCGGCTGATTCCGAAGTACTGACTCTCGACTTTCGGCGCGACTGCCGAAGGCGGCACCGGCAAGTGCGAGAGCGCCAGTCCGGGTAGGGCCGCTTTCACCACTTCGGGGAGCAGCTGACTCGAACAAATTTTGACCAGGCGCTGGGTGCGCGAGATTAATTCCAGTTCACCGATTTCGGAACGAATGGCGAAGATCCAGCGCGCGCGGTCCAGACAGCGCTGATCCGTGATTTCACATTCATAGAAGAAGCGCCCTCTCTGCTTAAGCGACACGGAAATACAATTCGAGGGCACCACCAGCTCGAGATGCGCGCGGATGTGTTCGTCCAGGTCTTGAAAACACTGGCCAAGATTCAAATGGTTATAACTCGGCAGTGTCTGGGGATGTGAATCGAGGCCGAAGGTGCACAGCCCTCCGCCAAGCCGCGCCATCTCGAGATAAAGTTGCTCAGGGTGGCCGCGCTCCGACAAACAGAGGTGGCGCAGCACCGCGAGGCTGGTATTGATGGTGTGCACGAACCAAAAGCCGGCGATTTCCTGCGAGGAAAACCCTGCCATGCCACGACCACTGCCGCGCGCTCGGGAGAGCGTGGCGCTTTTTTCGTCCAGAATTCCAATCAGCCGGCGGGAGATCATCATCAACCTTTCGCTCGCGCTGATCTGCAGGCAGGGAGGGATGAATCTCGGGTCATAGAGAAGATGCCCAGTGCCATCCCTCATGACGCGAGCAATGGGAAGGCACACTAGGCCTTCGCGGTCTTCAAAGTCGAGCAAGAATCGCATGTTCTTGCGCGCAAGATGGACGGTGCGGTCGTCGCGTCCGGTATTGTCGTCATGCAAACTGCGGACTTCAGCGACAAATCGGGTATGATCCTGCTCCCCCTGCGATTCCAACATGCAATTGGGTCCGTCCGCGCGGCGCGACGGCACTGCGAGATAGACGATGGTAGATTCGAGCGTCGGAGGAAAGAGATCCGCGATATAACGTGAGGGCGGCAGGGGATCCGAATCCGGCATGTGAAAGGCCAGGCCATCGGAGAAAATCCCTCGAGCATGGACCAACGCCACGTTTCCGTTTCGCAGCGCTTCTGCGTCGAGCTCGAAGCCAACCAAGCCGTAGGGTTCAAACCATAGATTGGTGGTGGAAAACTGAATCAGGTCTTCAAACGATTGAGTTTGCGCTTGGAAATGATGGGGCGCAAGGTACATCCCCTCAAACCAAACCACCTTGGAGAGATGTTTCATGGATGAGAAAACCGAGCCGGAACCGTTCATCCTGGGTGTCCGTCTCTCGTGTGAGAAGAGACGGGCGAAATAGTCTCTTGTTCCTCCCCGAGGCGACCAAAATCTCAATGGCCAGAGCGTCGGAGACCCGATTTGTGGCATAACTATGGCGTTTGGCCTAGGGGATGTCAAGCGGGTTCGCTTCCGCTCTGGCGACGTTACCGCCGGAACGCTGGGCGCCGAAAGAATGCTAACACCATGAATTTGCTTGAGATCGGTGCACCATCACAGTTTGCAGCCTTGCGAGGTTTTCTGGCCGCCGAGGGTTACGCGGAGCCGCAGATTTGCGCCAGATTACGTCTGCCTTCTACCGAAGCCCTGGACATAGTGACGCTCTCGCAAAGCCTCGCGGAAAATGTCCCGCCGCCGGAGCCGCTCAATACCCTCATCCGCTTATTCCTGCTTGGCGAGTTTGTTCCCATTGTCGAAGCGGAAACCCAGTTTCCCGGCCCCGTTTGGGCGGCCATCAACGCGCTCGGGCTCATCGAGGAAGATTCCACAGACAGGAAAAGATGCTTTGGCTCCGTAGCCCTCTATCCGATGGGAGACCTGTTCATCGTCTCCGACCGATGGACAAACCCCGATCACACCCCCAAGCAGTCGTTTCCCGATATCGTTTACCCTGCACTCACCAAAAGCACACGCGAGTTTCTGCATTTTCTTCCGGCCGATCCCTGCGGAGAATTCCTAGAGCTATGCGGGGGTAGTGGGATCGCCGCACTGACAGCCTCACGCAACGCACGAAATGCCTGGACCAGCGACATTACCGAGCGCTCCACGCATTTTGCGGCGTTCAACGCGGCGCTGAATGGCGTCAAAAATGTGACGGCTGTGCATGGAGACTTGTTTTCGCCGTTTGAGGCGAGAACTTTTGACCGCATAGCCGCGCACCCTCCCTACATGCCGGTGCTGCGCCCTGCGGAGATTTACTACGACGGCGGCGAGGACGGCGAACAACTCACGCGGCGAATCTTGGAAGGGCTGCTGCAGCACCTCAATCCCGGAGGACGTCTCTACTGCCGAACTCTGGGGACGGACCGTGAGGAGGCTCCTTTCGAACAGCGCTTGCGGGGTTGGCTGGGGAGCGCTGAAGGCGAATTTGACGTTGCGGTGTTCATCTCAAAAAATCTGGATCCCGCGCGTTTTGCCATGGATTCGGCAGTACGGAAGTCGACCGGGCAAGCAGAAGTGAATCAATGGAGGGCTTTATTCGAAAGACTCCACGTGAAAGAGATTCTGACGGGGACCGTGGTGGTGCAGCGAAGAGAAAAGAGGCGCCCGGTGTTTACGATCCGCCGGTCTCTGGCCCCGAATGCCGATTCTGCCGCCACGGAAAAGGTGCTCCAATGGGAAACGCAGTTGGTGACGGAGACCGCTTCTGAAAAAGTGTTCGGAGCAAAACCAGTGGCGTCGCCTCGGGCGCAACTGATCGTTCGGCATCGAATTGAAGCGGGAGAATTCACGGCCCAGGATTTCACTTTGACGGCTGATTACCCGTTCCTGATGGATTGTAAGGTTCAGCCTTGGATGGGCTACTTGCTGGCGCGCTGCGACGGTTCGAGGAGCGTGCAACAACTTTACATGGAGTGCAAAGAAACGGAGTGGATTCATCCGGACACGCCTCCGCGCGAGTTCATGAATCTTATCGGCATGTTTGTCAGCGGGGGATTCCTGAACGTGGAAGAAGTCAAACTGCCTGCGGCAAAAGGATGATCAACTCTAGTTGAGGCGCCGGAATATCTCCAGGTACATAGGCCGCCAGGTTTCGCGCACGCCCCACTGCATCCCAAGCCGCACCCGACTGATTCAAGCTGAAATATTGATAGTTCAATTTCACCGGGATGGAAGCGGGCGGTTTGGTCATGTACGTCAGCGGGATTCCCGGCAACGCCCGGCGCACCAACTGCTCCACTTGGGTCGCCGAGGAAATCTTGACGAGCTGGGGAACTTTTTTCGCCAAGTCCGATTCATTCAAGGTGGAATTCACAGCGAGATACATCTTGGTGCCAACCAAATACTTGTCTTCCTCAATCGACGTGGCATAGACCGATGGCTGGACCGGCTTTAGCGGAAGCGCGACGAAATTGCTCGGCACCACCGTTTCGAGCAATTCGCGCACTTTTTCATCGAGATCCGAAAAACACGGGCCAAGCTCGTCGTGATCGTACGCCGGCAGGTCACGCGGCTGAATCTTCAGGGAAAACGTGGAGAGGGAGCCGCCAAGGGCAGAAAGAATGCGGTAGAGCTTCTCTGGATGGGCTTTCCCCGTTTCATAAAAATGACGCAAAAGAGGCAGATGGCTGTTTACCGTGTAGAGCAGCCAGAAACCGGCGATGTCTGCGGCCGTGAAGTCGGCTAAATCAGCACTGCGCTGTCTCCGGCCTCCCGCGAGAATGCTGCTCTTTGCTGAAAGAATCTCCACGAGCCGCCGAGTGATCCCAATCAGAAAATCGTTGGCGGAAATGTCCAGAAGGGGCGGGATGAATTGAGGATCCTGCTGAAGGCTTCCCGCTGCCGTGCGTTTGATGCGCGCGATGCGCAAATAGGCGCAGCCCTCGCGCGACTCGCCTTCCACCAGGAAGCGTATATTTTTCCGCGCGAGTTGAACCGGCTTTTCAGAGCTGCCGGTGTTCTCGTCGCGCAAGTTGGCTACTTCGGAGATATAGCGAGTGTCCGCGTTCCGCTCGGCAATGGAAACGTTGAGGCCACGCTCGCGGTGGTGCGGGATGGCAAGGTAAATGTCCGCGCTGGTTTGATCGGCTTCGAAATAGGGCGCCAGTGGTTTCGGTGCGGGGGCGGGATCCGAGTCAGGAATGTCAAAGGGCAGACCATCCGGAAACATGCCCGCGGCCCGAGTCAGCGCAAAGTTGCCGCCCCCCAGCGCCTCCTGGTCGACGCGCAGCTTCTGAAAGCCCCATGGACAGAAGTTCAGGGCCTCCAGCCGGAATTGGAGCACGCTTTCCAGAAATCGGTCGCGCGTCTGCAGATGTTGCGGAGTGAGAAAGGTTCCCTTCGACCAGATGACCGGTTGCAGTTGACGCATGGTTTGCCGCTAAACCTAGCAGGAGCAGTAGGGGAAGTCAAAAGAGATTCAGGCGTACAGTAAGCCGTCCTGGGCGGGCATAGCCCGGTCCCAGGATAGACCCTTTCCCGGGACCTTTTCAGAAATAACTGCCGACGAGAGAAACGAATTGGAGTTAGGTTGCACTATGTTACTGAACGAGAGGTTGCGGTAGCTTGAGCTTGTCAGGGTGCAGTCCAATACGTCCTAGGTTTGCATTTTGTCTTACGCGGCAGTCGCGATATCCGTGACGGCCCAGGGATGTACCCGGCTCCCTCTTGGGCAGCAAAGGAAGGTCTAGCACTCTAGTCCGTTCGAGTTGCTCTCCTGATGCTTGACAGAATCTTTAATAGTGTGATACTGACACACACAAATCGGGCCAGCCGTCATACACAAGAACCTTCCCTCAGACCCGATCCTACGAGGTGCATGCCGTGGCTAAAGAAAGTGTACACAAGAAGTTGGAGCGCGTTCGTCCGCCCCGCGTTCATGTAACTTATGACGTGGAGGTGGGCGACGCCATTGAAGTGAAGGAACTCCCATTTGTAATGGGAGTGATGGCCGACCTCAGCGGCCAGCCAAGGGAGCCTTTGGCGCGAATGAAAGACCGGCGATTTGTGGAAATCACGCCGGATAATTTCGACAGCGTGCTGGAGAGCTTTAATCCCCACGTTTCCTTCGCCGTCGATAACAAGCTGAGCGAAGATCCGAATGCTGGCCAGCTCAAAGTCGACCTGGACTTCAAGAGTCTGGACGACTTCGAACCAACGCAAGTGGCCAAGCAGGTGAAACCCTTAAAGGAACTGCTTGATCTGCGCACAAAGTTGAGCGACCTGCGTGGTGCTTTGCAGGGCAACGACAAGCTGGATGAACTGCTCATGGATGCTGCGGGCAATACGGAGAAGCTCGACCGCCTGAAGAAGGAATTAGGCAAGGAAAAGGACAAGGGGACCTCCGATGAATAAGCCGGAACAAGCAGGAGCCGCCGCGCAAGCCGCCGCTAAGGCCGCCGAAGGCGGCTTGCTGGATAAGATTGTTGAAGAAGGAAGGTTCGGCCGCGAGGCGACTTCCCGCGAACGCGGGAAAGACATGGTCAAGGAGTTCATCGCCCAAGTTGTTGCGGGGGAGATGACCCTTTCGCGCGACGCCGACGCGACGATCAACGCTCGTATCGCGCAGATCGATCACCTCATTTCTTTGCAACTCAATGAAGTTCTGCACCATCCGGCCCTTCAGAAGCTGGAAGCGACCTGGCGTGGCTTGAAATATCTGCTCGACCAGAGCGAGACCAGCTCACAGCTCAAGGTTCGCGTTCTCAATGTGAGCAAGAAGGAAATCCTGCGCGATTTGCAGCGCGCTCCGGAGTTCGATCAGAGCACTCTGTTCAAGAAAGTCTATGAAGAGGAATTCGGCGTATTCGGTGGTGAGCCGTTTGGGGCCTTGATCGGGGATTATGAGTTCAGCCGGCACCCCGAAGACATCGAACTGCTCGAGAAAATTTCTCAGGTTGCTGCGGGCGCCCACGCTCCGTTTCTTACCGCCGCGTCCGCTGAGCTCATGAATCTGGAGAACTTCACGCAGTTGGGCGAACCTCGCGACATCGGTAAGATTTTCGACAGCACGGAATTCGCGAAATGGAAGTCTTTTCGCGCGAGCGACGATTCCAAGTACGTGGGCCTGGCTCTGCCGCACATTCTCATGCGCTTGCCGTATGGAAGGGATACCAAGCCCGTTGATGAATTTGGCTACGAGGAAAATGTTGACGGGTCGGATCACTCGAAGTACCTCTGGGGCAATGCCGCCTATGCGTTGGGCGCGAGACTAACCAATGCCTTCGCGAAGTATGGCTGGTGTGCGGCCATCCGCGGTGTGGAGGGAGGCGGCCTGGTCGAAGGTTTGCCCGCGCACACCTTCCACACGGACGAGGGTGACGTGGCCCTGAAATGTCCCACGGAAATCGCCATCACCGACCGTCGCGAGAAGGAGCTCGCGGATCAGGGTTTCATTCCTCTTGTCCATTGTAAGGGCTCCGATTACGCTGCTTTCTTCAGTGTACAGTCCGCCAACAAACCGAAGAAATACGACAAGGCCGAAGCGAACGCCAATGCGCGCTTGTCCTCCCAGCTTCCCTACATGCTCGCGATCTCCCGTTTCGCCCATTATTTGAAGTCCATCATGCGGGACAAGATTGGCGGATTTATGTCGCGCATCGAGTGCGAGGCCTTCCTCAACAAATGGATCATGCAGTACGTGACCGAGGATGATCAGGCCAGTGCTTCGACGAAGGCGCAATATCCGCTGAGGAACGCTAAGGTTGAAGTGACGGAGATTGCCGGCAAGCCGGGCGCCTATCGGGCGATCGCGTTTCTGCGCCCGCACTTCCAGCTTGACGAATTAACGGTTTCGTTGCGGTTGGTTGCGGATTTGCCGCAGGCTGCGAAGTAACTGGGTTCCCGTTTTTTTTTGGCCCCCTATTGAGCTCCACGTCTTGCGCCTGCATTAGCTGGTGCGGGTTTGGGACAGTGAAGGTCAAGAGGAGGCAGGTTTCCAAATTATTTGAATCGGAGGCAAGCATATGGCGGGTTTTGCAACAGGAATGGGTTCGCATGCAGACATGTTTCTGAAAATCGACGGAATCGAAGGGGAAAGTACAGACCATGCTCACAAAGGTGAGATTGAGCTTCTGGGCTTTTCCATCGGCGCAACTCAACCGGCATCATCAGGCATCGGCGGTGGCGGTGGCGTTGGTAAAGTGCAGCTTCAGGATTTTCATTTCACCAAGCACCACGACAAAGCCAGTCCAAAGCTATTCGAAGCGTGTTGCACCGGCAAGCACACGCCCAAGGTCACCTTGACCTGCCGGAAGGCCGGAGGCTCGCAGCAGGAGTTCCTGAAATGGACCTTGTCGGAAGTCCTTATTTCTTCGGTCCAATTCTCGGGTTCGGGGGGAGAGACGCTGCCAACCGACAGCTGTACGTGCAGTTTTGCGAAGATCGAACACGAGTACAAGCCCCAGGATGAAAAGGGAAATCTCGGCGGCGTGGTCAAGGCTGGCTGGGACCTCTCGAAGAATCAAAAGGTCTAATTGCTGCCCCGATTTTGCCTTAAATGATGGCATGGCCGGTCCCCTGACTGGCCATGCTAATGTCTTCTGCGCGGCGTGCCGATCGCAATGGACGCGTGCCGGTGAACTGTCTCATGACCGTTCAACAACTGTTCCAATCCGGGCAACTCGATGAAGCGCTCAAGGCGCTCACCGCCGAGGTGCGCGACAACCCCACCGATCCGAAACGGCGAACCTTCCTCTTCGAATTGCTTTGCTTTGCGGGCGAGTATCCGCGTGCGGAAAAGCAGCTCGATGTCTTGTCTCAGGGCGGCCCGCAATCCGAGATGGGCGCTCTCTTTTACCGCGGGGCTCTGGCGGCAGAGAAGACGCGCCAAGACATGTTCGAGAAGCAAGATTATCCGAAGCCGGTGGCTGATGGATCAGGACTCAGGGTCACCGGAACGATTAACGGAAAGCCATTTCACAACCTTGCGGATTCGGATCATCGCATTGGAACAAACTTGGAAGTTTTCGTAGCCGGCAGTTATCTCTGGATTCCATTTTCCCTATTGTCTTCGATCCATATCCAGCCTCCGAGAAGGTTGCGTGATTTGCTTTGGCTTCCCGCCACGGTGCGCACATCGGCGGCATTTCAAGGACGGGA
>Ga0137372_10004566_pt1 | contig 13503 bp, 10 predicted proteins | sample SagtaG_6_FD_104911 | JGI IMG/M metagenome (GOLD analysis project Ga0137372, IMG submission 104911) | Vadose zone soil microbial communities from Sagehorn Ranch, Mendocino, California, USA - Sage1_R_60_16 metaG | ecosystem: Environmental > Terrestrial > Soil > Vadose zone | place: USA...
GATTGCTTAACCATGTCGCGCAGAGCGATGCCGCGCAAGCCGTCGTATTCAAAGAGCAGCAGCGAATGCCAGGGCGCGTTGGTCGGGTTTTGATTCATGTGAATCTGATACGAGGGCATGATGCCTGATTTGACCCAGCTCTTGAGCTGCGGAATGACATATTTGTTCACAAAGTCGTCGTACTTTTCGACGCTGACGAGAGTGATGTAAGGGATGATCATGAACATCGACTTACTAAGGTCAGCGTTCTGCTTGCCGCCGTCCCAGACGAGGTCGGAGTAAACGCAGGTGCGCGGTGAAGCGAGGGCCAGTCCTTCCCGGGAGAGGCCGCCCGGGAAATCGCGTTCCACCTTTTGCCAGTTGGCGACGTCGGCGAATTTGTCGAAGTCGAGGATGACCCACATGTCGAAGAGCTGTTCGTTGACAAAAGTACTGAACAGGATGAGGTAGCTTTTGACGACACCCTCTTTCTTCCACTTTTCGAATTGGTCTACGCCTTTCGTTGCCATGAACTCGCGGAAGGCGACGCGGTTTTGCGGAGTGCAACTGTAAGTGAGGACCAGATGCGTGGGGCCTTCGCCGCCGCGGTTCTTGCCACGCTCGCCTACGGTCTGAGCGTTGGCGGTGGCCGTCAGCGTGCTTGCTATAAGCACGAGCACAACAGGTACGACTACTTTCCTGAGAAATCGTTGCATCCTTATTCTCCCTTTTTATGGTCCATATCAGGTACACGTCGGCGGGACACATCGAGCCACTCACCAGCTCCATGACGATGTAAGGCCGGCCCTCGTTGGTCTCGATAATCGTAAATTCACCTAGAACGTCAGCTTCAAAGCGAATTGAATCTGACGGGAGGTCGTTGAAGTAGCGATCAGCCGGCCTGCAGTTGGAATGGGCGCCAGGCTCTGATTGAAGAGCTGGGACACTGTTCTATCCGGTACTTGAAAATTCGGATGATTCAAAACATTGAAAAATTCCGACCGGAACTGGATGTTGAATCTTTCGCCAATCTTGTTGTTCTTAATGAGCGACAGATCGAAGTTGCTTATGCCCGGCCCGATGACGCTATTGCGTCCGCTGTTGCCCAGTCGAGGCGGTTGTGTGGGCGGTATCGTGGCACTGCCGGGGTTCGGCGCAACAAAACACTGTGTTTTGATGTAATGGTCCGGATTGCCAGGATTGACCGGATTCTTACACTCCGGCGAGTTTACGCGGTCGGGCATATTAAACGGGTTGACATTTCTCACGCCGAGCGCGTCGCCACCAATCGCTGGCGTGAATGGCAATCCTGACGCAGCACGGTAGATGCCACCCAATTGCCAACCGCTTGTCGCCCATTTGAAAGCACCTTTGTCAGTTTTTGGACCGGGTATCTCCCATAGGTAGTTAAAGACATGGTTGTGGCGGACATCAAAGTCCGATTGTCCGCGCATATACTGCGGGAAGAGCAGTAAAGGAGAGATGACCCCGGTGAGGAAGGTGCCACCCGTTATCGAAGCCGAGCTGTTATCAATGCTCTTCGACCAAGTGTAGGCGACTCCCAGACGCAGTCCCTTCTGCTTGCGTGTCACTCCTACATTGAGGCCGTTATAGGTGTTGGACGCTTGCCAGGCAATGGCGTTGATTTGTCCGACGCTGGGATTGAGAGGGGTGCCGATGGCGGCGCCGGTGGCACTCCGCTGGGGATAGATCAAGCCTTGGGCGGTCACGGTTGGTACTACGCCATTGGCATCGTTAGTGCGAAACGGCTGGTGTACTCCGTGCTCGGCGGAGTATCCAATATGAGTCACAATACCCGCGAAGAGCTGACGCTCAATACTGAAACTCCATTGCTCGACATACGACCGTTTTGGATTTGGCTGCACATAGGCGTAGCTCGCAGTGTTGGCAGTGAGCCTGGGAAAACCACCCGTCGGGAATGAACCGATAGGCAGCGTTGTCACAAGACCAGACAATGTAAACGGATTAACGTTGACCACCAGCAGCGTAAACTGGTAAGTGAGCGGCAACGTGTCGTATATACCAAACCCGCCGCGGAGCGCAGTCTTTCCGTCTTTGAAAGGATCCCAGGCAAACCCTACTCGCGGAGAGAAGTTCCGTAAGGTTGGATTGCGAAAATTCAGCGACCCGACCGTGGGCTTGGTATCAGTTAGATTAAGCAAAGTAGCCAAATGGTTATTCTTTTCGGTTGGTATTGTCGCAATCTCGTAGCGCAATCCCAGGTTCAGAGTTAGATTTGGGCGAATTCTGTAATCGTCCTGGCCGTAGGCGCCAAAAACTGACTGACGCAAGTAGAGTCTGGAAGCTGAGCCGGGTATGGTCGCGTCAAAAGTAGCGGGCTGGTTGATGAGAAAGTTCTTGATCGACCCGAAGGTATATTTACCCAGGGGATCAGTGGAAGCAAACTCATTCGATTGAATACGTTCGGCGGCCAATCCAAACTTGAAGGAATGGTCCCCTTTCACATAAAGCAGATCATCATATGCCTGATAGCTGTTGTAGAAGTAATTCGTCTCTGCGACACCGCCGACTCCGCCATCGAACCTTGTGATTCCGCTGATTTGAAAAGCCCCGACCGGATTACCCGCCAGGAAGCCGAGCGTTTTATCGACCGCCAGCGGGTTGTTGGGACCCAGGCTGACGGGCGCCTTCGCCACAACTCGACTGAAGCCGACACGGATAATGTTTATGAGGTTTGGCTTGAAGATGTGCGTTTCCTCAACCGACACTGTTTTCCGATTAGCTACCTGACCAAGGATGACGAAATTGAAACCGTCAGGTCCCTGCGACTCGGCCTTGTCGGTCAAATATGTACCGAACAAGGAATCGGCGCCGGAAAACTTGTGGTCGACCCGGGTGGTAAGAAAGTTTTCTGTTGTTTTCGTTTGCGAGCTAAAAGAGTAGCTACCAAAATCTCCGGTCTCCGCGCCATTAGGAATCGGAAAGATGTTGAGAAAAGGGACAATGCTGGGATGGACAGTGACCACACCACTAGTGAGTCTCCCGGCGCGCGCGTTACGCGACGGCACCGTTAGCAGCGTCGTGGTGCCCAAGTTCTGGCGTAGACCTTCGTAGTCGGCGAAGAAAAATGTTTTGTTCGTGCCCTTGTAACCGATCACCGGCCCGCCTTCGCCGAAACGCGGCAGATATACTGGCCCACCGATGGAGCCGCCGAACTGGTTGCGCTTGAAAGGCGGAACTTTAGCGGCGTCGAAGAAATTTCGAGCGTCCAACGCGCTGTTACGAAGGAACTCGTACATGGAACCGTGGAGTTGATTTTGGCCTGAGCGCGTGACTGCGTTGATGACTCCACCAGACGTTCTTCCCACATCGGCTAATGCATTTCCCGTGATGACGGAAAACTCCTGGATGGCGTCCACGCCGAGCGCGGAGCCGATGACGTTGCCCGGTCCACCGCCTGAATAATCGTTAATACTGATGCCGTCCAGCCTATAGTTATTCTGTTGCGGCCGATTGCCACCAATAGTCAGTTGCGTTCCGTAGCCACGATTCGCGCGGGTATTGCCGCCCCCCGCGATGGAAAGTTGGGCCTCAATTGGGTGGACACCTGGCTCCAGCGCCGCCAATAATGTCCAATCGCGGCCATTTATGGGTAAGTCCCGTACGACCTGACCGGTAACCACGTTGCCCAAGCTCGAAGATGTCGAGTTAACCGCAGACGGTTCTGCTGAAACCTGCACTGTCTCTTTCACATCTCCAACCTGGAGTTGGGTGTCAACCACTAATTCTTGACCCACCTCTATCAGCCGATTCTTGTACAGTGCTATTTTAAACCCGGCGGCTGAAACGGTAACGTCGTAGCTACCGGGCGAAAGGTTAGCGGCGCTGAAAAACCCGCGTTCGTTGCTGACCAGTTTCCGCGCTTGGCCGGTCGCGTTGTTTAGGATAGTCACGTCAGCGCCTGGAACCGCGCCCTGTCCAGAATCCGTCACTGTACCGCTAAGCGTCCCCCCGGTGCCTTGTGCGAAGGCGGAAGAGCATAGGGTCAAAAGGACGAGCAACACGCCGATCATACCGGCGAAGCCGTCACGAATCGATTGGACCCGCGCCGATGATGTTGCATTGCTGTTACCGTAATTCTTCATGTGCCCCTCCTTAAGGGAATGGATTGACCTTTATTATGGATTGACCTTTTTTGGCTTGCTCCAATGCCGATGCGGTTATATGATTCGGCTTCGTTGGCGTCGAGATCTGCTGTTCGAATGAACTGCGCACACCTAGTTAGGCAAGCAAACTAATTGAACAGTATGCCGAACCGGCGTGATCAAGAACCAGACAAGTTCAAACACGCCGAACGTAGCCTGACAAGCCGGGAATAGTCTTTAGATAACCTTTATAAATGCATTAAAACCTCTAAATAAGTCTTAAGGATTTCTTGCGGACGATTATGCTTTTGCAAATCCAAGAGATATATGAGTTCGGCCCTTTTCGCCTTGACCCAGGCGAAGGCAGGTTGCTTCGTGGTGAGCAGACAGTTGCACTAACTCCGAAGGCATTTGAGACGCTGTCTCTGCTCGTTCAAAAGAGCGGCCATCTAGTCAAGAAGGACGAACTGATTGAGCGAGTCTGGCACGATACAATAGTCGAAGAGAGCAATCTCAACGTCATCATTCACACCCTGCGGAAGGCGCTGGGTGACGATCCGACCCAGAGCAAGTACATAGAGACGGTCTCAAAGCGCGGCTACCGTTTCGTGGCAGACGTGCGCAAGGTCGGCGATGAGATTAGCTTGACCGATGAGTTGGCAGCCACCGGGGAATCACTTCCGGATCCACATTTTGCATATCCCAAAACGATTACCGCTCCGTCTCCCCGTCAAAGCTCGTTCTCGATTCGTCACTTCCTCAATAGAACACTCTTGAGATCCTGGGCATTGGGTTTGTTAGCTGTCGTCATTGCCGCTGGTTCGTTTTTTGTGTGGAGGCGCGTTGCTGAGCGCGCCGCTGCGGCGCCCGCACCGGTAAAATCGATAGCTGTATTGCCCTTTAGAGTTTTGAGCAGTGACAAAGGTGACGAATATTTGAGCCTGGGCCTGGCTGACGCGTTAATTACCAGTCTTAGTCAGACTCGACAGGTCGTCGTACGACAAACGGAGGCCGTAACGAAGTACGCCGGTACCGAGAAAGATCCACTAGAAGCGGGCCGTGAGCAGAATGTCGAGGCCGTGCTGGACGGGCAGGTGCAACGCATCGGTGAGCGAGTTCACGTCACCGCGCGACTGGTGCGGACCAGCGATGGCGCCTCGCTCTGGGCCGATCACTTCGACGAACAGTTCACGCACATCTTCGCCGTCGAGGACGCCATCGCTGAGAGGGTTGCTTCGACTGTGATCAAAACCGTGGCGGGCAAGAGCGACGTGGAGCAAAAGCGACTCACCAGGCGTTACACCGATAATAACGAAGCTTACCAGGCTTACCTCAGGGGCCGTTATTTATGGAACAAGCGAACTGTCGACAGCCTGCAGAAAGCGTTGCAGTACTTTCAACAAGCGATAAGGCTAGATCCGAATTACGCCCTCGCCTACGTTGGCTTGGCGGACAATTACACGCTGCTAAGTTTCTTCACTATTGACGCTCCGAAGGATACTTTTCCCAAGGCAAAAGAGGCCGCTGAAAAGGCGCTGGCGATCGACAGTACCTTGGCTGAAGCATACACGGCACTCGGCCAGGTGAAGGCTTACTACGAATGGGATTGGCTAGGAGCTGAGTCTGAGTTTCAGAAGGGGATCGCTCTCAATCCCAATTACCCGCTGTTGCATCATTGGCGCAGCCTCAACCTCATGGCGATGGGGCGGCTGGAGGAAGCTCGCGCGGCTATGCAGCGGGCGCTGGAGTTGGATCCAATGTTGCTCACTCCCAATGTAAACCTGGGCCGGATTGACTATTATGAAGGCCGATACGACAAGGCTATCGAACAATACAGGCGAGCGGTGGAACTGGATGATAACTTCTCGCGAACCCATCTCAGGCTGGGCATGGCCTACGCACAACAGCACCGCTATCAAGAAGCTCTCGCTGAGTATCACAAGACGCTCGAGATTTCCGGCGACACGCCGCAGGTCGAGGCACAAATCGCTCGCGTCCTGGCCGTTTCGGGAAAACAGTCTGAAGCGCGTGCCGCACTCGCGCAGTTACAGAAGGATGCAAAGCGAGAGTATGTCCCACCATTCGATATGGCCCTGATCTACTCCGGTTTGGGTGAAACCGACGAGGCGTTTAAGTGGTTGGAGAAAGCCTACGCTGACCATTCGACCGAGATGATCTACTTCAAAGTCGATCCCATGCTTGAGTCCTTACGCTCAGACCCGCGCTATCAAGTCCTCCTGCACCGAATGGGACTAGCCCAATGAGATAGCACGGATACTTCGCCGATATCTGGCAGCTTGGTCTGCCCATGAGAAAGGCTTCGCGGCGTATCGATAGTAGATCGGACACCACGAACTCTTTGCAGGCAGGTTGAACTACAACCTCTCAAGCAAGCTGCTTACTTCCACGCCGCAGACTTCGCACTGACACACCTATGTTGGTTGATCACATATCCCGCCGTAGGCACGTAGCGGCTCGTTGGAGATTCTCTATAACGTTCACAAGGGCGGGTATCGCATGCTTGGCCATTACCGGGGCCGCGTTCGCACTTGGGACAGGTGGGTCACGCGTGCATGTTCATACAAAGCGAGAACCAGCTCCTCGGCATCCGCTAACGTATTCGCGCCCCCTCCGACTTCCCTTTTGTACTCTATTCTCAAGTACGCCCTTTGGGGAATACTCGGATTGTCATTCCGTGTGGCCAATATTTGACCAAAAATAACAGCATACAGCGTACATACGCGGTGGTAAGAAAGGGGAAAGGGCAGGAAAACTTACTTACGTTTTTGCAGGTAGTCTAGTTAGCAATGTGGAAGTCAGGGATTCGAATCAAGTCCTCTCGTGTTTAAAGTTTTCGTTTAAAACCACACGTCGGAGAAACGAGAATCGGAGTGCTTCAACAATTGTAAGGATCAGCACCTATGGTCTCCCTTCTCGACCTTTGAAATACGACTCATATAATAAAGGACACGGGTTTGGTTTTTTCGCCATCCGAGGGATCTAAAGATAAAGCCACTGTTGCTTGCGCTCACCTTCACCCACCCATCTAAGTTGTTCGTGAATTTCGGAATTACATAGGGATGGCCACCTACCGCACTGCGGTAGTGCTCTAGCAGAATACCAACTTGTAAGTTATTGAAAATATTGGTAGGCGCGGGCGGATTTGAACCGCCGAGCTAAACCGTGTCAAGCTAGCCTAAAAGCGCCACGTAACACGCGTAATCCGCTTTTGCAGCGTAAAAACAAATCATTGCGGCTAGAGAAGTCACGGTAGACCGCATAAACCGTATAAGTCGCTGGCACACCGTGGCAAAATCGTGGCAAAACGGAGGAAGGATTTCTCTCCCGAAACATTTGCGTCAAACAAGCTGACTATCCAGGGCTTAATCATAGAACTCTCACCTCCTTTCGGATTGTACCAACCTACAACCTCGAACTTCGGTTCAAGCGCCGGTGCGTAACGAACATTGGCTATTGCGTCATGCGTACATGATTGAGCAGCAAAGCGTTGAGTGTGACGGTTACGGTTGAAGCGCTCATTGCGAGGGCAGACCATTCTGGTCTTAAGAGCAGGCCAAACGAAGGATAAAGCGCTCCAGCGGCGACTGGAATGGCTATCAGGTTGTAGATGGCGGCCCAAAAAAGATTTTGTTTGATCTTGCCGCGTACCTTTCGCGCCAGTTGAATGGAGCCGGCAACGTCGGACGGATGGTTCTTGACCAGCACCACATCAGCAGTTTCGACAGCTACGTCCGTTCCCGCTCCGATCGCAATGCCAACATCTGCCTGCGCAAGAGCGGGGGCATCGTTGACTCCGTCTCCCACCATCGCCACCTTCCGACCTTGTGCCTGAAGTTTCGTGACTTCGTCAGCCTTTTCTTCCGGCAAGACCTCAGCGATCACAGTATCCATTCCCAGTTGGCGGGCCACCGCGTCGGCGGTGAACTTGTTATCCCCGGTCAACATTACGGTCTTCACGCCGGACTCATGTAGTAACCTTACAGCTCGACGCGCGCTCTCACGGATCGTATCAGCGACTGCGACTACGCCAGCGGCTTGTCCGTCTACCGCCACATACATCGCGGTCTTGGCGTCGGCAGCAAGAGTGCCAACGCGCTCCTCAAGTCCGTCGACCGGAACGTTCTCGCGCACCATTAGTTTCTTGTTTCCGATGAGCACGCGGCGTTGATCAACGCTTGCCTCAACCCCATGTCCAGGAATCGAATCAAAATTCTCGGGCCCTGATAGTTCAATACCTCGCGCCTGAGTTCCTGTGACGATGGCTTGAGCAAGCGGATGCTGCGAAGGCTGGTCAGCAGAAGCCGCAAAATGAAGTAGTTCATTTTCACTGAAACCGTTTGCGGCAATGACATCCGTTAGCGCGGGTTTGCCTTCTGTCAGAGTGCCGGTCTTATCGAAAATAACTGTGTCGACTGCCGCAGTAGCCTCAAGTGCGGTTGCGTTCTTGAAAAGGACTCCTTCGCGCGCACCTTTCCCGACACCGACAGTAATTGCCGTGGGAGTTGCCAGCGCGAGAGCATCAGGACAGGCGATTACTATCGTTGAGACGGCAGCAGTTAGCGCAAACAGGAATCCTTCGCCACCAAGGAAGTACCAGATTAGAAAAGCAAGAAGACCAGAGCCAATCGCTACGAAGACTAGATACTTCCCCGCCGTGTCTGCGATACGTTGCGCCGGGGCTTTACTTGCCTGGGCGTTCTGGACCATCTGCACAATCCGTGCGAGCGCGGTGTCCGCGCCCACGGCGGTTGCTCTGAAGTTGAAAGCTCCCGTCTGATTTACTGTACCGCCAATTACACGCGCGCCTGAGTTCTTAGCTACAGGAATTGGCTCGCCACTGATCATCGACTCATCTACGTAAGAAGAACCCGAAATGACTTCCCCATCAACCGGAACGCGATCGCCCGGTCGCACAACTATTTCGTCACCAACTACGACTTGTTCCAACGGGATCTCAGATTCTGCGCCATCGCGCTTTACGCGCGCGGTTGTCGGAGCGAGCTTCAGTAGTGCTTCAACAGCCTTACCGGTGGCGAACCTGCTGCGCATCTCCAGCCAGTGGCCTGCGAGACTGAACGACGTGAGCATCGCCGCAGCTTCATAAAACACTTCGCCCTCAAAAATGAACGTTGCTGCCACTGAGTACACATAAGAGACAAGAATGCCGAGCGCAATCAGCGTCATCATGTTGACTTCGCCGCGTCTGAGCGCGCGCCAGGCTGCTGAGATGAACGGCCATCCTCCCCACCAGACGACAGGAGTGGCGAGCAGGAATCCGAACAGATCCATCGGGATGTTGAAAGGGGGCATCCCGGACAGACCCAACATTTTCCCCATGGGAGAGAACAGAACAATCGGGATTGAAAGGATGATCGAAACGATGAAACGCCGAAGAAGATCACGCACCATCTCAGCGCCGTGCCCAGCATGCTCGTCATGCTTCATCTCGGCATGGTGGTGTCGCCAGGTCGTGACGGTTCCATCGCATGACCGGCTTTTCCATGGAGCACGTGCGCCTGAGCGCCGGTCTCGAGCGATTTTGCTCTGATTGAAACTGGGCCTGCTTGGTCTCTCGTTCCAACAGGTGGATAACCCGGTTGGCATTTCGAGACCCCGCGACTTTGGCACTCACACTTGTAACCACATCCATGAAGATCAGCTGCAATTTGTTCGGCGGTTGTTACTGAAGGGTCGTACGTCAGGTGGGCCACACCGCGTGTACGGTCAAGATGAACGCCATGGACTCCGTTGAGTTTGCTCAGGTAACTCTCAAGATTCGCGTACTCGCTTGCGTCATACGCGTTCTTAAGATCGACCTCGATCACGCTTGACTTGGTTCGGCCAGAAGTTTGTTTAGTCTGATTCAACATAGGCAACTAAGTTCTCTCCGAGCGTTTGCAAAGCTCGGCGGTTATTCAACTAATAGCGCCATTTCCAACCACGAAGCTCAGGCATGTCTTCGCCGTGTTCGACAATATACTGTCTGTGATCGATCAGCTTGTCACGCATGGCTTGTAGCACGTGCGCGCCAATCGATATGACCTTCGGCACCCGTTCGATCACGTCCATCACCAGATGAAAACGATCAAGGTCATTCAACACGACCATATCGAAAGGCGTAGTTGTAGTTCCCTCCTCTTTGTAACCGCGTACGTGGCCCTCTGTACTCGAAAGACTCCCGCCTGTGTCTCTCGTCGAGTTCCATACCACAGACCAGGTCTTTCACCGTTGTCGTTGTCATCGGTACGTGGTCTCCATCTCAATGCGCGAAACGGTTGTAGATTGATCCCCACAGTCCAGCCACGGCGGCCAACGCGGCTCTTTCGCTTTTAACTGTTGTAACTTCGAGCGGAGTCGCGCGCGTTTCGCGCGCGACGCGGGTGTAGAACCAGGCCCATACCGCTCCGACTACCGCCGTGAACGTGAAGACTGCCGAGTTAATCAGAACCAATGACCACAATCCGTATGCTGACATGACGTTCACCTCCTTTGAGCGACACCTGAACTTCTCATTGATGTCCCTCACCGCCGCTGCCGTGTTTGCCATGAGCGCCATGCATGAAGAAGTGCATGAACGGGCACGCCTGCAGAAGCAGATAAGGGAGAATGCCGAACAAGTGCGCCCTGTGTTCCGTGAAAAGGAAGAACCCAATGATTCCGAGAAACACGATCAGTACAACGCCTCTTCGCGAGCCGAGCTAACTCCCGTTTTCTGATTGATGTTCGTGCTTCATAGCCCCCTCCTTTTCCAGGTCCAAATCTCGCAATTAGAAAATGTGCTTGACCTTTTCACCGGCGACTTGAATCTCCTCGATCGTCCGCTCACCGGCAGTGTTTCGGCCGAGGGTGACCTTTGTGTTGTTCACCGACTTGGCCACTGGTTCCACCCGGCATTTCAATCTGACGATTTCTCTGCCTTCGACCATGCTGTACTCCCTGTACCCGGCGGGCATGGTCACTAGCTTGAAGACGAAAACGTGATCGGTTCCATCAACTGTGTGCTGGACGTGGTACATACCGGGCTCGAGCAGGCGATCTCCTACTCTCACTTTTTCAGAGAGCCTCACCATTCCTTTCTTACCAACGAGAAGATCATCGTGGTGTTGGGCTAATACTTGAGAGCTGAATGCTCCGAGAGCTATTACCAGCGCGATGCTTGTGGCGACGAATTTGATTTGGTTTTTCATGACTTCTTCCTTTTCCTTGAAATTGGTTTCATCCCTTGCTTCAGAATCTGAAGCGTTGCATTTGTTACCGCGATTGCTTTCGCACATTACTGTGCGGTCACCGTGATCGATGTCTTTCCTTTACCTGCGGTTCCCTCGTAACTGATCTGCGCCTGCCAATCGCCTGCCGATTCAAGCTTGACCTTTCCTTGATACACCCCGGGCGACCCGGTAGTCGTAAAGGTTGCAGTGTTGTTCATTGCGGGCATTGTTCCCATTGCTGGCATTTGAAACGTCAATGCGACTGCGCCGACATCGATTGATTTTCCTGAATCGTCATTGAAGGTGAGGAAGAATTCGTCGGCGCCATGTTTTAACGCGCCGTTGCTATTTGAAAGTGTCGCGGTCAAGTTATTACCAACGGGAGCGCTCTTAATAACCTTGCCGGTATCAGTCGGGCCCTTTGAGCCACAGGCTGCGGCTGCAAGCACAAGAACTCCGAGCACAAATGCGATTGCCAACTTGTTCATAGACTTCACCTTTCCTGATTTAGCCAAACACAAATACCTACAGACGAGCCTGAAGATTGCTCTCTAATGCTCGCGCGCGATTACACGTCGGCGTCTGTTGTCGGCCATAGTCCTCCAACAACAAATGACCAGGGACAACAAGAGACACGACGGCCTTGTGTGGGTTAGATCAGGAAGGAAAGATTGCGATTGTAGGTAGCTTGGAGATTGGGTAAAAAGAATCGCGTGGAATAGGGACGCTCGTATAGCTTCGGCAGTGTAATAGGAGACTGCACGATGGCCGGATAAATGACTGCGATGCTGAAGGAAGGGGAACTTAGATTAAACGTTGTTCCGCGTGAGCCAGTCTCTTGCGGAATGATGACACAGCACTGTTCCGAAGAGCTGGACTCATTCAGAACGAATGGACTCTCCTGCCCTTTACAGCATGGCATAGTTTCCATGCCCGGCATTTCCATGCCTGCCATGTCGCAGACATGGTCTTTTTGAAGCCGTTCGGTGCCAGCTAGTACGCTGCCACCAAGCATCAGCGCCAAAATCAGAGATGAAAACCGCTTCAGCATCGCGAACTAACTTTCAACCAAAGTCGGCCAAGTGAACCACCACTCGGCAAAACCACAAAGGGTTTCATCTCTACGGGAGCAAAGCCCATGCCGCATTAGAGTCGCCGCTCTTGGTGGTGTATTTGAGAGTTCTTCACGAAGGCCTATCGCAAAAACCCCCTCCACTGCGAACAATTCCACAGCACAACCTGTTCTTTGCTTTCGAAGTTGTTCATAATCGCCGCGCCCAGTCAATGCTGAAGTTATGCCGCTGACAGTAGGGTAAGCATCGCCGGGAGAACCAAGTGAAAGCACCTGCCGACGGCACAAACTTATTGGGCGAGTCTCTAAGCGGGCGCTCACGTCTTTACTCAGTTGACATGCTGCGCGGCTTGGTGATGGTCATCATGGCTCTTGACCACGTGCGCGATTTTTTCTCCAATGCTTACGCCTTCGACCCAACCGATTTGACCCAGACAAACGCGGGACTGTTTTTCACTCGTTGGATTACACATTTCTGCGCTCCGGTCTTTGTATTTCTTGCGGGGACTGGAGCGTTTCTGTCTACGTCACGCGGAAAAACAAAAAAGGAGCTGGCAGGCTTTCTCCTAACGCGTGGTCTGTGGCTGGTCTTTCTTGATCTTTTTTTCGTTCATACCTTCGGCTGGTGGTTCAACTTCGATTACCACTTGCTTTACGGTGACGTTCTTTGGGCCTTGGGTTGGTCGATGGTCGTCATGGCGGGCCTCGTCTTTCTTCCTGTTTGGTCTATTACGATCATCGGAATTGCAATGGTCGCATTCCATAACCTGTTCGATGCCGTGCGTGCCGACAGCTTTGGTTCTTTCCGCTGGCTTTGGGCGATTCTTCATAGCGGCGACATTTTGGAGCCGCGACCGGGATTTCATTTCGTGCCCGGCTATCCACTCGTGCCGTGGATCGGGGTAATGGGCACCGGCTATGGATTCGGCACGCTCTTGCTTCGTCCACAGGGCGAGAGGCGTAAGTGGCTTCTGGGATTAGGCATCGGGCTTACTCTTGCCTTCATCGTCATTCGAGTTACTAACCTTTACGGGGATCCGCACGCCTGGGCCACACAGAAGACGGGACTATTCACGTTCTTCTCCTTCATCAACCC
>Ga0137372_10004568_pt1 | contig 13501 bp, 2 predicted proteins | sample SagtaG_6_FD_104911 | JGI IMG/M metagenome (GOLD analysis project Ga0137372, IMG submission 104911) | Vadose zone soil microbial communities from Sagehorn Ranch, Mendocino, California, USA - Sage1_R_60_16 metaG | ecosystem: Environmental > Terrestrial > Soil > Vadose zone | place: USA: California...
AAACAAACGACGAACTAGTAAACTACCTAAGCTCACTATTAAAGCTAAATAGAGGCTCTTAAGAGCTATAGCTAATAATACACGTACAAATCTTACTACTCTAAGAATACCTTTTAAATCAGGCAAGAAGCTCTCTTGTATTATGGTCTATAAGACACTAAAAAAGCACAGAAAAGCCTACTAATAGGCTTATAAAAAGCTATACCTTTTAGCTAAGTACAAAAGGCATTAAGTAGTCTTTAAGAAGGAGAATTTAAAGTAGAAGTAGAGGTTTATTATCTAGTTAGATGAGTTAACTTTTAAGATTAAGTATAATAGGTAGAATTAGTAGATTACACGTGTACTAGAAGAAGGAACACTTACTAAAAAACCTAAAACTAACCTTCAAGAGTAAGTAGACAAGTATAAGAGTGTAAGGGTGCTTTATATAGAAGTATTTAGGCCTCTTAGTAATACTACTAAAAGGCTCTTAGATGAACTAGACACAGTATATAGAGAAGGTCTTAAAACTACATTTTGTGTCCTTTTATAAGAAGATAGTAAGGAAATATAGCAAGGAAGTAGTAATATAAGAGGATAAGGCAAAATATCACTTTACAAAGAAGCTAACTACTTACAAGGATTACTATAAGGTTAGGAGGCTTGATTAGCCACTATAATCATCTAATCTATCTCTAATTAAGAACCTTTGAAAGTAGTTAAAGGATGCTATCTCTACGTGAAGACATAAGATCAGGTCTATTATAGAAATAGAAGTAGCCTTAAGATAAGAGTAGACTAGAATTATAGAAGAAACCCTTAAGAAATTAGTAGATAGTATGTCTAGAAGGATTAAGCAAATGCTTAAAAATAAGGGCAGATCTACTAGATATTGAATAGACATTATTTCTATCTTAATTATACTAAAATTAGTTAAGAAATAAATAAGTTATATGTATTTGAACTTAGTAGAGTGTTATTAGTCAGTGTTTAATCACTTCCTAGACATGTTTATACATATAAGCTTGATTTCTTTTATTTATACCTATTATATAGGGCTTTATAATACTAGCTTTGTTCTATTAAGACCTTGTTTATACTAGAATTTGAATATAATTACGCTAATCCTAAGTAGAACACTATTTTGTTATATGACTATAATACGTTATATACGATTCTATAGAAGAGAAGGAGAACTAGTTAGAGGAGAAGTACCTTAGTATAGTATACTAGTATCTCGATTTTGATAGTAAAACGTTTAGTATAGCCTTTATTAACCTTGTTATTCTAAAATTCTATAAGACGAAGTGTATTAACACTCTTTGAGCTTTCTCTCTTAAGTACTACCTAGATGAAAAATAAGTTAAGGCTAATATTATTAAGTATAGTTAAAAGTTCATTACCTTAAAGGCTGTTTACCTAGTCTATTACTAAGGTAAAGCATTTTACATAGATGATAAAGACCCTATATAACTGTCTATTAATAGTCAAGTTATAATCAATCTTAACTTCTTCTAGAAGATAAATCCTAATTACTCTAGACTATATACTAACCTAGACGTAATAAGGCCAAATAAGTCTAGATAACCCTTGCTCTTAGTATATAGGTTATCTTATCACGTAGTTAAGAGTAATAGTATTAAGCTAGCTAAGCTTATAGAAGACGATTTACTTATTTATTATCTAACTATACTAGGTTTTAGTTTTAGTAAGAAGAAGTAAGGTAAGTCTATATCTTATATAATACTATAGGATATTAGGCTGATTTAAGACGTAATAGAGTTTATAATTACTAATATTAAAGACATTGAATAGTTATCCTTACCTTTTAAATCCTTATTGATTTCTAATAAGTAAAGAGATATTATTATAATACTTATTAAGGCTTGTCATGATCCTAGTAACGTAGTATTTGATAACATTATTATAAGGAAAGGAAGAGAGCTAAATATCCTCTTATAGTATAGCTCTAGATCGGTTTTTATATTAACTATACTAATATATAAAAGTAGCTAGCCTAGACTAAGAAAGACGTTAATAGTAGAAGTAGTAGCTAAGTACTTGAAATAAGCCCTTTATTCTATATGTTTTATAGTCCTTATGTCTTCTAAGCCTAGTCTAACTATTAGATTTCTACTAGAGAATTATCGACTAATATAGTCAAGCTCAAAGTATAACTCTCTTAGATCTTTAAGATCACTAGCTATTAGAATACTATTCTTCTCCTAGACGAAGTAGATGTCTTCTCGAGTAATAGTCTAGCTACTAGCTTAGGTTTGAACATTATATTAAGATTAAAGTCGACCTTTAGTTTACTATTAATGTACTTAGATCACAAGGTTAACGTATAATATAAGGACAATATAAGAAGAGTACCTTAATGACCTCTAATAAGTTATTCGTATTTATAAGATAGCTATTAACTCGACAATAGAGTATCTTGAACTCCTACTAGTATAGATTAATAGTCTTCCTCTACCTCTCTCTCTTCTACCTCTTTATTAGATAAGTCTTATAGATCTAGTAGAGGAACGACATTATCCTCCTCTTATTATAATTCTACTCGAGGATAGTTATATACTATAAGCTAATAGAGGATTAGGATAAGAGATTATGCTTTCTTAAGGGATTTAAGACAGTAGTAGAAGATAGAGCACATAATACTTAGAGAAAAGTAATATCCTTTAAAGAGTCTAATAATATAGTACTAGGACCCTAGTAGACGAGTTTCGATATTAGACAAGGCCTATAAATGTCTAGAGAGTAATAAAAGAAGCCCTAAAACATCCTATTAGGATATTAAGGATCTAGACGTAACGTTAGAGGACATTGTTATTAGATGTCTTGATATTAGAGACCTATTAAGTATATAGTAAACTAGATAAGAGTAGATTCAACACCCTTAACTTAAGCTTAGAAGTGAACTTTAATACAAACTACATTGTTTAATTAGTCATGTATTTCTACCTAAGGTTAAGTAACTAAGAGACTAAGTAGTCAAGAGTTTAATAGTTATGATTTTACTTAGTAGTTAGACATGACCTCTCTTTCTCCTTTTTAATAGTATAGGCCACTATCTTCACTACTTGTAATAGGCATTTCATTGCTTTTTATACCTTTTAGTAATAGTTTCTCAGTAGTATAAATACTTGTACTAAGAATCAAGTAACTTGTATTACTCTTACTATCTTACTTAATCTTAGTACTTGATAATATCTATCTAATTTCTTCCTCTAGTACCTTCTAGGCCAAGTAGGCGTTATAAGAATAGTTTCTTCTTATATGTATATGCCTTTAGACATTTATAGACATTAGATACGATATAACTGTATAGACTAAGGATAGTTAAATAAGGAAGGTTATAAATCTTCAATAGACTCTATAACTCTAGGTTGTTAATAGAGGATATTATGAGTAAGTAAGAGAGGTAGAGTCAAAGCCAAGATATACGTATCAAGTCTTAATGTTTGTAAAGGCACTTAAAAGCTTTGTAGATATAGTTAGTAGTCTACTACCCCTAGCCTATAGTAGTATAATCATTAAGATAGGATATACTAAGAAACTAAACGTTATATAGAGTTATAGTATCTTGACTAAGACTGTCTTTGAAAATAACTACTAGGGTTCTTAGGTTACTATAGGTTACTAAATATAATCCTCCTTAGACTACTATAGTCAACTACAAGGTTTTACTAACATTGCCTTAAGTTAGTAATATAAAACTTAAGCAAGTATATTAAAGTTTAGAGTAATATTATATTAATAGAATAAAGGTCACCTAATTCTATAGTAAGACATATACTATATAAGAGCTCTTACTAAAGTAGAAAAAGATAGTAAGAGTCACTTTAGTACAAAATCTTAATTAGATCGTCTTTGATAATAATTAGTAATATAGTTAGAGTATTACAACAAGAGAGAAAGTTCAAATCTAGAGTATATAATAGTCAATGACTTGAATAATACCTCTACCTTTATAGGAAATGGCCTCTAGCCTTTTAACTATATATAGGCTACAATAGTAAAGTTTACTACTATAGCCTATACATGGTTAGCCTTATAACTAAACACTTACTATAGATGTTATAGAAATATTCTTTTCCTTATCTCTATAAGAAATTCTATCTATAAGAAGTAGTTATTTTACTATTATATAGTATATCTTGAATTATAATAATCATTTACCTCTACTACCTAGATATCTTTATTATATAGAACTCTATAGAAGGTATATACGAATAGTTAACCTTCCTTACCTAATTACTTATTTCTCCTATGTAAATCTAAGTAATAAGCTTATTACTAAGATTAGGTCTTCTAAGCTCTATAGGCTAACTATTATAATAAGTGTCTAGGAGAACTAGTTCTCCTAGAAATTCTCTTAGGATTTGACCTTTTTAATATATTATACTAATTACACGAACTCCTTGCCTCTTTCTTACTTTGTTTATGATTTAAGGCATGTTCTAAGACAAATATATTATAATATAATTATATATTTTTTTAATCTTATATAGATTATATAGATTATATAACTTGTTAGATAGAGGAACCTAGGTCAAGTACTACGACTAGTCCTACTATTAATAATCTAGTTTAGATTAGTTATATTTCTTAAAATTATATACATTTACCCTTATAAGCTAAAACTCCTCTATAAGTAGAACTAGCTCATTTATAAGTAATCGAGTAATTTCTTTGAGATCCTTACTCTCTTACCTAAACTTAAGAACTTCTATATTATCTCAAAGTAACGCCTAGAAGATATTTTCTATCTAGTACATAGGCCTTATAAACTAATTAGAATTTAGTAGAGAGTAGAACTACTAGATATCGTAGTTAGATAGTTCGTAATATATATAGCTAGATACCCTCTAAGAGTTTTCTTTATCTTCTTAGTTTAGAGAAATAAGGTATAAGAGGCTATTAAACCTACTATATATCTTTTTCTATTTTTAACTATCTTTAAGGTAATTATATAACTTCGTATAGCTTTTTTAAGTGTCCTCTTACTTAAGGTTACTTATAAGATTAATAATAGCTCTTAGATCTACAAATGACTAGTCTACCTTTTTATTATCTATGATTTCTACTAACTTAACCCTTGTAAGACAATCTAAGAAATCTATAAGCTAAGATCTTTTCTCTAAGATACTAATAACGTTTATAAGTTATATAATAAGAGGTCTACTCTTATTAATCTTAAATAACGGTTTAGAATAATCTCTTTAGCTATAGATCAAAGAGTACAAGTAATAAAAAGCCTTCTTCCTATAAATTACTTTAAAGAGACTACTTATATAGAGTGTAACTAGGAGCCTCCTTAACTAAGACTTAGTTAGAGGTACCTTCCTTTTTATTATAATAATATTCAACTATATAGTCTTTAGATTTTCTAGTAATAGATATATCCTTATATTTACTTAAACTTTAGCTAGTAGACCTTTCTTAAGAAGTTGTAAGTAGATTACTATTATTATATTTAGGTTATAACTTTTCTAATAAAACTTATAACTCTTAGGAATAGTTAGTAAAGAACTATATAAAATGTTAATTATAACTACATAGTTAGTTCCTATGTTTAAGACCTAGTAAAGGGCTCCTAGCTCTATAATAATAGTCTCTTCTAGTTTATAATAGTTAAGAGAGTATAGAATCTTCTACTTATTTAGTTTACTTAGAGTAATAATACGACTTAGATAGTATAGGGCCTAAGAGTAATTTACTATCCTTAGGAATTCCTAATATATATAATACTCTAGTTTTTTCTTGTAAGCTAGTTTTATAATAAGCTAACTTTTATACTTACTAGATCATAATATATTAATCGAGTAAAACTCAGTATTCTTCTTATATATAATTAAATATATTACCTTAAAACCTAGATAGGTGTATATTATCCTAATACTATAAAGATTATAACTACCTATTTACTTTAACTCTTCTCCTAGACTAAGTTCAATATCTAGAAAGAGAGGATCTCTAATAATATAAGAGATATCTTATAGAGAGTTCTCAAGTATATTCTCTTAGAACTCTTTTAGTTTCTTTTATAACTAGGATCTCCTCTAGCTTTCTAGAAATAGGAAGTTAAAGAACATAATTTTTCGATTATATTCTTTAGTCAACTTAATAAGCTCTTAAGAGTCTTGTTAGTATAAGAAGTTTGTATAATAGTCTTTCTTAGACTAGTTAAAAGTAGCTTCTTCTATAGTAAGAGGTAGTAGGTATTCGACTACAAGCTTGAAATAGCTGTTTTCTTTAACTCTTAGATTAGAAGAAAATTTCTCAAATTTTGCTTTATTTAAGTCTTTGCTAATATCTTTATACTTATAGTGAAACGTTAGTATAGTTCTATTCTCTAGTAGTAGATAAAGTAATACACTATTTACTTAAGTTATAAGGTTAAGAGGTTTAGTTAAAGTTAATAACATAACCTTATAATTAATAGACACTTAACAAGGCTATAATACAAGCTCTTATACGATGACATTTTAGTCTAAAGGTATAAGTAGAGATAAGTACTCTAATAGCTTAGATATATCTACTAATTCTTACTATCTACTTTTAGGGCTAGTTAGAGATATCTATTCTATCTTAGATTGACTTTATAAGAGATCTTTGTGCTCTAACTTAGCTTTTAGTATAACTCTAACATTCGTCGTTAATGTATTACTTTGTGAATCACTACTATTAGTAAATGAGTATATACTAAGTGTCTTTTTAATACTCTTTAATTCTACTAAAATTTCATTGAATTACTTGAAAATTTCCTCTACTTATTCTAACTATCTACTTAGGGCTTTAGTATAAGCTAAGTAGCGTTACTTACTATGCTTAGTAGTAAGAGATTTTCTAATATAGTTAAATACATTAGATAACTCGTCAAGCTGTTTCTCAAGAGCTCTTAATTTCTCTATAAGGTCTATTATCACGAAAGATAGAAACAAGGTAGGCTTAAGACACGTTAATAAGATTAGTAATAAACTTATAAGGTAGAGAAGTGCTATATAGATCACTTTAGAAATTACTAGATACTTACTTAGTTACTTAACTATAAAGAGAAGGCTCGTGTAAGCTAAATCCCTAGTAGAGTCACTCTTATAACTTATTACTTTTTTAAGTAGGACTAAACTAGTACTTAGTTACTAATAATTATATATATTTTAGAAGTATAATTAAAAGTAGTTAAGATATCGAACTTAACTACTAGATAACAACAAATTTTGAATTTATATAATCACTTAGCCTTGTCCTAGATAAACACATTAATTTGGCCTATAAATAGGTTATCTTAGATTATAGTCACGTTATAGTAAGGCAAGTAATAAAACCTTACTTCTCCTCTAACTCCTGTTTGTATCTAACTATCTAATAACAAACTAGTAAAGTTATATAATATAGTATCTTCTAATATCTATATTCGAATATTATGTGAGTTTAAGTCATAGTATATAACACTATTAGTGTAAGTGTAAGCTAGAGCCTTAGTAATTAGTAATGCTTATGTCTCTAGATAAATACGTGTCCTTAATACTACTTTAGGCTTTTACTCTATAGTACTACGAGTACTATAGTAACATAACTTAGACATAACTTATAAAGTAGTTTACTCTTAAGAAACAAATCTAGATTTACAAGTAACAAAGTCATGAATTATGAAATTACTTTTCGATTAATACCTACTAACTACGCCTTGTATTTTTGAATACCTTCTTAACTAATTCAATATCTAAGTTACTAATAACAACTATCGATTTAATTATTAAGATATTCTTATATACGTTTTTTTTCTCTAAAATAGAATCTTAGCTCTTTATATTATCTATGAATACCTTAGACTTAAGAATCATGACTTTACTATAAAAATGTCCTCCTTTAGTAGAGACATTTTTATGATCTAGTATATTTATCTAAGGATCAAGTAATTCTTATAACAAGCCTACCTAGGGTTTTAAGTTACTAGAGTTATAGTTATCTTGTCTAATATTAGTTTTACTCTACATAGATTAAGAAATAGTATTAACTTTTAGTTTAAGGTCATGACTTACTAATAAGAGTATACTAGTAATGAGTAATAGACTGACTTGTCTAATCTTATATTATTATAAGTAAGAAACGTTGTCTTTATAAGCTTATTAATAAAACCTATAGAGGTATACCTTAAGTTAATTAGTTTATAATAATATTATAGAGAGAAATATCTAGAGTTAATAGTATAATAGTAATATTAGAAGAGTAGAACTAGTATCTACTAATCTTAGCTAAGTTTCGGCCTATGACTAAGCCTAGAAGAGAACTAACTAAAATCTCTTATATAATTCTACCCTATACTAAATCTTATACTATACGACTTTATTATAATAACTTTAAAAATATATTAAAAAGTAACTATAAAATATAATTAACTGATTCTAAAGTATTAAATAGATAGTATATTAGTATAATAATCGTACGATTTGGAATTATTTCTTAAAACGTTCTAGTAGTCTAATTTCTTAATTTGACTGACTTGTTATAATAACTACCTTATCCTCTTTATTACTAATTAGAACTACTTTAAGAGTCTTTTCTTTTCCTTTACTAGCTAATCTAGACGCTTTAAGAGCCGTCTTTGCCTTTGATATCTAAATAGTAGCCTTCTTGGCCTTAATTACCTTGACTTTTAGCTGTTTCTTAAGAGACTTTAAAGTAAGTAGATCCTAAAGATTCTAGGCCTTTAATTCCTTAGCTAGCTGAGCCTCTATAACCTTAGCTTCTTTAGCTTCTTTGTTTTTAAAGGCATCTATAGCTTTGACGTTCCTTTTGTCTTCCTTCTCTTTCTTCTCTCACTTAGTAATCGTATCCTTCTCTTGTAAATAAGCCCTAGTCTTAGCTACCTTTATAAGAGAGTAACAATCTATACCTATAGTCTCTTTACTAGCCAAATTAAGCTTCCTGTTCTTTCTCTCTTTCTTCTTTTAAAGATTAAATGTCTTGTAAAGGCCTCGATTAATGTACTTAAGTATAGAGACCTTAGTAGCTAAAGCTTCTTAGGAGTTGAAAATGATCTCTATCTTCTAGTTAATAGGGTCTCTCTTATAGTCGAGTTTGAACTTACGAATCTCTTGTACTATAAGAGAGACAAAATTTGGGTCTGTTATTGCTTTTAGGAGTAATAGAGGAGGTCGTTTGACTTTGGCTATGACTATAGTTCTATCTATAGGCCAAATCCTAGACTTTTTGAAGGCGTTCTAAATATTCTCTTCTGTGAAAGCTTTATCCTAGGAACGCTTAAACATTAGGTGAAAGTACTTCTTTGACATTACTAGTATTCTACTAAAGGTAGTAAAGTAGAAGAGGCCTTTGTCTTTTGTTTTAGAGCTAGATAAGCAACAATGTCGCTATTACAAAAGAGGACGCCTTTTAAGAGGAAGGATATCACAAAAGCCTTCTTTGATCTCGATATCTCTGATAGTGAACCCTTAACCATAAGCAAAACACCTAAGTCGCGTGATCACAATCATCTAATTACTTCTAAACCTCCTCTTAACAAAACTAAAAAAAACAACAAAATCACAAAGAGTAAATTCTTATAATCACGGGCGGCTAGGTGTAGAGTATTGCCCTAAGGAATTGATGGCCAAGGGAATTGATAGTCAAGGGAATTGATAGCTAAGGGAATTGATAGCTAAGGGAATTGATAGTCAAGGGAATTAATAGCTAAGGGAATTGATAGCCAAGGGAATTGATGGCCAAGAGAATTGATAGCCAAGGGAATTAATGGCCAAGAGAATTGATAATACTGTGCTACAAGGAGATCGAGGCCTGTAGGGAGTAGTAGGAGTAGTAGGAGTAGTAGGACTACAAGACAGAGTGATAATAATCTCTAGTTAAATACTTTGTTCTAGTATATCGGCCTAGAGGAACGAGGTTACGTCCTTAGGGTAGCCATAGTAAAATCGAAGCAATTCTAGGCGTATAGAATAGAGCTATAGTTCGTCTACAAGTTATTAGTAAGTAGTCTTTATGTAGGGGCTAGACTCTTAACTCAAATCTTTGAAACCAGTTCGTAGTTATGTCTCGAGGAGTGTTCTACCTTATGTCAGTTAATACTTTTCTCTATAATCTGTCTACTTATAGCCGTATAAACCTAGTTGCAAACATCGTGCCTACTACGAATTGTTTCTACTAGTAAACGTAATGAAAGACGACAGTATGTTTCATTTGAGAAGTCTATACTACTATGGCCTGCTTATTACTCGACGTAGTACTATTTTAGCTCTTTACTCTCTTGTTAGCCTACGACCTTCTACCTATATATATATGTCTGTACGTCTACACAGTGTATAGCTGTCTCGTCTAGGTATAGCTAGAAGTTAGACTTGTAGGACCGAACGCTCTATATATAGGTTAGCATTGTCTTACGTTAGTATTGTTATTTGTTAAGTAATCGAAGGGAGTAGCTAAGTTAGTAGAGATGTCGAGGATGTTAGTAGTGTCGAGTAGCTCTATCATGAGCATCACTTAGTAGGTTTAGATAGAAGTGTCAAGTACTGTGCTCAATAGAGCTAGTATTGTGGATTCTGAAGTTCTATAAACGGTTAGAAATGAGTATTAGGAAGAGCTACGTGAATAAGGTATAGTATTAGACAATGGCACTGACCTAGTATTTGCTTACTAACGGTCTAAGTTCTTTGAGCAACCTAATATCAGTGTACCTAGTACACTACAGCCTCTTAGGCTAGAGTATACTATGACAATAGCTCTTAAAATTATCCTCTAAGCTTGTATAATCTTATTAACTATAGTAACCCTATATCTTCTTATTACTATATTCTATAGATATATAAACACGCTATGTGTACTAACATTTCCTAGTATTGACTAAAGTCAAGCCGTGATAGAGCCTAATGTAACGTAACAAAATTTAGTCTTGATCTTACTCTTACTATAAACTATAACTATGATTACTTACTAGTAATAGGGCCTAAAGCCCTAAAACCTATCATTATAAGGAGAGGGCTAGTAAGGACAATAGGCGTAAAGATTAGAATACTATTAGTAATTAAGAAAGCGCTTTGTCCTAGGTTGGCGATAATCTATCTGTAGATAACTATAAGGACATTTGTAATACTAACTCAAAACACTTAACTCTACGTAATACTACTAACGGCCTATTAGATGACTTGTAGACGTATTACATCTAGTTATAATATAGTAGTACTATACTAAGAACAAAAGAGGATTATATAAATAGAAAAGTAGGTCTATACTTTACACCTTACTTCCTTCTTTAGTCTTTACTCTGTTAATATACTTTATAGTACTCTTAGTTCCTATGTCTTTAGAATTGCCTACATTATCCTATTTAGAATACAAGTCCTTTAGTAGTATCACGTCTCTATTAGCTTTCTAAATTACTAATTTATCTCTCTTATTATTATACTTAATAGTAGTATATCTACTATACCCCTTTACTAACTAGAGAATCTTACTAATCAGTATAGTCAATTTCCTTAGATCATTCTAGTTGCCTTCTTCTTATCTTTTGACCTAAACCACTATATTTTCAACCTCTAGTACCTAAAACTTACCCTTAGTATAGTAAGCCTATATAAGCTTTAGAGTTTGAGATACCTAGAGCTATAGTACGACTTCTTGAAACTAAAGAGGCTTATAAGAGACATAGGTTTTGAGTTCAAGAGTAGATTTGAGTAGAACTACCTGGCCCTCCTCCTTGATTATCAATCTAGACCTAGTAAGAGTAGTAGTAAGAGGGCTGTTAGTCGAAGATAGAGACAACGATTCTAATAAGCTAGAGAGACTATTGTTTTCTTGCTCTTTACTATTCAGAGAAGAGATAATTATATTAGTGTTAAACATAATATATCTGTCTGTTTTATAGTAGATAATAAAGTTGAGATTGTCAAAGTAGTATAAGATGATCCTATGATGTCTAGTATTGCTATTGATCTGATTAGTAGTGTTTGCCTTCTCGAATTCATAACTATAACCTTTGAATTTATATAGTCTAATGAACTCATAGGTAGCCGCCTTCTTATAATAGAAAATTACAGTGTTTTTCGTAACCTTGATATTAATAGTAAATGTATTGAGTCTGTTTCTAGTCGAGCTAGGGTTAATAAATAAGAGGAGTTTATAGATATTGTTTTGGTCAGTTATGACATTAATCAAACAGATGTTATAGAAAGGATTTACGATATATAATACGTAGAACAGGGGTTTTAACAGACTACTTAGATGACGAGCTACATTTTAGGTGATGTAGATAAGACTAGAGTCCTTTTGAAGTTACTTAGGAACTTTTAGAGTAGACTAAAGAGAGAGATAGCCTAGGATAGTAATAGTAGGTGTAGGTGCCTTAATCTAGTTATAGGAGGAGAGGTGTTTGACATTAGTAATAGACGTCAAAGAAGGAGTATTAAGGTCTTAGAGATCTAGGCAAGAGATCTAGGCTATAGTAGTAGATATTATTGTTAAAGTTAGTACAAACTAGGCGATCTAGAAGGTGATCTAAGAGACGATCTAGAGACATAGTAGAAGGTACAGGTATTAAACTTGCTAGAGATAAACACCTAGGAGTAGGAAAGATAGCAATGAAATCTTGTTATCTTTTATCTAGCCTATCTCCCTTCTTTACTTATATAGCTAAAAGCATCTAAGTTCTATACTGTCCTATAACTTTAAGGCTTTAGTTATTCAAATAACTTAACACTTCGTGTTAATGTATACTTTGTACTAACGTACTAGCCTTACTAAAAGATTCCTATACTCTAATGATTTTACCTTTAATTGTTATAACTAACTTATTAATTTATAATACTAGTATTGTTTGATCAAGTCTAGTACTATAGAGACTAGGGATTAAGGATTAGATGTTAACTACTATTTATTAGTTATTAGAGGGGTTAAAGGTAATATACTCTACCTTTCTAGTAGTGTTCTATTTATAGATATAAGGACAGTAGATACTAAAGCTAAGAATCTCTTCTTATTATTTATTACTCTAGCTAGTAATAAGCTTTGTTATTGTGTTACATTACTAATATAAGAACTCGTTAGATAGATATAGTCTTTATAGTAACCTAGTTACTTATAAAGTAATATTACGTAAATCGAGTACTAGTTATAAGGCCTTGTTAATAATTATATAATCGAAATTACGTCGAAATTACCTAAGTATTATAAGAGGTATAAGGTTATTTTATACTAACTAAAATCGTTACTCACTTTTGATCTAAGGTATTGACCTACATGGTGATCTTAAATAAATCTATATGTTATAGTAGCTACTAAGGCTAATAACGATTCCTTATATTATAATAAGATCTTAGAGCTTAGATAGCTCCTTTATAAGTATTAGAGGTAGTATAAGCTTAGTAGTAGGAGCTATAATAGAGGAAGTCTATTATACTATAATAGGAGACTCTTTGCAAATCAGGTATAAGGACAATAATACGAACGTGATTTTCTAGTAAGAAGAGTTTAGGGTATCTAGGAGTAGTTATAGAATATAACT
>Ga0137372_10004569_pt1 | contig 13500 bp, 11 predicted proteins | sample SagtaG_6_FD_104911 | JGI IMG/M metagenome (GOLD analysis project Ga0137372, IMG submission 104911) | Vadose zone soil microbial communities from Sagehorn Ranch, Mendocino, California, USA - Sage1_R_60_16 metaG | ecosystem: Environmental > Terrestrial > Soil > Vadose zone | place: USA...
AATATCGTCCTGGTGCAGGATATGCACCCAATTTCCGCGAGCCCGCTCAACGCATAGATTCCAAGTCTTTGCCAGACCTCGGTTTTGGCGTTCGGCATGGAACACCACCCGGCCCCCACTGATTCGGCGAACAACTTCGGAAGCGGTATTATCCGCCGAGCCGTCATCAATTACTTCGACCTGCATCTGCTCTGGTCCAGGATCTTGTAACAGGATGCCACGCAGAGTTTCCTCTAGGTAGCGTGGCTGCGGGTTGTACGTCGGAATCATCACCGACCAGAAAGGACGCGGCGAGCCTTCTTCCTGTAAGGGAGATATCAGCGGTGGATTTGCCATCGAATTCCTGTCAACGAAGCACTAGTGGCGTCAAGGGCGCTGCGTGTAGCAGGCCCTGCTCTTAAAATAACACGAACATCGCGAAGCACTGGCGTCGAAAATTTAACAGGCCCCATTATCCACCATCGACTGATCGCAGAGCTTCCCTCAAAGCTTCCAGGTACGACCTGCCATAGCGCTGGTCAGGTTCGAGGTGATTGCCTTCTGCCCATTCATTCCAAGCATTGATAAACAGGATCGGCGGAGTGTTCTTGGAGTTTTTTAGCCTGGCCAGCATATTGGCGGCCCACTGTTGAAAAAGAGCTGGTGACGATTCGATAAACACCGTTGCACGTTGCCGACAGCGAGGAGAATTATCCCACGAAGGAGTTATGCAGGGAAACCGCGGATAGTCTGGTTGAATTCGTGTGCTCATCGAGCTGACAAGGTGGCGATAATTGCGCGCGCCAATGTCGTCACCTAAAAGCTTTCGACGCAAAAAAAAGCGGAGATCGTTCCAACGAGAGTGCCTGAGCCCGCGCGAGCCCAAGGCTGCGCCGAAATCCGACCAGTCGGGCTGAAATTCGACTGCCGCATCGAGCCCAACTTGGTGCGGAGGTAATGTATCGGCGACTGTGTCGACGCGGCACAAGAAAACTTCCCCAATGCCGAGCCGATGACATTCGGATCGCCAAAGATCAATTGTGCGTTTCAGATTAGGTAACTTGTGCGCGCGATAGATAATGAACAGTGGTTTGCCATCTATGCGTATGTATCGCTTGTCGGCAAATGCCTGCGAAAGCCAGCGAATGTGTTGAAGATCATCTTCTTCAGAGTAGGCCTGCTCCATCAAAACCTGGCCGTAGTCCTGACCATCCCACCTCCGCGTCCAATTCTCATTTGCCCAACATAGGCAAAACGGAAAGTCAGGCTTACCTGATGTCAGCACCTCATCAAAAGGTCGATTCAAAAGGCGCTTACCGGAGAACCAATAGTGGTAATAGCAGAACCCGTCGATTCCATACTCGCGAGCCAGCGCTGCCTGAGCCGCGCGCGCTTCGGGTAGCCGTAGATCGTAGAAACCGAGATCGGCGGGCAAGTGCGGCTGGTAGTGGCCGCGAAAAAGCGGGCGCGCCTTGGTGACATTCGTCCACTCAGTAAATCCTTTACCCCACCATGCATCATTCTCGGGTATCGGATGATACTGCGGCAGGTAAAAGGCGATCGTCTGCACAGCATCGCGAGTCATTTTCGTTTCTCCGTGAAACCATCCGCAGCCTGTTTCACCTGCTGAAGGTATCCACGCCCAGAGCGTTGATCTGGCTCGAGGTGATTCCCTTCAGCCCACTCGTTCCAGGCATTGATAAACAAGAGATTGTCCCTTTCGGGCGATAACGTCATACCGTCAATGGCGCTTCGCAAAGTTGCCCCGAACTCCTCGGCGGTCCCGTTGATCATGACAATGCCGTCGGAACCGCGGCGCGGAGTGTTATCCCAGCCGACGAACACACATTGCACATGCGGGAAGTCGCGCGGTATTTGCGCCATCGCGCGACGGGCTTCCGTAATGTCGTACACTTTGGTGCGGCCACTTCGAATGCGCAGCCGCATATTGTGAAGAAAGCGTTTCAGTTTCCAGCCGTCTCCGCTCCACCCTGGAAGCGCCGAGAGCTGGGGTGTAAAAGCAAAAGTAGTGTCAAATCCCAGCTGGCGACAGTCGATGCCGGGACAATGTGCGTCCACGCCCACTAGATACGGATCGCCGAATCCTTGCCGCTGAAACACGCTCCGCCACAGTTCGACGGTTCGGTTCGCATCGGGCAAATGCGCTGGTCGATAAACCAGAAATAAAGGGCGACCGCCAATCCGAATGTACCGATTATCCGCGAAAGCATTCCCGAGCCAGTCAGCATGCGCGCGGTCATCTTCCTGGCTGTACGTCTGCTCCATAAGCACGTCGCGCTCCTCTCCAAGCCAACGGCGGCTCCAGCTTTCGTTTGCCCAGCAAAGGCAGAATGGAAAATCAGGTCTTCCCGACGCGAGTACTTCGTCAAAAGGACGCTCAAGAAGGCGCTTCCCATTAAACCAATAATGAAAATAGCAAAAGCCCTGGATGCCGTATTCTCGCGCCAAGGCGGCCTGAGCGTCACGGGATTCCGCAACACGAAGATCGTAAAATCCGAGGTCAGCAGGCAAGTGTGGTTGGTAGTGGCCGCGAAAAACCGGGCGCGCTTTGGTGACATTCGTCCACTCGGTAAATCCTTTACCCCACCATGCGTCGTTCTCGGGTATCGGATGATACTGCGGCAGGTAAAAGGCGATAACGCGAGGATCCATTTAACAAGCGGATGTTACGCTGGAACCGCGTGAACGATGTGCTGACAGCCGAATAGAAGAGGAAACCGGCGGGCGAGCGCCCGAATTAGCGAGTTGCGCCCACGGCGGGGGAGCCAGCGCCAGGGACGTCGGGCTTCATACTCAGGTAAGGTCACGCCGGCAGTGTGTCGCAAACTTACCACTCGCAGACTGTTGGATTCGAACAGCTCTTTTACGGACTCCGCGGTAAACCACCTGAGATGAGTGGCGTCCCGGATGCCGAACGGCTGATAGTCAAACCTGCCGCGAAGTAAATCCACGCGCACGGACCAATGCGCGACATTTGGAACTGAGGCAATCACCCTTCCGCCTGGAAGGAGAGCACGATGAGCCAACTGCAGGAAACTACTCGGATCGGCAACGTGTTCCAATACGTCGGCAAAGACAATAACATCGAACGGCTTTAGCTCCTGCAAAATCGCAGCCGTGAATAGCTGTTCATGCACCTCCAAACCCCGCGCGCGAGCAGCTGCGGCTCGGCACGAATCCGGTTCGATCCCGATGATTTGGGCGCCACGAGTGTCCGCGATGATGCGGGACACTGAGCCCGTGCCACAGCCTACATCCAGCACCCGTGATCCCATTGGCACCAACTCTGCCAACATGCGTGCAACCTCTTGTGGCGCGTCCACGTGGCCGTCGTAGCGCAGCGGGTCGAGCATGCCGTTTTCCTTGCTCCCGAATATTTGGTTAGAAGCATTCACTTCGCAATCTCCGCGACGGCGGCGGTTTGAATACTCAGATCAACCAGCTGGTCGCATCCGGAGAGCCTTCCGCGATTTCATCGAAAAAAGGCTTACTATAATGTGTGTGTGTTAGCATTTTGCAGTCAACTTGCAGGGTCCAAATGGAACTTGGCGTCCCACCATAGCAAGGAGAAGTGCTGGGGTAGCGCGTGCTGGGTTCCCCAGATGTTCCGCGCGTGAAGATCAAAACCCAAGACATTGGGTTCATGCTGCAGATGGTGGGGGTCGTTACCGTACCAGATCGAGATCCTGTAGGCTCCTTCCATCAGAGGGACCGGGCCCAAGTCACACGTGATCGTTCCCTGCTGGACGGCCGATTTCGGACCGTTCCAAGGCAGGAAAGAGTTATTTGTGCATAGCACTCGATCACCCTGAACTGTACTGACCAACACTCCAAAGAGCAAGGTTTGGACCGGGCGTGACCCGTTGAAAGACGCACGAATGGCTAGACTATCACCAGTTTGCGCGACCGTACCAAGCGTGCCGTTGATTAACAGGGAAGCGGATTCCATCCATGTTTCCAAGGTAGCGGGCTTGGCGAAGTTTACCGTGTGACCGTAGGTCTCCGAAGTGAAAGCCTTCAGATATCTATCCACTACGGCGGCAGGGACACCAGAATCGATCAGGCTCCCCCCGTGAAGATGCGCCGCGCGATCGCAGAGGGTGCATATCGAGGACAGGTTGTGACTGACGAAAAGAACCGTCCGGCCGCCATGTGCGACCTCGCTCATCTTACCCAAGCATTTTTTCTGAAACTCGGCGTCGCCAACGGCTAGGACTTCATCGACAATAAGAATCTCGGGATCGAGGTGTGCAGCGACCGCGAAAGCTAGTCTAACATACATTCCGGAAGAGTAGCGCTTCACTGGCGTGTCGATGTAGGTCTCGATCCCAGCGAACGCGACAATCTCGTCGAACTTCGTTTTGATTTCGCTGCGGCTCATTCCGAGAATAGCGCCATTCAGGAAGGTGTTCTCGCGCCCAGTAAGCTCGGGATGAAAACCCGTTCCCACTTCGAGCAGGCTGGCAATGCGGCCTTTAATCCGCACCTCCCCGTTCGTCGGTAGTGTCACGCGCGAAAGAATTTTCAGAAGCGTGCTTTTGCCCGCGCCGTTCCTCCCGATAATCCCCAGAATTTCGCCCTGTTTCACTTCAAAGGAGATGCCGCGCAACGCCCACATTTCGTCATCGCCCAAAACGCCGCCCGGTCCTCCGTTCGGACCTCCCCCTTTCGACTTCCGACTTTCGACTTTCGTGCTCTGGTCCAGCTGGGAATACGGGTCCGGTTTGCCGCGAATTCGGTGCCACCAGCGCTCAAAATCGTGACGCAACGTCCCCGTGCCCAGCACCCCCAATCGGTACTTTTTCCAGACGTCATCAACCTCAATGACAGTGTTCACAGAATTACACAGTGTCCATGAAGGTGATCTCGACGTGGTTAAAAAGGACGATCCCAATGAATAGGACTACGACGGTAAAGAGCGCGCTGTAGCAGAGATATACTGGGTCGAAAGAGCCAGCGCCAAGATAGGCGTAACGGAACGTCTCGATGATCGGCGTCATTGGATTTGCGAGTATGAGCCAGCGGAAGCTGCCCCCACCGATTATAGAGAGTGGGTACACAACCGGTGTAGCATACATCATCAGCTGAACGCCAAACGCGACCAACTGTTGCATGTCGCGATAACGTGTAGTTAACGCCGAAACAATAATGCCTACGCCAAGGCTCAGACCTGCCATGAGAAGAAGTAGCAAAGGAGTAAGCGCGCTAGCCGCATTCGGATGAACTCCCGCTCCTTGCATCCAGTAAAAGACGAGTAACGCGAGGAAGAGGGCGAATTGGTTGGCAAACTTGATCATACTCGAGATTACGATCGACACGGGTACCGTGAGTCTCGGGAAGTAAACCTTTCCAAAGATTCCTGCGTTGCTGATAAACGTCATGGAAGTGCGGTTCACGCAGTCAGCGAAGTAAGACCAGCATGTTACGCCGGCCATGTAGAATAAGAGTGGCGGCAGACTGTCCGTAGGGAGTTTCGCCATCTTTCCGAAGATGATCGTAAAGATAAGGCTGGTGAGAAGCGGTTGGATGATATGCCAGAGCGGACCAAGAATCGTCTGCTTATATTGCGCCACAAAATCGCGCCACACGAAAATCATGGTGAGATCGCGATAACGCCACAAATCGCCGGGGTGCAGATCGAGCCATCCGGTCCTTGGCTGAATGATCAGATCCCACTCTTCAGCGACTGATCCGGGGGATTTGCTCATAGAAAATGCGAATTGCGGACGGCGAATTGCGGAATTTGGTCAACGGCGCGATCTTGCGGTTCCGGCGCCGTTAGACGCGGCAGAACCGCATCGTGAGGTATTTGACCCAACGCCTGTGCGGCGGGAAGGGAAAAAAACAAACCCAGGTCCGTTTCTGCCGTATGGCCGAGCGAGAAACCGAACACGACGAAGAAGGTCGGAAACGTTATGGATGAACCGGGGCACACTTCCGAGTTACACGTTTAAGAAAAATGAGTGCATCGCATCCCGCAATGGCGAGAATTTGTCAATTATCTGCGGGAAAACTCAAGTGTCAAAAATTACCCGATGACTGATCGATAGGTGAATTGTCAGTTCGGATGCTCGTGTCGACTGAATATCTTGCGCGCAAATCTGTGCGCACATGCTAGGTGAGGGCGTTCAAGTGGTTTATCGCCTCTATCACCACAACCACTGCGTTCCATGCTTGGGTGCAATGAGTCGACCCAGGCTTCGTTCACGTTTTTCGATTACTGCTACGAATGGGTATAAGTGTATAGAGCCAATTGCAGCTTGGACATTAGACGCGGTGCACGCCACCCCAGAAGTGCCCTCGGGCATTTCGCACGGAGATTGAGAGTTCAGGCCGCTGGCAAGTCCCTGCACGTATGCTGCAAACGTATTAAAAAGTCCCTGTATATCCTCACAGAGATAAACTCCTCCCGGAGCAATATGTGGAAGCATTTCCTCCAGCGTAATGCGCTGTTGCTCAGGAAGGTGTCCTCCATCGTCGATCAAAATGTCGATGGTTGGCACTGCGTCCTTGACGCGAGACCAGAAGGAACGATCCGCCTGATCCCCTATGAACACTTCGATCCCCTCGTCTTTATAGGCCATACACGCCTCATGATAATCCACGCCGTACAAATGACAGTCCTCTCCAAAATACTCCCTCCACATCGGGAGACTTCCGCCGCTGTAGATGCCGACTTCCAGCACGTGCACCTCGCGGCCAACAAACCTGCTGAAGTGCCGGTGATAAATGTCGAAGTAATGCAACCACTTCCAGATGCCCGGTCCCTCCCTATGCGCGTTGAAATAGGACAAGATGGGATTAGGTGTATCTGGAAGTCCATCGCCAGGTTGGCGTTGAGGTGTAAACACCATCTCGCGACCAAATTGCGCTCCCACCATTACCGACGTCAACAAATTCGCGATTTCTCGCGGACTAACTTGCGCCTCCCGCATTGCGGACACCAATGAATTGAGCAAACTCGCGGTTTCTAGCGGACTTCTGAGTCCGCAGCGGAGGAGGTGAATGATGTTGCTTAATCGTGACATAACATTAACGCATCAAAGCTGACGAGCATGACTCCGTCATTTTCCCAGATGGCAGGCTGCGTACTTAAACGCGCATTGCAGGCTCAAGGATAACTGTACTCTCCGCGATAAAAGCGCCGCAGATTCTCGCGGTATATTTCGCTGTTATACATCTGACAGAGCAATTCGTACGGCTGTCTCCATGCAGTTGTGTATTCGATAGGATTGTCCAATTTATCGATGTCGCCAGGCAAGGAGCTCATCAGCTCTTCCCACGAACGGTAGACCACCTTAACACTTGCGAATTCCGAAGTAAAAAAACGTTCGTTAAACACAGTGAAAGCTATTCCACCACTGAAGACCGGTTCTATGAAGTAGCCGTCAAGACCTTCGCCGAAGGTTAAGGTCCACTTGGCACGTGAGATCAGACGTTTGTAAGCCGTGTATGTTAGATCTTGCACTACCTGCACGCGCAACTGCGGATGTCGCGCCCGGATCCTGCGAAGCACTTCTTCACGGAGCGGATGCGCGTCCTGTGAAACCACCAGGATATTTTCTTTTGCCTCATACCCAGTCCGGCGATATTGCTCCGGACTTACGTAAACCGACATCCGATGCAGAGGTACTGAAAAGCGATCTCGGGTCTGTTGTGTGCTATACGCTTCGTGTGCTGTGCTGCACGTGACCGTGCCGAAGCTGGCGAGGCGATCGACATTCTGACCCGCGATTATGTCGATGTTTTGCAACAGAATATTGATATGAAGCTTGTCGGCGAGACGCCCGCCGCGTTTTGATTCCAGCCAGTCGGCCGCACGATCTACGCTGAATTCCGGGACATGAATCATCAGAAACTTAAGCCGTGAACAACGGCGGATTACCGCATCTGGATCGAGCAGGTAATTGTTGTTCGGAAACCACCGGTACTTCAGGAGCGGGGGATCTCCGGGAATGGTGCAAATGACAACAGCGGCATGATGTATCGATGATAGTTTCGAAGATTCCTCGTACAACGAGGCGATCGAGAGGACACCACCGTTTTTCAAGTTGTAACCCGGCGAAAGAAACATGATCAGCCGGTCGGTAGCCGCCGGTAGCGTGTGAGTGATGCGAGCTCTTGCCCATTTAACATACAATCGGTGTGGAAGACTCTGCGACCAGGCTTCGCCGAGCCGACGCTGCATTTTGCGTGCTATACGTCGCAGTTCTGACCACATTGTTTAGCCACCCGCTTCATAGAGCATCCATTAAATCGACCATTACTTGCGCGTAGCAAGGACAGCGCGCACTGCACGCGCATTCGCAAAGGCTGTTTCCATGATTCTACAGATAGCCTGCGCTGTCTCTGCATTCACTGCTTGTCCAGTCGGAAGAAGCAAAATGCTGGCGGCAATTCGCTCGGTCTCGGGCAGTAACAAGGCAGCGTTCGGTTGTCGTGAGGTATACGGTTCCATCCGGTGGCAGCCGGGCCAAAAATATTTTCGGGCAAGGATGTTCTCGGAGTGCAGAACCTCGACTAGCTCATCTCGATTCAAGGGCGCCAGCGCCGGGTCGACTTCGACAACTATATAGTGATCATTATTCCGTTCGCTGCGATCGTATCGGATCACCGAGATACCCGGCAGGCCGTCCAATCCTTTGCAATAAGCTTCGTAATTGCGAAGGTTGGTTTCCAGGACGTTATCCATCGTCTCCAGAGAGGTCAATCCCATCGCCGCGCAGATCTCGGTCATTTTCCCGTTTATGCCCAAATAGATGACCCGATCGTAGCCAGCGAATCCGAAGTTACGCATCAGGCGCAGCTTCTCGGCCAGCGTATCATCGTTCGTAACTATGGCGCCTCCCTCAAAACTGTTGAGAAACTTCGTCGCATGAAAGCTCAGAACTTCGCAGGCTCCGAATCCACCGACCATTTTCCCTTGTCGCGAGCAGCCAAAAGCGTGCGCAGCATCGTACATTGTCTTCAGTTTCCGCGATCGGGCTATAGCTTCGATAGCGTCGACGTCGCAGGGGCGTCCCCAAACATGCACACCTATGATACCTGTAGTTCTCGGCGTGATGAGGCGCTCGATAGCCACTGGGTCCAGATTGTAGGTTTGCGGGTCGATATCCGCAAAGACCGGCGTAATCTCCTGCCATTGCAGCGCGTGAGCTGTTGCGACAAACGTGTACGACGGCAGGATCACTTCGTCCTTAAGTTCGAGAGCGCGGATTGCAATTTCCAAGGCGATCGTAGCATTGCACATCGCCACGCAATGCTTCACACCTACAAATTCGCTGATGCGTTGCTCGAACTCCTTTACCATTGGTCCGTCATTGGATAGCCAGCGCCGATCGAGCACATCATTGAGGCGGGCAATCAATGCCTGACGATCGCCAATGTTAGGTCTCCCGACGTGCAATAAATCGGAGAACGCAGGCTGTGCGCCTAGCAGAGCGAGCGAAGTTTTCACGTCAATCTATTCGGGAACCTTGCGCATCAGAATCCCACTCGTGGTCTAGTCGTGAGCTGAAGTTGACTCGATAGGTCTTGCGGGATGGCCGGCGACGACAACGCCTGACGGCACATTTCGGATGACCAGTGCTCCCGCTCCAACAATAGCGTCGTTACCGATTTGAACTTTTTCAATAATCGAAGCACCCAAACCCACCCAGGCGCAGCTGCCGATCGTGACATTACCTGCGATATGTGCTCCCGGAGATATGTGAGAGGCGTCGCCAATATTGCAATCGTGATCCACGCTCGCCGCAGTATTAATGATAACGTTTCTGCCAATAGTGCATCCTGGATTCAACACTGCTCCTGCGGCGATCACTGTGCCTGCACCAATTCTAACGTCAGTCGCCACGATTGCGCGGGGGTGAATCGCGACCGCTAATTCAAAACCGGCACTGGCGAATTCATCTGCCAGACGAAGCCGCGCTCGATTATCTCCAATTGCCACAATCGCATGTTTAACCCCTTGCTCTCGCAGCGACTCTAGCTGCTCTGCACCACCCAATATCTTGGCCGAATAGAAATTCTCGCCATGCCTGTCAACATCAACGCTGTCAAGAAAGCCTGCGACCTCGAATGCATCTTCCAAACGAATGATGTCCGCGACCACTTTTGCGTGTCCTCCGGCACCCCAGATAATCAGTTTGTTGTGTCTCGTTTTGTCCTCCTCGGTTCGCTTTCGGAAAAGGCGGAGCGTTGCTCGGTAGTCATGAGTCCATCGTTTAACGATGGCGGGCTTGCAGTCAATTTACGGTCGCAAACAGCACGGTCTCGTCAATATGGATCGTGAAGTGTCGCAAAAAGAAACGATAGCCCAATTGCAAAGAAGCCAGGTAGTCAGGAATATCGAAGAAGTCTTCCAGACGATGGTAGACGCAAATTGCCAGCTTGGGTTTAAAGCGCCGCAAAGTATGTTCGGCACCCTTCAAAGCCGCCAATTCCGCTCCCTCTACATCCATTTTGATGAAGTCTATCCTGGGGAGCTTCTTTGTCTTTACCAAGTCATCAACGGAAATAGAGGTCACGCTCGTGTCGGTTGCGCCCGGATTGTTGCCTCCCAGCCTCGTCGCAGGGCCATTTTCAGAATAGGACATGGTATGGCCCGATTTATCCCAAAGGGCATTCTCAACAATTTCAATCCGCTGTTCTAAAGAAGGATTCAACTCGAAGTTTTTTTGCATGATCGCCAGATTTGTCGGAGTGAACTCGACACTGATTACATGACCACCTGGCCCAACCTTATTGGCAAAATGCAGTGCTGTATCTCCCCAGCCTGCTCCTCCATCAAGCACGTAATCTCCAGCCACAGGCTCGATCGCGTGAGGGGCGCAGTCGCAGCGATATTGTTGCACCCCAAACTGAAGAAATGTTGTCCATGGCAGGGAGTAAAGAGAAATGGGAACGCCCAATGTGGTTAAATCGAGGCGCCTGAGTTTCCAACCTGAGAAACCAGCCTCAATGCAATCTGATACGGAACAGACTGCTTCGTAACGAACAATGCCCTGCCGATTTTCTGGCGTATTGAAAGGAAGCTTTACCTTTCGATGTCCCAAAGCTCTAAAGGCCATTAGCTTGACGAGAAGCGACTGTGATTCCTTGTCCGCCAGTTGAGCGTAAAGGGGCTCGAGGCGTTCCAAGTAGGGAGCAATAAAGTCGAAAGCAGTTCGAAATATCGCCACGACTTCCGCGCCATTCTGATCGCCGGGCTGGTTGAGCCAGTTCCTGATCGAACGCTTTAACCAACCATCATTTGAAAAAAAAAGCTCCTTCGGTTCTGGCCCGAAATATAACTCATCATAGTTATCGGACCAATCGTTGAACAGGTTACTACATACCTCTGCTGTGAATGCTTTGAAAAAGGCATTACCTTTCATTGTGACATGAATCGTCGGCAAGATAAGTGCATTCCCAATCCAAGCAAAAGTCACAGCAACTTTTGCAAGAGCTATTTGTGGAAGGTCATTACTTCACTTTAGTAAGCGGAGTAGTAACCGAATGGGTGGCTGGATGATTCGTGCGAAGACTTCCTATTACGGTCAAAGCCCCAGCAGCTTGCAGACTTTCAATTGAGTACCGTCAACGACTCTTTAGCTTCTCGTTTTTTGCTATGCGCCAGCATGGATTTCACAGCTTCAAAAACGGTCTGATCGTCGAGCTTCTTCATACAAGCAATATCGTAGGGACAGCCGCTAAGCCAATTGATGACCGGCGTTCTGTTAAAACAAAATAAGCAGGGCACATCACTGAACAGGCCAAGTGCCGGCGAGTCCGGTGGCAGTATTAAACTGGGGTTCAGCGGCCCAAATAATCCGATAATGGGTGTGCCCACTGCTCCCGCCACATGCACCGGGCCTGAATCGATGGAAATCATCAAATCGCAACTGGCAATCAGCGCCACGATCTCAGCCCCCCTAAGTCGACTGGCCACCGATGTCACACCTGTCAGATTGTCGTATTCAGAAGATCCGTCGCCTTTGTTAGTCCCGAACTGTATGATTACAGCATCGTATTCTGAGTGAATGTTGTTTATCAGCTTCTGCCATTTGGAGGCTTCCCATTCTTTCACACGCCAATTGGGGCCTGGGTTGATGCCGATAAGCAAATTCTCCGCAGTGATTTTACAATCCAATCCGTACGCAATCCGAGTCTTTTCGATCAGACCGGGTGACGGATAAAGCTTCGGTTGGCGTGCGGTAACTGTAAATCCACATGACTCGGCAAGATCCTCTATGAGATGACGGGTCATCCCGCCTTTGTGCACCCGCTCACCGCTCGTTTGGGGATTGTAAATTGTGTCCACCAGGCCAAACAGTTTGAACTTCGCGGGCATGGTAAAAAACGGGTACGCCCATGATGTGTTCCCGTAGACCAAATCCACAGATCGAGAAAGTATAACGATATCGCGCCACGGCGCGGCTGTCATAAAAACAAGGAGCTTTCCAGGGTGGCGCCGACGAACCTCATCGCACATCGGCAAAGTGCAAACCACGTCGCCAATGCCTACCATCCGGCAAATGACAACAGCTCTCTTGCGATAGCGAGCGCATTGGAAAACCAACCACGCAGCCCAAACCATGAAAGGTATCCACCAGTCACGGACCCGCAGCCTGAAACGAAAAAATCGCCGCCACCAAGGTCTCAGTGCGGAATGCACCGGAGCAGGTAGAATGGAAACCACAAATTCTCGTAAACCAGTCATCTTCGCGTGGCTTCGCGAGCTCCCTATAGTTTCCAATACGCCAGGCCCGTCTCTTCGATACGGACGATGTTTCGGCTCAGCGCCCGCCACTCTAAGATCAATTTTACTACTCCAGGATGCATTTCATCACAGTCGTGCCAGAAGAACGTTCCGCCTTGTGGACAAATGGCAAGGCATTTCCCCGAGTCATTCCTGCAGTATTCGTAAGTGTGCGAGCCGTCGATGAAGAAGAAAGTCGGTTCTCCAATTTGCCCAAAATCCATCAAGGCCGTGTCGCCAAAATGCTGCACGATCCGGTTTTCAATTGGCTGCCCCTTGAACTCGCGCCCTACGATCCTCCGCGCGATCAGGTGAAAATCGTCCTTGGGCGGAAAACTGCCGGCGTCCTTCTCCGCGGAAAAATCGGGCGGCAGATCGATAGTGTGGATTATCGATGTCTCCAGGTTCTCCGCCATCGCCCGGACGGTATGTCCCATGTAAGTTCCAATCTCCAGCACCTCGCGTGGCTGCTCTACCACCAGGAGGGACAGTAGTGTAACGGCCTCGCGATATGGCAACATCCCGTCTTCATATTTCATCACGCGCAGCCTGATCTGGCATTTTCTATCACCTAGCAAATCCGTCAGATGCACAGTCGGAATCTGATGGAGTTGCTGAAACGTCAGCGCTTGGCGACGGTTGGCAGCCGACTGTGCAGCTAGGCACGCCGCCCGGCTGGCTCGGCCAAGAACGCGCGGGCCTTCCTCAAATCCCCGCAGTAGAGCGGCTAGATTGAGTCCTTGCAATGCTTCCAAATACCG
>Ga0137372_10004576_pt1 | contig 13488 bp, 13 predicted proteins | sample SagtaG_6_FD_104911 | JGI IMG/M metagenome (GOLD analysis project Ga0137372, IMG submission 104911) | Vadose zone soil microbial communities from Sagehorn Ranch, Mendocino, California, USA - Sage1_R_60_16 metaG | ecosystem: Environmental > Terrestrial > Soil > Vadose zone | place: USA...
GAGAGGGCAGACGCTGATCGAATTCCGCCCGTCCACGCCTTCACCAGCCCAGCTCTCCCACGAGCCAAAGCTCCAGGCTGCTTAGCTGGCGTCCTCCCCTTCTGGTTCCACATCTCGCCCGCAGAACCGACAGACGCGTGCTTCGCGCTTGATCATCTCGGCGCAGTACGGGCACTTGCGATCGGTGTCTTCAGTTACGACCGCCGTGCCGTATGCCGTAAGTGCCTTCCAAGAAAAAGCGGAGATTCCCCGTTTGTATGTCACGTTGATAACTGCGTTCGCCCCCTTCCGGAAGGCCTCGTAGCGCAGCTTGGCGTCCACCTGCTCCACGGTCGGTGCCTTACTGATCACGGTGGCGGCCTGGACTCGCGCGGAGACACCGCCGAGCACCTTGTACGGACAAGCGAGGTCGCCGCCGGTCACGACGATGTCTTCCACACTCATCGCGCCACCCCCGCTTCACGGTGCAGACGACGGTAACTCAGTGGAGGGTAAGCGTCAGGGTCTCCCCGGTGTCGCTCTCGCTTGAAACGGACGCGCGGCATGCGACTGCGACTCGCAGACCGCGGCCGTGTCGGTCAATCGTGGAGGAGGAAGCCGAGGCAGCCCTCGACGGTAAGGGCGAGGTAACTGATGATCTGCTCGTCCGCCGCGTGGAGCCGGTGCTTGTGCCCCTGGAGCGCATCGCAAAGGTCATCGAGGCTGCGGAGGTAAAGCCGGCCCGCGGTTTGATCGTGTCGCCGGTTCCGGAGCAGATACTTCGCGCGCAGTACCCGTGTGGGTTTCCCGCCGTGGAGCTCGTCCTCAGGACGGCTACTGCTCTTGTGCCAGCTGATAACGGCATCGTCGGGGGCGGCTAGCCGCAGGGACCCGTCGATGAGCTCTTGCAAGGAATGTGCGGCTTGCGACGCAGCGTCTGCTCCCCCCGCGCTCACGCTCTCCCATGCACCTTGGAGTCGGCGGGGCAGGTTCGCGTCGAGACCTGCGAGCCTCGCCCGCAGTTGTGCACGGCTCTCGTCAGCCAGCGCGATGGTCGGCGCGATGGGGTCGAGAAGTTCGACGTCGTCGACATCCTCGTCACTGAGGAGCGCCGTTGCCGATGCCGTAGCGACCGTGTCGACACCAGCGAAGGAGGCCCGTACCAGTTCCGCCTGCGTCGGCGATTCGGGGAGCCCGCCCAGGACGATCCGCCAAGCTCGGGTGCTCAACTCTGTCGCTCGTTCCAGCTCCCACGGCAACTGAATCCCCACCAGAAAGCGCGTCGCGTCGGTGAGGCGGTTCGACAGGTTGAGCAGATCCCGACCGATCCCTGCGACCCTCGTCGGGTCGGGCAGGGTGACCATCGCGCCGATGGAGCCAATCTCGCCGAGACGCCTCGAGATCCGCTGCGCTTCTGCGAACGCGGTCGGGGTCGACGGGCCAGTCAGTAGGCGTGACAGCTCGGAGGCGGCGCCGAGAGTCGGAGGCTGGAGGCCGCTCGGCAGTTTCGGCGAGATGCTCGTAAGACGCTCGGCGGCGGCGAGAACACCCGAACGCCGGAGAACGTCGAACTGGTCGATCAGCCTGTTGGCGAAACTGATCTGCTCCGCGGTTGCCGGACTCATCAGCGCCGCGCAATGCGCAACGGATCATCATCGCCGTACGCCACCGTCACACCTTAGGAGAGGCCGCGTTTGTCGGCGCCTGCCGCGCGGCTCGCGCTCCTGACCGACGTGCTAAGCAGCAGTGCTTGTACTTGCGGCCGCTGCCGCAGGGGCATAGCTGATTCCGGCCGGGATACCACGACGTGGTGCGACCCCGCCCGTGGTCGTACACGCCGTGGTCCGCCTCGAGCGCGCGCCGAGTCTCGGCGGCCATCGGCGGAGGTGACCCCGCGTAGAGGGCGAACGCGTAACGCCGCCCGCGAAGCTCATGATGCCGGATCCCCACGGCGAGCGTTTTCGTATCCTTCGCGGCGCCCGTCTCAAGTGCCTGGATGTGGCGCAGGCAGCCGTAAGCGGCGATCTCGGCGATGTGGAGTTCGTCGAGGTCGGGCGGGTTCTCGGCCTCCTCTACGTCGTAGTAGAAGACCAGCCGATCACCTACCTGACGGTCGAGCATGGTGAAGCCACGGGGCTTGCGCTCGGCTCTCACCTTCTTGAAGGTGTCAAGCATCTTGGCACCGATCTCCGCCCGGAGAAGGATCGGTTGGCCATCCAGTAGCTCGACCACATGCAGGTAGTTGTGCTCGTCCCAGGGTTCGTTGGCCGGGTCGGCCACCCTCTCGACGAGGTCGTCGAAGACGGCCACGGCGAATAGCTCTTCCTGAGTGGGTCGGTCGAGCGGGACGATCGGCAGCGACCCCGGACGCGACGCGTACTCGGAGTCTGCCTGAGCGAGGCGCATATACCGCCGCTGCTCCTCTCCGAGTCGCGGGTGCAGCCGAGAGTCGAGCGCACGATGCGCGTACTCGATCACCGACGCCGTGGACCGGAGACGGTCATGCAAGTTCATCCAGTCGCCCATCGTCATGCACAGAGCATTCGGGACGCGTCGTATCTCGATCGGTGGGGCGTGCGGGTGATCGACGAGCACGACGGCGGGCCAGTCCGCCCCGGGCGGCAGCGTCCGCTCGTAGCCTCGCATCGAGACGAATCGAACGGTGCTCCCAGCCGCGAGAGCGCGGCGACTCCCTGCTGCTTGGCGGAGTCCGGCGGCGAAGGTCTTGGTCACCCAGGACGTCGCGCGCTCTGGCGTGTCCGTCGCGGCGGCGCCAGGCTCGCGGCTCTTTACCTGGAGGATGAGGCCGGCATCCCCGGCGACGAGCAGCCCGTCGCTGATCTCCCGGGCTCCGGAACCCTTACTGGCGTTGACGGGCCGGTACACGAAGTCGGGAACACCCAGGCCAGCGGCCAGTCGGCGAGCGTGCTCCTCGACCTCGAGTCCGCGGTTCATCGCTCCATGATGGCCCCACGAAGTTCACCGATCAGGTCCTTTCGTGCCCGCAATTGCATGGGTACCTGCGAATCGGCGTGCTTCGCCGCCGCGAACCTCGCCGACGACGATGCGATGCACCTCAATCCTGATGAGTCGGCAACATCGATCCTGAGGTCCAGGGCGAAACATCGATCTCGAACAGTCGCGCCGCGGATCATGAGCCTGTCGCGTTCCACGTAGTCAGCGGCGCCCATATCGCCGCCCATAACGTTCACCTTCGCGGGGCTTGCGCGGCGCCCGAACGGCACTTCTTCGCGTCCCCTACTGGTGCGTACCGTCGGCCTCTCAGAGGATCGGCTGGGGCGCCGTTGCTCCGGCGTTCGGGGCCTCCGCCGCAAACCGGGAGGTCCCCGATGGATTCGAATACTTCGGTTGCTCTGGTGCCTATCGATCGGCGCTCTGCCGATGGCGAAGGGGTGGCGCTCGCTGGGTTCTTGGCGGGCTATCGAGGCTCTACTCGCGAGGCGTACGCCTTGGATCTGCGACAGTTCGCGGTGTGGTGCGCGACCAATGAGCGCCGCCTGTTCGAGGTGCATCGCGTCGACATCGAGTGCTTCGGGCGGGACCTGGAGACCCGAGGACGGGCTCGAGCAACCATCGCCCGTCGGCTCTGCACGATTGCAGGCTTCTACCGCTACGCGGAGGAGGAAGGCCTCATCGAGCACTCACCCGCAATCCATGTGCGCCGTCCCCGCATCGATTACGAGTCACACGCCTCTGGCCTGGATCGCAACGAGCTCGGCGCGCTGCTCGTCGCAGCGGGTCTGTCATCGGCACGAGACCACGCGCTGGTGTCGCTACTGGCGCTGAACGGGCTGCGCATCTCCGAAGCCCTCGGTCCAGACATCGACGCGTTGGGCCTGGAGCGAGGTCACCGGACACTAACGGTGACCCGCAAAGGCGGGAGCGTCGTCACGATGCCGCTGGCGCCGCGGGTCGCCCGGGCCCTCGACCTCGCGATCGGCGAACGTCTCGAAGGCCCGATCTTCGTCGACGCGGCCGATCAGCGGCTCGACCGTCACGCCGCCGGACGGATCGTGCGTCGCATCGCCCGCCAGGCAGGCATCACCAAGCGCGTTGGACCTCACACGCTGCGACACGCGTTCATCACCGCGGCCCTCGACGCCGGAGTTCCGCTGCGGGACGTCCAAGAAGCAGCGAGTCACGCCGACCCGCGCACCACGATGCGCTACGACCGAGGGCGCCAGTCTCTCGACCGTCACGCCACCTACATCGTCGCCACGTTCGTCGCCGGCGCCTCCCGCTGAGCTTCCCGATCCGGAGTTCGGACGCCAGAATCGGTCGGCGCTCGAGCTCCGGATCGGGCACTATGAGCGCGCTCGCATCGGTCACCACAGTCTGGCGCGCCGGCCGTCGCATCCGCTGATTCTTCGCTGACGACAAGTAACGCCGGACACAGACACCGGCGCCCGCGACGAGAAATCGCCCTGCCGGTAGCGCGCCACGACCCGCGCCATATCTGCCGATCGTCCTCGACAAGCGGCAACACCCGCACCCCTGTCTGAGCGACGTTGTCAGGAGAGAAGGCTCCTCAGCGGAGCTTGCTCAGCCGCTGTTCGTATTCGTCCGTGTCGATCTCGCCCCGCGCGTAGCGCTCGTTGAGGATGTCACGCGCCGATCGAGCGCCACTTGGCCCCGACTGCACGCTTCGGACGATGAGCCAAACCACCACGGCGATGGCCGCGAGCACCCCGATCATCATGAGGGTTCCCCACAGCCACCACCAGCCGCTCCCGCCCATCATGTCGTCGTGGTCCCAATGCTGCGCAACGACCGTCGAGAGCACGCTCATCAGGAACGCCTTTCCCCTGGGGGACCACGCGAGCATGATCGCCAGATTGACGCCCCCGTTTGCCCAGCGTTCTGGGGCGACGTCGTGATGACTCTGCGTGCGCGCCGCAGCCGGAACGGGCAATCGGTGCTACTCACGAGGACAGTCGCACGCGCGATCGACATGCGCGAGAAGTGCCGTTCGGTGCTCGCTTCGCGGACGGCTCTGGGCTCATTCTGTGTGACACTTATGGACGGCCGCATGGATCGGCGATGCCGGAGCACGAGGCAGTCACCCCGACACGGTTCCATGTCGCCCAGCCGCCCCCGTCGTAGCCGAGCCTGGCAACCCGCAAGTGTTCGTGCTCGAGCGTGATCGTGCCAGCTAGCCAGCTGCAGGTATCTGCATCTACGCACCGCCAGGCTCGAACGGACCCGGTTCGGAGAAACCATCGATCGATTCGACCTTCGCGTAGTTCTCGGCGATGCTCTCGGGTGTCAGATGTGGATCGTAGAAGCCAGGTCCCATGACGATCGCGATACGTTGAATTGTTCCCGCTTCCACGTTGTAGATGCGGTTCGTCTCCGAACAACTATCGCTTGCCAGCCAGACAATCGCTGGCGCCACAGCGTCCACCGGCATGGTGGCTTCCGACTGCTTCAGCCAAGCAGCGGGATCCGGGCTGCGGCCGAAAACCGACCCACTGCCCGTCGCGGCCGGGTGCATCCTCGTGTACCCGGCTGGGGAAATGGTGTTCACGAGAATCCCATGCTCAGCGCCTTCAATTGCAAGGATGCGCATCAATCCGACGACTGCGCACTTGGCCGCCGCATAGGTGGCTTGGCCACGTAATCCGAACAGGCCGCTGACCGACGTCGTGAGGATGATCTTCCCAGAGCGCTGTGCGACCATATGCGGCCAGGCAGCCTTCACCGTGTTCACCGGCCCGCCGAGGTGCACGCGCCAATAGTGATCGAAATCGTCAAGGGTGGCGTCCTCGAACAGCTGGCTTCCGCAGATGCCAGCGTTGTTCACGAGAAGGTCTGCTCTCCCGAAATGCTCGATGGTCGTCGCGATCAGTTCCTTGCCACCTTCAGGGGTGGAGACATCGCTGTCATTGGCGATTGCCTCGCCTCCACGTGACCGAATGAGATCGGCCACCTGTTCCGCGATCGCGGCGTCCTTCCCGAACCCCGATACGTCGGTCCCCAGGTCGTTCACAACGACCCGGGCACCGCGTTCGGCGAGAAGTTCGACGTATGCCCGCCCCAGCCCGCGGCCTGCCCCAGTCACAACCGCGACCTTCCCCTCCAACGAAATTCGTTCCGTCATCTCGCCCTCCTCTTCCGAGTAGGCATCGGGGTCCTCACGTGGCAGCGCCGGGAGGGCGCTTGGACAGCACGGAGATCGGTGACTTCCACCGCTCGACCGTACTGACCAGTCATCCTGGCGGTTTCAGTTGAAGTGGTAGCCGCTGTCGGAGCCACACCACCAGAAGTGCCGATCAGGCGCGCCAGCTAGCCAGTATGTGGTGACGTTCGGTGTGCGCGTTCGGTGCGCTGAGATCGAGCTCGGATCGGCAGTTCGGTATCACGTCATCGGCGTCGTCATGTGTCACATCGCGTGTGGCGGCGCACTTCCGCGGTGAGCACCGAACCGTCGATCGGTCGCGACCGACGTGGGTAGGAGCATAACTGGGATGGTCAGAGCGTCCCCGCGGATGCCCTCGCTGAGGAGATGTCGCGGAAGGATTACATCGACCACAGCGTCTCCCCTATTCCGGGCCTTCGGGTGGCCGCAAAACCATCCCACCTGCGATCGGTCGCGTTCGCGCGGTGGCCTCGGCGGGTGTTCCAAGGCCGGACTGGTTTTGCTAAGTGCGGTTACCTGACAACTCGATGACCAGCGGGGTACACACGGTGAACCAGCGCTCTAACACCGCCCTGATCCGTTCGGCGGTTGGGCGTCCGGTTCTGTGCGCGAGATATGTGAGCCGGTCGAAGGGATTGACGGCAGCGCAGTAGATGGCCTTTCCTGCGTCGTACTCCTCCGGATCGGTGATTTCTCGCGCAACGCCCTCGAACGTGCCTCCGCGTATCCGAAGCTTCACCCGCGGGTGCGCATCGATGTTCCGGAACCACGCGCTGTATCTGCCGGGGAGCGACACCAGGTAAACCTTGTCGCCGTCTCGGATCGCGCGCACGCATTTGCGACGCCTCTTGCCGGTCTTATGTCCTGTGGTTGTAAGAACGCCGTAGCCACCAGGCGGCAGGAGCGTGAAGTACGGCAGTTGCAGCGCGCTGAGGATTCGCCCGCCTGCGGGCTTGGTCGTGAGTGGGTTCCCCCACTCGCCCGTGAGATAGGCGTCGCGCTGGGCCTCCCACGTCGGATGCTCTTGTTTCAACGCAGCCTCGCTCCTGGTCGGTCACTGCGTTTCGTGAGTCCGAGTTTCGCACGTCCATGGGCTCATCGACCTCCCCCGCGTCCGGGAGCTGAGTACGCCACTCGCGGCGGGTTCCCCGCCAAGGCGGAGCGTGAAGTCGCCCGGGTGACCGATCCCACCACCGGCGGCGCACAAACACATGGGGGGATCGCTCATGGGTACCGTGAGCATCGACTCGCCCACGGCGCCCATGTCCGTCCTGACACAGACACAGATGATGGCGGCGCCCCGATTGGGCGTTCCGCGCCATGTCGGCCAAGTCCTCACACCGGTGGCCGAGGCGCCGTCGCAGCGCGTTAGACGCGCACGTAATGCCCGTTCTGGAGCGACCCCGCTTGCCAACAGGGCGCACATAACGGCACCGTCGACGCAACTCAAGTCGCGCCCATAGCCGGCTATCCGTGCGCTCAATCCGTCCGCGGATTCCAGCGCCGCTTGCGTTTCGAAGGCGTGGGCTCCTTCGGTGCGAGCAGGTCGCCGAGGAGCTCCGCCGATCGCTGGTCGGTCGCCGGGACGGCATGCGCGTAGATGCCGCGGGTCGTTGTCGCGTTCGCGTGACCGAGCCGCTCGCTGACTGCTCGGACCGGTACGCCGGCCTCGAGGAGGTGGGTGGCGACATAGTGACGGAGGTCGTGCAGCCGGATGCGCTCGAGGCCGAGCTGATCGCGCAGGCGCATGAAGCGGCCCGTTGCGCCCGAGTCCGGCCGCCACGGCTCCTTTCCCTCGGGGTCACGAGCAAATACGCAGGCCTTCGGCGACAAGTCGGTGTCGCACGCTCGGGCGCGGTCCTCCGCGAGTCGCCGCTGCTCGCGCAATGCATCGACGGTCACATCGTCGAGCGCCAGGCGGCGGGCACGATCGGTCTTCGTCCGCTTCTCGACGAGACCCTTGTCGCCGACCGTGAGCGAGCGCGCGACAACGACCTGTCCGCCTTGGAGGTCGAAGTCGTCCCACCGCAGCGCGCACAGCTCTCCTCGGCGGGCGCCTGTGACTGCAGCGAGTCGCAGGTACAGCGCAAACTCCGGATCCTCGGCCTGAGCGGCCTCCAGCAACCGGGCGACGTCGTCGGGTGTCGGCGCCTGGACCGTCGGCCGCACAGGTCGCGGCGGGCTGGCATGGGTGGCCGGGTTGTCGGTGATCATCTGCCAGCGCACGGCCTGGCCCAGGGCCGCTCGCAGGATGCTGTGCACCTTCAGCACGCTGGCGGGGCTGAGATGCTTCCGAAGCGAGGCGTAGAAGCGGTCCAGATCGGCCGGCCGAAGTCGATCGATCTTCTGCTCCCCGAGACGAGGCACGATCCAGTTTCGGAGGTACACGCGGTAGGCGGAGGCGGTTGCGGGCGAGATGTCGGGCTCGAGATGCTCGAGCCAGCGTTCGGTGACATCCGCGACGGTGCCAGCGGCGGTTTCGCCGAATTTTCCTTGAACGGCCTGCGCTACCAGGGCCGCGCGCACCTTCTCAGCGTCCCGCTTGGTGCCCCGGACGGTGCGGGTCAGGTAGCGCTGCTTGCCGGTGCGCGCATCAGCGCCCAGGTAGACGTGGACTCGCCAGGTGTTCCCGCGGCGCACGATGTGCCCTTGCACTCCAGGCACCGTACGCCGAACCCATTACCAAGTCCATTACCAACCGCGGGCCCCGCTGAGTCGCCTCTCGCCTTCGGCCCCTCTGACCTGCCCCTTTATCGTGGGCGCTACTGGTTTCGAACCAGTGACCTCTGCCGTGTGAAGGCAGCGCTCTCCCGCTGAGCTAAGCGCCCGGGAGCGACGAGGATATCCGGGCGGGTTCCGGGATCGATCGGTGGGGTGATCGGCGTCGCTGCGCCGTTTTCCGGAACTCCTCCCCTGATTGCGCACACGAGCGGTCCGGCGTGCGGCATCATGGTGGGTCGAGATCCCTGCCGGGGCCGGCCGAGGGCGGTTGCGGGGCGCTTGACGCGCCGGCCGGGCCCGCCCGTACCGGCGCGGGCGAGGTAGGTGACGAGGTGCCCAGAAAAGGACGTGCCCGCCGGTTCCGCGAGGCCCGTGAGCTCAAGCAGGGGTTCGACGACGACCTCTTCTCCGAAGGCAGCGGCTCGCTTGCCGACGTCGAGGAAGGCACCGTCGACGACGACGCCGGCTGGGACGACGAAAAGGACGAGCACGACGACGACTGGGACGCGGACGACCCGCTCGCCATCGACGAGCGTCGCAGCGATCCTGACCACGGAGGCCGCCGGGCCAGCTGACCCGGCCTACGTCAACCGGGGGTCGGCCGCCTCCGTGTCGATCCCGTACCGGCGAATCGCCTCCGCGACCGCCTCGCCCTTGACGTCGCCCTGCATCGCCAGCGCGCTCAGCGTCGCCACGACGATGTGGGCGGCGTCGACCTCGAAGTGCCGGCGCAGCGATTCGCGCGTGTCCGAGAACCCGTAGCCGTCGGTTCCGAGCGCCACGAACGGCTTCGGCACGAACCTCGCGATCTGATCCGGCACCATCTTCATGAAGTCGGTGACGGCGACGATCGGCCCCTCGGTCGGACCGAGCTGCTCGGTCACGTAGGGGACACGCGCCCGTTCGGTCGGGTGGAGACGGTTCCAGCGCTCGATCGACAGGGCGTCTTCTCGGACCAGCTTGTAGCTCGGCGCGCTCCACACGTCGGCGGCAACGTCGTGCTCCTCCAACAGCAACTGCTGCGCCAGCACCGCCTGGCGGAGGGCCGTGCCGCTTCCGAGCAGCTGCGCGCGGTGCGTGTGCTCCCCCGGTGCCGGCCGGTAGCGGTACAGGCCGCGCACGATGCCCTCCTCGGCGCCCTCCGGCATCGGCGGCATCGCGTAGTTCTCGTTGTACAGAGTGAGGTAGTAGAAGCAGTCCGCCTGCTCGTCGCCGTACATGTGCGTGATGCCGTCGCGCACGATCACGGCCATCTCGTACGCGAACGCCGGGTCGTAGGCACGGCAGTTCGGCATCGCCGACGCGAGCACGTGGCTCTGCCCGTCGCAGTGTTGGAGACCTTCACCCGTCAGGGTGGTGCGCCCGGCGGTGGCGCCGAGCAGGAAGCCGCGGCCGCGCTGGTCACCGAAGCTCCAGATGAGATCGCCGACGCGCTGGAACCCGAACATCGAATAGAAGATGAAGAACGGGATCATCGGCTCGCCCCAGGTCGCGTAGCTGGTACCCACGGCTGTACACGACGCCATCGATCCCGCCTCCGTGATCCCCTCCTCCAGGATGCGACCCTCCTTCGCCTCGCGGTAACTGAGGAGTAACCCCGCGTCGACGGGCTCGTACTGCTGGCCGAGCGGCGAGTAGATCTTGATGTCGCGGAACAGCGCGTCGAGCCCGAACGTGCGCGCTTCGTCGGGGATGATCGGGACGATGCGCTTCCCGAGCTCGGGTTGAGCGAGCAGCTTGCGGATCAGGCGCGCGAACGCAGTGGTCGTCGACGCCGGCACCTTGTCGCCCGTCCCCGCGAGCAGGTCGGTGAAAGCATCGTCGCTCGGCGACCGGAGCACGTGCGGGCGCACGACGCGCTGAGGAAGGAAGCCGTCGAGCGCCTTGCGCCTCGCCATCATGTACTCGTACTCGGGCGAGCCGACACCCGGGTGGTAGTAGGGCGGCAGCGCGTCGCCCTCGAGCTGCTCGTCGGGGATCTCGAGGTACAACCGGTCGCGGAAGGTCTTGAGCTCCGCCTCGGTCATCTTCTTGATCTGGTGGGTCGCGTTGCGGGCCTCGAAATCGGGCCCGAGCGTCCAGCCCTTGATCGTCTTGGCGAGGATGACCGTCGGCGTCCCCTCGTGCTCGACCGCGGCCTTGTACGCCGCGTACAGCTTTCGGTAGTCGTGGCCGCCGCGTGACAGCTTGCGCAGGTCGTCGTCCGACAGGTGCTCGACCATCCTGCGCAGCCGCGGATCTGGCCCGAAGAAATGCTCCCGGATGTACGCCCCCGACTCGACTGCGTACTTCTGGAACTCGCCGTCGACCGTGGTGTTCATCTTGTTGACGAGCACACCGTCGACGTCGCGCGCCAAGAGCTCGTCCCACTCGCGGCCCCACACGACCTTGATCACGTGCCAGCCGGCGCCGCGGAAGATGGCCTCGAGCTCCTGGATGATCTTGCCGTTGCCGCGTACCGGACCGTCGAGTCGCTGCAGGTTGCAGTTCACGACGAAGATGAGGTTGTCCAGCTGCTCACGGGCGGCGATCGACAAGCCGTTCGTGCTCTCGGGCTCGTCCATCTCGCCGTCGCCGACGAAGCACCACACCTTCGCAGCGCTGGTGTCGGCCATCTCGTGATGAAGCAGGTACCGGTTGAAGCGCGCCTGGGCGATCGCGTTGATCGGACTCAGCCCCATCGACACCGTGGGGAACTCCCAGAAGTCGGGGAGGCGCCGCGGGTGCGGGTAGCTGGGAAGACCGCCGCCGACGTCCTGACGGAACCGGTCCAGGTCGGACTCGTCCATCCGGCCCTCGAGGAACGCGCGGGCGTAGATGCCGGGAGCGGCGTGCCCCTGCATGAACACCTGGTCGCCGAACCCGCCGTCGGCCTTGCCCCGGAAGAAGTGGTTGAACCCGACCTCGTACAGCGACGCGGCCGACGCGTACGTCGAAAGGTGACCGCCAAGGCCATCGAATCGACGGTTCGCGCGGGCGACCATCACGACCGCGTTCCAGCGGATGAACGCACGGATGCGTCGCTCGAGGTCCTCGTCGCCCGGGAACCACGGCTCCTGCTCGGGCGGGATCGTGTTGAGGTACGGCGTCGATACCGCCGAGGGGACCCCGATCCCCTGCTCCCGCGCCCGCTCCATCAGCCGGGTGAGGAGGTAGCGAGCACGGGACTTGCCGCGGACGTCCAGCACCGAGTCGAGGGAATCCAGCCATTCGCCCGTCTCCTGTGGATCAATGTCCGGAAGCTGCTGGACGAACCCGTCGATGAACAACGCCGTACCTCCGGGGGAAGCGGTACACGCTCAGATTACGCCCGGTTGGGTTGCACGACGGTCACGCCGTGGGCCCACCCCGGCGGCGTCGGCCGTCGGCTTCGGCAACAGGGGCCTGCACGAGAAGCTGCGCCGCCGTGAGCTCGAGGCGGGCGCGTTCTCCACAGTCAGGTGCTTGTAACACTCACCAGGGTGCGTTAGGAAAGCAAGCAGCATCAATGCGCCGCATCGCGGCAGCAGGCTCGCGGGGGCGCGCGCTCACATGGAGGGCGGAAATGGCAACAGCCCAAGGTCAGAAAGCAGGCACCGGCTGGATCGGGTTCGCGGGTGTGATGCTGATCATCGTCGGTCTGCTGGACGTCGTCGACGGGCTGTGGGCCCTCGACCGCGCCGACACGAAGATCAACGGGCTCCTGTACGCCGACAAGCTCGGCGGGTGGGGCTGGTTCTACCTGATCCTTGGGATCATCCTGGTGCTCGCGGGCATCGGCGTGTTCTACCGGTCGCAGCTGGCGCGATGGGTCGGCATCATCCTGGCGTCGATCGCGGTCGTGACGAACATGCTGTGGATCTTCGTGTTCCCGGTCACGTCGCTCGTCGTCATGTTCCTCGCCACGCTGGTGGTGTACGGCCTGGTGGTCTACGGCGAGCCCGAATGACGACCTGACTGCCGGCGAACCGGCGATCTTGAAGCACGGGCTCGCCGTGCAGTCCCATCACGCGTCGGAGGGCGACGCACCCGGTTGACGGGTGGGGATCCTACGGCTGAAGAACACTGCGATCAGCGCGATAACACCGAGAACCGACAGCGAGGCCCTGAGACCATCGAGGCGCGCCGTCTCGTTCTCGTCGACGATCGCATCGGCCGTCTCCGACGGTACGTCCGCCTTGTCGAGCGCTGTCTTCAGTTCCTTGTCAGTAACGAACGGGATGCCGGCGGCGAGCTCGACTTGTGCCTTCGAGGAGACGTTCTCCGGAATCTTGGGGTTGTCTTTGATGCCGCTGAAGAACGACGCACTCAATGCCGAGATGAGCACGGCACCCGCGAGCGCGGTTCCTATCGAGGCACCGAGGTTGGTCAACGTGTTCTGCAGACCGCCCACCTCGCCGCTCTGCTCGTCGGGCACCGACGACACGGTCACGCTGCCGAGCTGCGACGCCAACGCGCCGACGCCGAGCCCTGCAAGCAGCATCGGCCAAGTCACGATCTCCGGCCCCGCACCGGCGTCGAGCGCGGCGATCATCACCACGATTCCGGCGAACAGCGCGAGGAATCCGAGCCGCACGACCCGGCGCGGCGAGGCATTGGGGAACACCCTCGGAATTCCCGCGGCCGCCAGAAGCAGCGTGATCGAGAGC
>Ga0137372_10004579_pt1 | contig 13484 bp, 9 predicted proteins | sample SagtaG_6_FD_104911 | JGI IMG/M metagenome (GOLD analysis project Ga0137372, IMG submission 104911) | Vadose zone soil microbial communities from Sagehorn Ranch, Mendocino, California, USA - Sage1_R_60_16 metaG | ecosystem: Environmental > Terrestrial > Soil > Vadose zone | place: USA: California...
CCGTGATCCCGCCTGGGGACATGGCCCGCCCCTGCATCGGTGGAGCCGAGTGGACCTCGGCTTTCCATCCCGGCCACCACGCTCGCCACCAGCGGCCTCGGCCGTTGCGGACTATGGCGTGCATTGAGCTCGCCGATGTCCCGCAACGCAACACCGCTCGTCTCATGCACATCAGCCTGCGGACCGCCACCACCCGAAGCGTGACCGCCAATGGCTACCGGGACTCGGCCTTGGGCGTGCGCCCGGTCGTCGCCGCATCGGTCACCTGCTCGACACTCACGGGCTCATCCCTGCACCGTGATCAACGCCCGGCTCTTCCGGATGCCCCAACAGGTTCGGCGCGCATGGTGCTTGCCAGGTCCAACTAGCGTGGCCCTGCTACCGCGACCGAGCCAGTCGCATCAGCTACCGCGTCGGCGATGGTCCACGCCAATCCCTTCCACGCCCCACGGGGCACACCAGTCCACTCACGCGACGTGGTTTCTCGCCGACGCTCGCCGACCATTCACCCGCGACCGCAGCCCCTCGACGCGGGGTTCAGTTGGTCGGCGCGTTCGGGTCCATCAAGGTGACGATGCGTTCGAGGTCGTCGAGGGAGGCGAACTCGACGGTGATCCTGCCCTTGGTCTTCCCGAGGTCGACCTTGACGCGGGTTTCGAAGCGGTCGGAAAGACGGTCGGCGAGGTCGACCAGACGCGGAGCCACCGGCTTGTTGCGACGACGTTGGGTCGGCGCGGCGTCGTCGGTGTTCATGTCACCCAGGGCCACGATCTCTTCGACCGTACGGACCGAGAGCCCACCGACCACGAGCCTCTGCGCGAGCCGCTCGATGGCGTCACCGCTCGGCAGGCCGAGAAGCGCACGGGCATGACCCGCAGACAAAACACCCGCAGCAACGCGACGCTGGACTGACGCCGGCAGCTTCAGCAGCCGAAGTGTGTTGGAGATCTGCGGCCGCGAGCGGCCGATGCGAGTGGCGAGCACCTCCTGGGTGCAGCCGAAGTCGTCGAGCATCTGCTGGTAAGCGGCCGCCTCTTCGAGAGGATTCAGCTGGCTGCGGTGGAGGTTCTCCAGCAACGCATCCCGCAGCATCATGTCGTCCGAGGTATCGCGCACGATTGCCGGGATGGTGGTCAGGCCGGCCTGCTGGGTCGCACGCCAACGACGCTCCCCCATCACCAGCTCGTACTTGTCCCGCTCCAGCCGACGTACGACGATCGGCTGCAGCAGCCCGATCTCCTTCACCGAGTGAACCAGCTCCTCCATCGCCTCCTCGTCGAAGACGGTGCGCGGCTGCTTCGGGTTCGGCGTGATCTTGTCGACCTCGATCTCGGCGAACTCCGCACCAGGTACGGCGGCCAAGTCCGGCGCTGCCCCGTTGATCGACATCGGTGGCGCACCGGGAATCGAACTGGACTTACTGCCGAGCGTGGTCGTGCTACCGGGAGCGGGCGAGCTAGGAATCAGCGCACCAAGTCCGCGTCCGAGTCGGGTGTTCATCGCGCTCCCTCGAGTTCGAATACCTGCTCATCTTCTCTTGCACACCTCTGCGCCACTGACTGCCACGCCCGCCGTTCCACGTGAAACGCCGTCCGCGCACCCACTGACGCAGAAGCTGCCTGGGCAACCGTAGCCGGTCCACTCCAGCACTTCGACTCACGCCCACCCAAACCGCCCCACCACCCCGTTCCACGTGAAACCAACCCGCCTGACCTCCGCCCCACCCGCGCACCCATCCACCGCACCAACGGACGACCCGTCACCCGAACTTCCGTCCGCCAACCACGCCACCGACCTGCCCGCCGACCTGACTCACAACTTGCCGCTGAACGAACGCCGCCCAAACCTGCAAACGCCAAAGACATCGACACCACGAGGCTCCTACAGAGTCTCCGCGCACCGAGGCTGAGCGCCCTGTGCAGCCGCTGCCAAACGGCTGCTGGTCCCGACAGTCGTCCTCCGCCTTGCGTCCACCGATGACACCTGGGCCCCGCAGCCTCGCTCACCCCGTCAGCCCACCCACGGTCGTAGTCGGCAGCGCGGGTGTCGTGCCGGGTTGAGTAGGCGGTTTCACGTGGAACGACCTGCCCTACCGCCACCGCGCTCGAGGTAGATCAACCCTGGCAACCGTGCCCACCCGCCAAACACGCAGCGGTAGGTCACGCATCCCCGATCTGCCCCGACCTCGTCGGTCACCTGAACACCCTCCAGCCCGCACGCCAGAACTCGGCGTCATGCAGGCCGGCATCAATTCCGCGACGCGGGCTAGGCGTCCCCGTCAGCCCCGGGCCGGAGGAGTCGCTCTGCACAGTTGGTCCGACGCCTCCACCGACGCCTCTACCGACGATGCCTGCACGGGCCACCGCCGGACAGCCATCAGCGCCAGCGCCGGCCGTCCTAGGTGGAACTGTCAGCCCTCACCCTCGGCACGTGCCGCCGGCCTGGACCTTGCTCCTTAGCCGCCGCCCTGAATGCGGCCCTGTCCACATGCCCGTACAGGTCCGCTCGATGAAGCCTCGGCGCTAGCCTCCGCGCCGCGCGGATGATCCGTGCCGTCAGCCTCTGACCAACAAGCCGTGCTCGGCGGAGCTAGTCGCCCCACGCGACTACCCACGACACATTCGCCGATGTCTCGTCACACTCACAGCCACGACCAAGTCTCGGTGGAGTCGGCCCGGACCTGCCTGTCCCAATCCCTCACACGCTGAGCAGCACGACCGCCCCCAGCACCAGGTGGAGGCAGTCCCGACCGGGAACTCAGATGGGTACGACGCCCGAGTACACCTGTCCGCACAACACGCGTCCATCGAACTGCCCGGCCCTCGCTGTTTCACGTGAAACGCAGAAGCCTCCGTTCTCCGCGGCGCCGACAGGTATCGCATCGCACGCCGCCGACAGACCGCCGACCATCCGCGGGCAGTCCATCGACCGTCCGCAGCGACACACAGAGGCTTGCCCACGACCTACTTGTAGGGGCGATTGCCAGCAGGACGTCGTCGTGAGTCTCCACGCCCACCACGTCGGCACTGGCGCGATCCTCGGCGCTGCGCCGTGTAGCGACCACGCCGGCCAATGGCAGGCCGACTGCCGCGGCCTTGGGTTGTCCGCTCCGCACCGCCGACGATGCCACATCGACACAGCCTCGCCGCGCTACCGGCCAGACCCCCCAACTAGCGGCACCGACCTCGGACGGGCCCTGGTCCCTTGCGAGCACATCCCCGTCGCAAGCAGCAAGACCCCACCCAGTAGTCGCACCGCTCGGGACTCCATCCGGCCGTTGCGGGCTGCGGCCTGGCGGCTGCGAACTGACCAGCCTGGCGGGCGCCCGCCCAGTACGACCCACGCCGGTGTGCGTCCGGGCTCTGCAGGGTGAACGCGTATCCGAATCGCGCCGATCCCCGCTGTTTCACGTGAAACGCAAGACGGCCTCGGCTGCACCGCGAAGCGCTCACGAACCAGATGCCGCGGGGCCTCGAGGTTGGGCGGCGTCCTCTGTCTAGAGCGATGCACCGACCGCCCGGCGACAGGGCGCACCGGCGCCCGCCTCCAATCACCGAGGCTTGCCGCTTGTCCTGACCGGTCGACCTGACGCCTTCGACTTGCTTGCCCAGAGCGTCTCGCGAACTGCTGCGCCGGCCGTGCGTGATCGACCAGAGCGCGCTGGGCGGGACCGACCTGCGCCGCCCGTGCGGGCCCAGGTCGCGGAACTCTTCGGGCGAAACCTGGTGGGAGTCGACCGAGTTCGCGATCCGCACCAAACCGAATCGGCGTCGAACACGCGGGCGATGAGCTCGGCGCTGATCGACTTGCCAGGAGCCGGCTGGAGGAGCGACGGGCGGACGAGGGGCGCGCCGGCCGAGTTCACATCCACCGCAGGCACACGCCAGGTCGGGGAGGTCGATGGGACCAGATCTGAGCGCACCGGAATCGACACCACAGCCGAACGCACCACATCGCGCGGACTTGGCGGGAATCGCCCGGACGACTGGGCGGCGACTAAGACCGACTTGGGACTACGCCCAACCTGGGGCGTACTGGTGGCCTGGGTCGAACTGGTGCGCTGGGTCGAACTGGCTCGTGGGTTACGGGTTGTTGCGCATGGCTATTTCTCGGGAGGCCTCGAGGTAGGAGAGGGCTCCGGCGGAGGCGGGGTCGTAGGCGAGGACTGTTTGGCCGTGGCTGGGAGCCTCGGAGATACGGACCGACCGGGGTACGGCGGTGCGGAGTACGGCGTCTCGGAAGTGACCGCGGACCTCGGCTGCGACTTCGCCGGCCAGCTTGGTGCGGGCGTCGTACATGGTGAGGAGGATGGTGGAGACGTCGAGCTCGGGGTTGAGGTGCGACTTCACCATGTCGATGTGGCGCAGGAGTTGCGAGAGGCCCTCGAGGGCGTAGTACTCGCTCTGGATCGGGACGAGGACCTCGCGGGCCGCGGTCAGCGCGTTCACGGTGAGCAGGCCCAGGGACGGCGGGCAGTCGATGAAGACGTAGTCGTACTTCTCGCCCGCAGCCTCGGTCTCGGCCAGGTGTGCGTCGAGGGCGCGCTTCAGGCGGCTCTCGCGGGCCACGATGCTGACCAGTTCGATCTCGGCGCCGGCCAGGTCGATGGTCGCCGGCACGACCATGATGCCGGGGTGCTCGGCACAGGGCTGGAGGAGCTTGCTCAGCGACTCGCCCTCGATGACCGCCTCGTAGACACCCGGGGTGCCTTCCGAGTGGTCGATGCCGAGCGCCGTCGAGGCGTTGCCCTGGGGGTCGAGGTCGATCACGAGGATGCGAGCGCCGTACAGCGCGAGGCCAGCGGCGACGTTGACGGTCGTCGTGGTCTTGCCGACACCACCCTTCTGGTTGGCGACGACGAAGACCCGGGTTTCGGCGGGCAGCGGGAACTCGCGGCCCATTGTGCGTCCTTCATTCACCAGCAGGGTCCGTTCGGTGGCGGCGGCGATCGGAGTCTCGAGAAGGCGTCGCTGAAGTTCGTCCGACGTGGCCCGCGCGGCGATCTGTGCGGCAGTCATAGCGCCCATTCCGATAGGTGCGGGACTTGGCCCGAAGAGGATGTCAGTAGGAGTCGGGGCGGGTCTGCCCCCAGCTCCGTCCACAGGCTTCTGTGGACGAATTCCCGTGTGCGGAGGCAGTTTCAGGGGGTCGTCATCCACAGGTCGTGGAGACTCGGAGAAGTCGTCGTCGGCGTCGACCAGCGACGCCGTTTCGCGTGAAACATCATGCCTGGCCGGCTCGCCAGTTTCACGTGAAACAGCTGCCGGATTGGTCGACAGGTCGAGATCGAGCCCGCTGGCCGCTACCACCCGCAGGGACGAGCTATCGACCGGTCGGTGTTGGTCACGGTCGGATGAGCCGAAGTCAGCAGGAGCCGGAAGCGATGATCGCTCGAAGGCCAGGGCTTCCGCTGAAGTCGGGGCCGGGGTCTCGGCTGAGGTCGGCGACGGGGTTACGGCGGCGGATGCAGTCGATGCCCCCGGGCCGACTGGAGCGACCGGGTGCGTCCCCTCAACCGAGTCAGAGCTCGCGAGCGGCTGAGGCTCGCGGTTTTCAACTGGTGTGGGAGCGGGGGTGCTAGGCGTTGCTTCTTGGGTGATCAGTCGGGTCGTGGTCTGGGGGTCTGATGGCCAGCCGATTGCTTGCGACTTCCTTGGCTTGCCGGTGCTTTTGTCCGGCCATCCGAGGGCACGACTCACCAACCCGATCACCTCCCGCGTCTTCCGTGCCGCGATCCCCTTGCAGCACGTCCGGCCACAATACTCACGACTGTCGTCGGCTGGGCCAGTTCATCCACGCCGAGTTGGTGAATGTGCCAGACCTCGGCGCCGAGGGACTCGAGTTCGCGTTCGGACGCGTCCAGTTCTTCCTCGGCGGACGACCCCTTCATCGCCAGCATCAGTCCCCCTTCGGCACACAACGGCAGGCACCACCTGGCCAGTTTGCCCAAGGGAGCGACAGCACGAGAAGTCACCACGTCGTACGACGCCCGCGGAAGATCCTCGGCACGGGAACGGACGACGGACGCGTTGCCGAGTTCCAGTCGCTCGACCGCCTCCTGGAGGAAGGTGGTACGCCGGAGCAGAGGCTCGACGAGCGCCACCTGAAGATCGGGACGGACCACAGCGAGCACGATCCCGGGCAGTCCGGCGCCGGTGCCAATGTCGGCAACCGTCGACCCTTCCGGGATCAACCGCTCCAGGACGGCGCAGTTCAACAGATGCCGGTCCCACAGCCGCGGCACCTCGCGTGGGCCGATCAGGCCGCGCACGGTCCCCTCAGTAGCGAGCAGTTCGGCGTAGGCCGCAAGCCGGTCCGCCGCTCGTGGAAACAACTTCTCCACGAGCGGCGGCGTTTCACGTGAAACGTGTTCGGTCACAAGCCAACCACTCCGGCGACCGGCTCGAGAACGACAAGGAGTGGCATGGCTGTCATGCGATCAGGACGGCTGTACGACGACGCGCCGACGGGGCTCCTCGCCCTCTGACTCGCTGGTCAGGCCGGCGGACGCGACGACGTCGTGGACGACCTTGCGCTCGAACGGCGTCATCGGGTCAAGGCGCACAGGAGCGCCGGTCGCCTTCGCCTCCTCGACCGCCTTGCGACCGACCTCTTCCAGTTCGGCCTTCCGGTTGGCCCGGTAGTTCGACACGTCCAGCATCAGCCGGGACCGCTCACCGGTCTCCCGGTACACAGCCAGCCGGGTCAATTCCTGCAGCGCCTCCAGCACCTTGCCGTTCTCGCCGACCAGGTTGCTGAGCTCCGCGCCCACGATCGACACCGCGGGCCGGTCGCCTTCGACATCCATGTCGATGTCGCCGTCCAGGTCGGCAATGTCCAGCAACTCCTCGAGGTAGTCGGCGGCGATGTCGCTCTCCGCCTCGAGTGCCTTGAGGCGCTCGTCCGAGGCGCTCGTCGTACCGGCGGACTGCTCCGCCGCCTCGGTGTTCTGCATGCCGTCGGTCACGGCTACTCCTTCACAATGTCGAGATCCGCCCCCACGGGGACCCAGGTAGTACAAGCAGGGTTACCGGCGCCAGCGCGGGCCGATCAGCGCGATCCGCCGCTCTTCTTCTGCGCCGCCTTCTTCTGCGCGGCCGACTTCGCCGCGGGCTGGCGCTTCGCCGTCGTACCCTTCTTGCCGGCCGGCTGCTTCTTGGCAGCGCCGGCCTGAGGCTTGTTGGCCGCACTCGGCTGGGCGTCCGAGGACGCCTGGCCGTTGCTCTCCGGGTTCGCACCACCGGTCGAAGCCTGCGTACCGCCACTTGCCGCGGAACCACTCCTGCGGTCGCTGCGGGACTGCCGCTTCGGCTGCTGCCGCTGCGCCGGACGACGGTCCTGGACGGTCTCCGTCGTACCCTCGGCGCCCGCCAGGCCCTCGTCGGCCGGCTTGCCGTGGCGCAGGTTGTGCTCGCGCTTGCGGGCCTCCATCGCGTCGTACGCCGGGGTCCCCGGAGCCGGGTTGCGACGGATCACGTAGAACTGCTGGCCCATCGTCCACACGTTCGAGACGAACCAGTAGATGAGCACACCGATCGGGAAGTTGAAGCCACCGATCAGGAAGAAGATCGGGAAGACGTACAGCATGATCTTCTGCATCTGGGCGGCCTGGCCCGTGAGGGCCTCCTTGGGCATGTTCTTGCGCATCAGCTGAAGCTGCGTGGTGAACATCGTCGCCGTCATCAGGATGATCAGCACCATCGCGACGACCTTGACGTTGCCGGCACCGTCGCCGCTCGCCTTCAGGAAGGTCTGCGAGATCTCCGCACCGAAGATCTTCGCGTGCTGCAGCGAGTCGACATGCGGCTTCATGATCTCGCTGTGCCACTTGCCCTTCGACGCGTAGTCGAGGACGCGGAACAGCGCCAGGAAGATCGGCGACTGGAGCAGCAGCGGAAGGCACGAGGAGAACGGGTTAGTACCCGTCTCCTTGTACAGCTTCATCATTTCCTGACCGAGCTTCTCCCGGTCGTGGCCGTACTTCTTCTGCAGCTCCTTCATCTTCGGCTGCAGCAGCTGCATGTTCCGGCTGGACCTGATCTGCCGGACGAACAGCGGGATCAGCAGGGTCCGGATGACGATCGTCAGGCCGGCGATGGACAACGCCCAGGCCCAGCCGCCGTTCGGGTCGAGCACCAGGCCGAGGAGCCAGTGCCACCCGACCAGCAGCGCCGACACGGCCCAGTACAGCGGGGTCATGATCGCGTTGAACACGCCTACGATCCCGTCCCACAACATGAGATCGGGGATGGCCAGAAGAGTCACTCAAGCACCTCGCTGCACAGGCCCGGCGTCGGCCGACGGTCCGGGCTGGTTGGCGGAGATCGAATCTCCGCGCTGGTCGACATCTTGGGGTGGAACGGGGTCGTAGCCGCCGGGGTTCCACGGGTGGCAGCGGGCGAGTCTCCTCGCCGCCAGCCAGCTACCGCGCACCGCACCGTGGCGCTCGACCGCCTCCAGGGCGTACGCCGAACAACTCGGGTAGAACCTGCACACCTGTCCGTACATCGGGCTGATGAAGGTCCGGTACAACTTCAGGAAACCAATGATCCCGCTCTTCACGGGATTGATCCTCATCGTGGCTCCAACAACCGGCGCAGCGCTCCGTCGACGTCTGCGACCAGTTCGTCGTACGACGACGATGCGGACGACGGGAGGGCGCGTACGACGGTCAGGCTGCCGGCCGGTAGATCAGGGAGCCGCGTGGCCATCACAGCACGCAGGCGGCGGTGGACCCGGTTCCGCAGAACCGCGTTGCCCACCGCCTTGTTCACCACGAATCCGACGCGAGCGGGCTCGACCACGGCGTGGTCCGCCAGGTCGTCCCGGAGCAACAGATGGACCACCACGGCGCGCCGACCCGCCCGCCGTCCGGAGCGGACGGCGCGGCGGAAGTCGTCGGACCGGCGCAACCGGTTCGACGCGGGCAACACGAGGTGGTCACCGTCGAGGACGTCGCTCAGGCCGCGAGGCGCTGACGACCCTTGCTACGGCGGGAGGCGATGATGGCGCGACCCGCACGGGTACGCATCCGAAGACGGAAGCCGTGCTTCTTGTGCCGGCGACGGTTGTTCGGCTGGAACGTCCGCTTGCTCACTGGAATGACTCCGGTTACTCGAGATCACGAAATGTCGACAAATCCACTGATAGATCTGCCGCTGGTGCAGTCCTGCACACCACTCAAGAACCAGTGTGGTCCCGCAGGGAGCGCAGCACGAAACGGCCGGCTCAACACCGACCGATCCACGGTACGTGGCCGCCTGTGGACAGGTCAAACCAGTGATCCCCAAGGTTTTCCACAGGCCTGTGGACAAAACAGCCGTCGCACAACCGGTCAACCGGTGGTCACCCACGGCTCTCACACCATGATCACGCTCCGGCGTCCACCCGACACGCCGGAGGTTGCCCCCAATTTTGGGTTCATAGCCTGTGGATGACGGCTTGAAGCAGGCTGGGCGGACTTGTTAGCGTCAGCAACTCACACCAGAGGTCCCGCACTCCGCAATCGGTAACCAACCTGCTCCACCCGTCGTTCACAACTGTGGACAACCGTGTGGACAGCACGGCGTGACGGTGTCGGGTCTAAAGGTCGCGCCGCCCGGGTCCGCCCGGAACGCGCCGGCCACCGCAGCGATGGATTCGGGGAGCAACGCGTGGTCGAGGACCATTCCGCCAGTGCGGAATACACAGGAGATGCCGAGCCGGACCTCGGCCCGGACGTCAAGCCGGGGATCACTCCGGAGCCGGCTCAAGGCGAGAGCCCCACACCGAATCACAACGCATCCACTCGCGAAGTTCGGCCGGAGTATCGGCTCGTGCCTCGCGGCCGGCTCGACGGCTTCAGCCTCCCCAGCGGCTACCGCTCCGACCTGGAACGGGCCGCCGCGTCCGACCTCTCCGCCGGCCCGGCGCCCGCACCTTCCTCTGGTACGGCGTTCTTCGGCGCAGCACCAGCCGTCGCCGGCAACCTCAGCCACGGCAGCGACAACCGGTTCGGCGACCGCCCATCCAGTGCGGAGCAGACAACCGGCGACGAGCGAGCAGACTCCGGCGGTGCTCCGAGCAGCCAATCCTCGGCGGACTTCGCCGGTGCGCAGCAGGCCTTCTCGTACGGCGCTGATGCGCAGCCCGCTCAGTACGGCGGCGATGTCCAACCGGCTGGGCACAGCCACGACGGCCGACCGGCTGAGTACAACGGCAACGACCGGGCTGCTGAGCACAGCCGCGACGCCCGGGCCTCTGAGTACAACCGGGATGGCCGACCGGCTGAGTACGGCGGGGATGGCCGACTTCGCGGGTATGCCGGATCCACGGGGTACGGCGCTGGCACGCGGCCAACTGCGGTTGAGCAGGCAGCCGGCCGAGCGGGTTTTGGCGGAGATCAGCAGATCGCAGGATTCGGCGGTGGGGACAGGGATGCCGACTGGGGTATGAGCACTGGCAGGGAACTTGCCGGCGCGATGCGGAGCGAGGGTGATGGGCGTGCGAATCCTGACGGCGGCAGCAATGACACCCCAGCTGAAACGGTCGGGCCGGTGACGAACCTCGGTGATGCCTGGACCCGGGTACTCGCGGGCCTCCCGCCGAACCAGCGCGCCTGGCTGACGAACTCCCGGCCGGTCACGCTGCACGAGAGTACGGCCATCGTCGCGGTGCCCGACGACTTCACCCGCGGCCAGCTCGAGACCCGGCTGCGCCCGGACCTCGAGCGGATCCTGACCGAGAGCTTCGGCCGCGACATCCGGATCGCCGTGACCGTCGACCCGTCGCTCGACCCCGAGGTGCGCGAACAGCAGCAGCCGCCGCAGCCCGTCGTACGCGAGCCACTGCGGACCGAGGGAGTGTTCCAGCCGACGATCCAGTCGGCGCTGACCGATCCCGACACCACCGGACAACAGTTCGGGCAGCCCACGCGGCAGGAGGCGGCCGGGCACCACTTCGACCAGCCCGCCGGCGCGGCACCACAGCTCGGCGCGCCACAGCTCGGTGGACCGCGGCTTGGTGCACCGCAGCAACCGTTCGGGCAGCAGCTCGGTTCGGTCGCTCCGCTGCCGAACGGATCGGCGCCGACCCAGCCGGCCACCGAGGCACAGGGTGAAGCCCGGCTCAATCCGAAGTACACGTTCGAGACCTTCGTCATCGGCAGCTCGAACCGGTTCGCGCACGCGGCGGCCGTCGCGGTAGCCGAGGCGCCTGGTAAGGCCTACAACCCTCAGCTGATCTACGGCGACTCGGGACTCGGCAAGACCCATCTGCTGCACGCGATCGGGCACTATGTCCGCAGCCTCTACACCGGGGCGCGGGTCCGGTACGTCTCCAGCGAAGAGTTCACCAACGACTTCATCAACGCGATCCGCGACGACAAGGCGTCCCAGTTCCAGCGCCGGTACCGCGACGTCGACGTACTGCTGATCGACGACATCCAGTTCCTCGAGGGCAAGATCCAGACCCAGGAGGAGTTCTTCCACACCTTCAACACCCTCCACAACGCGAACAAGCAGATCGTGATCAGCTCCGACCGGGCGCCGAAGCGTCTGGAGGCGCTGGAGGACCGGCTGCGGAACCGGTTCGAGTGGGGGCTCATCACCGACATCCAGCCGCCCGACCTGGAGACCCGGATCGCGATCCTGCGGAAGAAGGCGGCGACCGAGCGGCTGACCGCGCCGCCGGAGGTGCTGGAGTTCATCGCGTCGAAGGTGCAGACGAACATCCGTGAGCTCGAGGGCGCGCTGATCCGGGTCACCGCGTTCGCCAGCCTGAACCGGCAGCCGGTCGACCTCAGCCTGGCCGAGATCGTGCTGAAGGACCTGATCCCCGAAGGCAGCAAGCCCGAGGTGACGGCCAGCATGATCATGGGCCAGACCGCCTCGTACTTCGGCCTGTCGATCGACGACCTCTGTGGTTCCAGCCGGAGCCGGGTGCTGGTGACGGCGCGGCAGATCGCCATGTACCTGTGCCGCGAGCTCACCGATCTGTCGCTGCCGAAGATCGGCCAGCAGTTCGGTGGCCGTGACCACACCACCGTCATGCACGCCGAGCGGAAGATCCGTCAGCTGATGTCGGAGCGGCGGAGTGTCTTCAACCAGGTGACCGAACTGACCAACCGGATCAAGCACCAGGCCAAGCAGCAATGAGTTCCGCGACCGTGTCGAAAAGCATGTACGCCGAGTGCTACGACATGGTCACCGGAACCACACAGGCTGGGGATACTCCTGTGGATAACTGTGGGTATCCCGGTGGACACTTCAGCCGGTGTTGTGGATTCGCTGTGGGGACAGAATCGGTCATCACCAGGCGTCCCAAGCCAGACCGGGATTCGTCCACACACCGTCCCCAGCCCGATTCGGCACCTGACCTGCGGATTCGCCGCTTTTCCACAGTTTCCACCGGTGCTAAGAACCCTATGGAATCTGTAGAGAGTTCCCAGTCCACAAAACGATCGAGCGGCTCGACCTGGGGAAAACCCCGGTCTCGCGTCGGCTTGAGGTACCTGTCAGGCTGTTCCCAGAACCACAGGAACGACGCCGACGCGACCCGCCCTAAGCGCCACGTCACGCCCGGTTGGCGCACATCACACTCGTCCGTGGCAGGATCTGCCTGGCACACAGCCGAATCAGGAGGCACCCAGCGGTGAAGTTTCGCGTCGAGCGCGACGTACTGGCCGAGTCGGTGGCCTGGGCCGCGCGCAGTTTGCCGAGTCGTCCCAGCGTTCCGATCCTTGCCGGGCTTCTGGTCGAGGCCGAGGACGGGCAGATCACCCTGTCCGGCTTCGACTACGAGACCTCGGTCCGGGTCACCGTGCCCGCGCAGGTGGCCGACGCCGGCAAGTGCCTGATCTCCGGCCGGCTCATGGCCGACATCTCGAAGAGTCTTCCGAACCAGCCCGTGGACGTCGCCGTCGACGGCGCCAAGGCTCAGGTCACGTGTGGCAGTTCGCGGTTCACGCTCCAAACGCTTCCCACAGAGGAATATCCGGCTCTGCCGGACCTGCCGGCTGCCAGCGGCACGGTGAAGAGCGACGTCTTCTCCCTGGCCGTCTCCCAGGTGGTGACCGCGGCCGGCCGCGAGGACACCCTGCCAGTGCTGACCGGCGTACGAGTCGAGATCGAGGGATCGACGATCTCGCTGCTCGCCACCGATCGCTACCGGCTCGCCATCCGTGAGCTCGAGTGGAACCCGCAGTCCCCCGACGCGTCCGCGCCCGCGCTGGTGCCGGCCCGGGTGCTGTCCGAGACCGCGAAGGCAATGACGGGCTCCGACGTGATCATCTCCCTGGCCGCGCCGGGGACCGGTGACGGCATCGTCGGCTTCGAGGGCGAGGTGTCCGGCGGCAACCGCCGGGCCACCACCCGCCTGCTCGACGGGGAGTTCCCGAAGGTGCGCGGCATCATCCCGACCGACTCGGCCATCGCGACCCGGGTGCGGATCGACACCGCGACTCTGGTCGAGGCGGTCAAGCGCGTCGCCCTCGTCGCGGAGCGGAA
>Ga0137372_10004580_pt1 | contig 13484 bp, 16 predicted proteins | sample SagtaG_6_FD_104911 | JGI IMG/M metagenome (GOLD analysis project Ga0137372, IMG submission 104911) | Vadose zone soil microbial communities from Sagehorn Ranch, Mendocino, California, USA - Sage1_R_60_16 metaG | ecosystem: Environmental > Terrestrial > Soil > Vadose zone | place: USA...
CGTGAAGACCGAATACGTAGACGATGCCGGGGTCGCAGAAGGCGATGTTTTGCAGAAACAGTTGCGAATCGACGCGCACCGACATTTCACGAACGTAGTAGCGAGTGGCGGCAGCGACCGGGGCCCCGGCTTTGTCCCAGTGGTCATAGAGGACCATCGCTGAATCGGGTATCCAGTTCTTGTCGGCTCCCGGCGTGTGAGTTATCGATTCAAGGCGAACGACACGCCGCGCGTCGGGGACCCCAGCGTCGCCACGCAAGGTGGCATCGAGATAGGCAAGCAAAAGAACGACGGTCGCGAGAGCAATGGCCAACCCGAGCACCACCACGGCCGAATACCCTGGATCCGCGACCAGCTGCCGCCAGCCGATCCGGAGGTCATTGAGATTCATCAGAGCTCTGCCGCAACCGCTGCCATACCGGCTTGGATGCGTCCATCGAGCATGAAAACCGTGCGCGAGGCTTGCGAAGCATGGTTTGGCGAGTGGGTCACAACGACCAAGGTGGTCCCTTCCTGATTGATCTCGCGAAGGATCTGCATGACTTCATTTCCGTGTGCGCTATCCAGATTCCCGGTCGGCTCGTCGGCAAGCAAGAGTGTCGGCTGCGCCACCAAAGCGCGCGCAATCGCGACCCGCTGCTGTTGACCCCCAGAAAGCTGTGACGGGCGATGTCCTGCGCGATGAGCGACTCCGAGCTTTTCCAGTACCGCTTGGGCGCGCTCCCGTCGCTCGCGCGCCGAAACGTCCCCGTATTCGAGCGCGAGTGCGACGTTCTCGGCGACAGTCAGGTCATCAAGCAAGTTGAAACTCTGAAAGATGAAGCCGATCCGCCCTTGGCGTAAGCCGGCGAGGCGCGACTCATTCCAGTGCGCGACGTTTTGACCGTCAAATAAATACTCCCCGCGGCTTGGCACGTCGAGGAGCCCCAGGATTCCAAGCAAAGTGGACTTCCCGCAGCCCGATGGACCCATGATCGCGACGTACTCTCCTTTGCCGATTTCGAGGTCGACTGCATCGAGCGCAGTCGTCTCAATATCACTGGCGCGGAAAACTTTGCCAACGGAGCGCAGTTTGAGCATGTTGATTATTTCCACTGTAGCCGGCGCCGCCAAGTCAACGAGATCGCGATAGCGGGGCGGGACTAGTGCTCGATGCGCAACTGCTGCGCCTCACCGAATCCCGCGTAACCCGACACGATGACACGATCGGACGCCTCGAGTCCGCCAAGAACTTCAATCTGACCGGCGCCGCGCCGCCCCAGCTTCACCTTACGACGTTCGGCTGACTTGCCATCAGGCGACAAGACAAATACCCAAGCGCCACCGGTATCGGCGAAGAAAGCACCATCCGGCAGAAGCAGTGCTTCACTCGGCTTGCCCAGGACGACACGGGTATCAATTGTCTGGCCAGGTTGCAGTTGCGCTGGCATCGGTCCACTAAAGTCCAGTTCCATCTCAAACCGCCGTTCCTTGACCTGAGAATTGACCCGCGTGACCACGAGAGCCACGCTTCGTCCATCGATATCGGCAGTCCCGATCAGTCCGGGCGCGACTCTGCCAAGGTAGAACTCATCGACTTGCGCGACTAGCTTGTATCGTCCGGGCGTGTCTAAGCGGCCGAGGCGGTCTCCAGGCTTTACCGACGTACCGACATCGAGGTGAAAATCCGTCAACCGGCCATCAGTCGGCGCACGAACGACGAGCCCATTCATCGTTGTGCGCACCAAGGCAAGCCCCTGATTGAGACCGGCGACAGCGCGATCCATCTCGGCGATAGCGCGTTGGCGCGTCACGTCTTCGGTCGCCGCGTCCGCGCGAGCTTGGGCGAGCAACCGCTCCTGTTGCGCCGTCATGTCACGGGACTCTTCCAGCGCGGCCTCAGACAAGAAGCCCTGTCGGGCTAACCGTTCGTTTCGCTCGTTATTCTTGCGCGTGCGATCAACCTGGAATTCGAGGTCGGATATGCGGCGATGATGTTCGGACCGGGCGGTTGCTAACGCAGCGCGCAAGGTTGCTATGTTAGCTATCTGCTGCGCAACATCGGCGGAGCGCGCTAGTACCTCCTGCTCGCGCTGTGGATTCGACAGCCGAAACAACAGATCACCTTGTTTCACAATGGCGCCGTCTCTGACCTGGATTGCCTCGACGCGACCACCCTCAGTTGCATCAAGCATCACTGATTCAAACGGCGTCGCCGCAGCCCGAAACAAAATTTCGTCGCGAAACTGACCGGCAGTGACGGTTCCAACCTGCAGATCAGCCGTCTTCACCGGTAGCCCGCGGGGCAACGTCAGCCAGACACCCAAAACCGCCACTCCCATTACGCTGGCGACCAGCATTCTACGGAGCCAGCTGCCGTAACGTGCGCGGGGCAAGGTACGGTCCATGGCGACGCCGGAGGACGGACGTTCGAGCGAGCGGAGCGTGCTAGGGTTGTTCATTCCGGTACTCGGAACGTGATTGAGGCAGTTTTATACACTTTCGACCAGCCAGCGGCCAGATAATCGCGCCCTCTTATTTGCGTCGATTCGGGCGCGAAAGCAGCCAACGGGCTCGATTCGCTACTCGGCGGTTACGATTTGGCTACGCTGAAGAAGGAAAAGGTATCGGCAGGAAACGCCAATCCCTTGTAATCGTTGGTGCCGGCAGTAGGAATCGAACCCACGACCAACGGTTTACAAAACCGCTGCTCTACCAACTGAGCTATGCCGGCACGGGCTGGATTTTACCCGCACCGGGCGGCATCGATAGGCGGGCGCCGAGCGCCGCGGATCACTTGATGACCTGCAGATGCGACGGTCGCGGCTTGCCCTTGCCGTTCTCCTTGCCATCAGTGACGTCGCGAAGATCCTTATCGAGCGCGGCATCGATGTCCGCTCCCGGCGTCGTCGCCGATGAGAGTGCCGCGACGGGATCCTGCGCGATGGTGAACGCGAAGCCGTAACCGGTTTCCTTGGCGAAGATTCCCGACACCGCGCTCATCGGCACCGCGACTTCCTGCGACGTGCCGGAAAAGCGCGCGGAAAAGCGCACCCAGTCGTTGTCGATCGTCAGCCGTCGCGTCGCCGAATTGCTGATGTTGAGGACGATCTCGCCGTTCTTCACGAACGCCGCGGGCACGCGTGTCTGCGCGTTCACCTTGACGGCGAGATACGGCGTGAGGCCGTTATCCGCGCACCACTCGCAAATGGCGCGGACGAGATACGGCTTGGCGGATTGTTCGGACATGGAATCGGGATATTACCCGCGGCGCCGGCCCGGTCAAGTGACGCGCCGTCGAACGTCGGGCCGTCACCGCTGGACGGCCTACTGTAAGTCGGTGGATCCCCGCGTTCGCGGGGATGACGCATCCGTTTCCAATCGCGTCCCGTCCTGTGGCGGGCCGCTCCTGGGCGGATGCGTCACTTTCGCATTCCCCGCTCGGCCGAGGTCAGCGCTTCGGAAAACGCTGGCCGGGCGAACAGCCGTTCGGCGTATTTCATCAGCGGCGCGGCCTGCTTCGGCATCGTGATGCCGTAGTAGTCGAGACGCCACAGCAACGGCGTGATCGCCACGTCGAGCATCGAATATTCTTCGCCAAGCATGTGCTTGTGCTTGGTGAATACCGGCGCGATCTGCAGCAGGCTGTCGCGGACGAGGTTGCGCGCCTTGTCGATCTGCTTCTGGTTGTTTCCCTCGAGCGCATCGATATGGATGAAGAGCTCCTTTTCGAACCGATGCAGGAACAGACGTGCGCGCGCGCGCATCACCGGGTCGGCCGGCATCAGCTGCGGATGCGGAAATCGCTCGTCGATATACTCGTTGATGATGTTCGATTCGTGCAGCACGAGGTCGCGCTCGACCAGCACCGGCACCTGGTTGTACGGGTTCATCACCGCGAGGTCCTCGGGCTTGTGATCGAGGTCGACGTCGATGATCTGGAAGTCCATCCCCTTCTCGTGCAGGACGATGCGGCAGCGCTGGCTGAACGGGTCGGTAGTCCCGGAATAGAGCGTCATCATGGTTCGATTCTCCTCGCCCTCGTGCGACGGGCCCTTCAATTGGGGGCGGCAGCGGCGACTCGAAAGGGCGCCGTCTGTCGCGATGGTTGGGCGATTGGTGAGCTTGGCGGCGGATCGGAAGCGGCGCGAGATAGCCGGGATGCCAGGCGCGGTTGCGAGCGGCCGGAATGTGCAAGCCAACGTGAGGATTCCGAGCGGCCGAACTAACGACGGCATCGGCCCCGCAGCAGCAGCTTTGCGTGTCGCCGCTAGTGGACGTCCTTCCAGTATTCGCGCTTGAGCCAGTAGGCGAAGACGAACAGCGCGACGAAGTACAGGAGCACGACGAGGCCGATGCTGATCCGCTTGTTCCTTGCCGGCTCGGCCATGTAGTCCAGGTAATTGACGAGGTCGGCGACCATCGCCTGATACTGCGGTAGCGTCAGCGTGCCCTTCTTGTCCAGCGCTACCGTTTCGACGACGAATTTGTTGTTCTTGGCCGGCGCGAGCAGAACGAGCCCCTTCACCGCGATGGCGGCCGCCAGGGCGTCCTCGTGACTCGCGTACTCCGTGGAGACGAGCCGGTTGACGCCCGATTGCTCCCACAACACGTGCGGCATCCCGACGTTGGGGAACACGAGGTTGTTCCAGCCCGACGCCGAGCTGTCGTCCTGGTAGAACCCGAGGAAATAGTTGTACAGCCAATCGACACCGCGAATCCGCGCCTCGACGGTCAGGTCCGGCGGCGGCGCGCCGAACCATGCCTTCGCGTCCTTGGGGGTCATCGCCACCGTCATCGTTTCGCCGATCTTGTCGGTCGCGAACATCAGGTTGTCCTGGATCATCGCGGTATCGATGCCGAGGTCGGTGAGGCGGTTGTAGCGCATGTACCTCGCTGTGTGGCAGTTGAGGCAGTAGTTGACGAACGTGCGCGCGCCGCGCTGCAGCGACTCGACGTTGAGCCGGTCGATCGGCGCCGACTCCATGCGCAGATCGCTGCTGCCGACGGACGCGGCGGCCGAGCCGGCGGCGACCAGCAGCAAAGCCATTGCAAGGGTCACGATCCTCTTCATCCGGTCACCCTTTCCGGCACGGGCTTGGTCTTGTCGCGCGCCGTGTACCACGGCATCAGCACGAAGAAAAGGAAGTAGACCAGCGTCAGCACCCGCGCGAGCACGGTCGCCCGATCGGCGGTGCCGAGCACCGGCCAGTTGTCGGGGAACTGGCCCCAGACCGTTACCGGCACAACGCCCAGATAGCCCAGGATGAGGAAGCTCACGACGAATGCCGCGAGCCACGCCTTGTAGAGACCGCCGCGATAACGGATCGACTTGACCGGGCTCCTGTCGAGCCAGGGCAGCGCGAAAAAGATCAGTACCGCGACGCCCATCACGATCACGCCCCAGAACTGGCTGCCGAGGAACGAGGGCACCGCGCGCAGCATCGCGTAATACGGCGTGAAGTACCACACCGGCGCGATGTGCTCGGGCGTCTTCAGCGGATCGGCCGGGATGAAGTTGTTCGCTTCGAGAAAATAGCCGCCAACGTCCGGCACGAAGAACACGATGATCGAGAACACGGCGAGGAAAACGACGACGCCGACGATGTCCTTGATCGTGTAGTACGGATGCGAGTTGATGCCGTCGAGCGGCAGGCCGGTCTTCGGATCCTTCGGTTGCTTCTTGATCTCGATGCCGTCCGGGTTGTTGGAGCCGGTCTCGTGCAGCGCCATCAAGTGCGCGGCGACGATCCCGATCAGCACGAGCGGCACCGCAACGACGTGGAATGCGAAGAAGCGATTGAGCGTGATATCGGAAATCGTGTAGTCGCCGCGGATCCACACACCCAGGTCCTCGCCGATGATCGGCACTGCGGAAAAGAGGTTGACGATCACCTGCGCGCCCCAGTACGACATCTGGCCCCAGGGAAGCAGATAGCCGAAGAACGCCTCGGCCATCAGGCACAGGTAGATGAGGACGCCGAAGATCCATGTCAGCTCGCGCGGCTTGCGGAAGCTCCCGTACATGAGCGCGCGGAACATGTGCAGGTAGACGACGACGAAGAACATCGACGCGCCGGTCGAGTGCATGTAGCGGATGAGCCAGCCCCACGAGACGTCGCGCATGATGTACTCGACCGACTCGAATGCCTTGGTCGCGTCGGGCTTGTAGCTCATCGTGAGGAAGATGCCGGTGACGATCTGCATCACGAGCGCGAGTGCCGCGAGCGAGCCGAAGTAGTACCAGAAGTTGAAGTTCTTCGGCGCGACGTACTTGCCCCACTGACTCTCCCAGAGGGCAGTCAGGGGAAAGCGCGCATCGATCCACTGCAGAAGTTTTTCCATGGCCGCGAAATCCCTTACGCCGTCTTGCCGTCCTGGCCGACGCCGACCTCGATCTTCGTGTCCGAGAGGAATCGGTACGGCGGAATCACCAGGTTGGTCGGCGCCGGGACGCCCTTGTAGACACGCCCGGCCAGGTCGAACTTCGACTGGTGACACGGACAGAAGAAGCCGCCGAGCCAGTCGGGGCCCAAGTCCCCCGGCGCGACTTCGGGACGGTACGTGGGCGAGCACCCGAGATGCGTGCATATCCCGACCGCGACCCAGATCTCGGGCTTGATCGAGCGGGACTCGTTCTTGCAGTACGGCGGCTGTTGCGGGTATTCCGAATTCGGATCGGCGACCTTCGAGTCGAGTTTCGGCAGCGTCTCGAGCATCGGCGGCGTCCGGCTCACGATCCAGCAGACCTTGCCGCGCCACTCGACGTCGATCTTCTGACCGGGCTCGAGCTTGGCGATCTCGACTTCGATCGGGGCGCCGGCGGCCTTTGCACGCTCGCTCGGAAACATCGACATCACGAACGGCGTCGCCGCCGCCACGCTGCCGATGCCGCCGACCACGCTCGTCGCGCCGATCAGGAAGCGTCGCTTTCCCTCGTCGACCTTTTGTTCCCCGACCGTTTCCTTCGCCATTCGACCCGCTCCCCTGTCAGCGCCGGCTCGCGAACCGCCGCACGGCTCGCAAACCTGTCGATTATAAGGGATTTGCGGTATCCGCCGGAAGAGCGTTTCGACTCGGACCTCTAAAAGTCCAGCCAAATCAGGCCATTGGAAGGCGAGCGCTGGCATAAGCTTATGCCGGCCGAGATACTTACCGCGGCGCAGCAAATGACTATAATCACACGGCTCACCCGACCACGATTCCATGTTCCGCAAATTCTGGCTCCTTTTCGCACAAGCCTGCACGTTGTGCCTTGCTGCGCTTTTCGTCGTCGCGACGTTGCGCCCGGACTTGCTCGCGCAGGCAACGCGTCGTGATGGCGTCGTGCTCCTGCAGGAGACATCGACGCCAGTGACGACACCGACCGTCACGAGCCACGCCGATGCCGCAAAAAAAGCGATGCCGGCGGTTGTCAACCTCTACACGAGCAAGGAGATGCGGCAGAAGAGTCCGCTCGGCGACGATGCGCTGTTGCGACGCTACTTTCCGGACCTGGCCGACCGCGTTCCGCGGCAGCGCGTCACGAGTCTCGGGTCGGGCGTCATCGTCTCGCCCGAGGGTTATGTGCTGACCAACCATCACGTGATCGAAGGCGCAGACGACATCCAGCTCGTGCTCAACGACGGCCGACGCCTGGCTGCGCATGTCCGGGGCACCGATCCCGAGTCCGACATCGCGGTGCTGAAGGCCGACGGCGCAAACCTGCCGGCGATCACGTTCGGGGCGATCGACCGGGTACAGGTGGGCGACGCGGTGCTCGCGATCGGCAACCCATTCGGCTTCGGCAACACGGTGACCTCCGGGATCGTCAGCGCATTGGGACGCAATCATCTCGGCATCAACCGGTTCGAGGATTTCATCCAGACCGATGCCGCGATCAATCCCGGCAACTCGGGCGGGGCGCTCGTCGACGCGGCCGGCAACCTGATCGGCATCAACAGCACGATCTTCTCGCAGTCCGGCGGCTCGCTTGGCATCGGCTTCGCGATTCCGGTGTCCATTGCGCGCACGGTCTTCGAGCAGATCATCAAGGACGGCGAAGTGACGCGCGGCTGGTTCGGGATCGAGCCGCAGGACGTCAGCCTCGAGATTGCGCAGGCGCTTGCGGTCGAGGGTGGCGTCGCGATCCGCGGCCTCGTGCGCGACGGCCCGGCGGACCGCGCCGGAATCCACGTGAAGGACGTCGTCGTCGAAATCGACGGCAAGCCGACGCGCGATACGTCTGTGCTGCTTGCGCGGATCGCCGAGCTGACGCCCGGCAGCGCTGCCAAGGTCAAGGTCTGGCGCGATCGTCGGCCGGTCGATGTCGACGTCACGGTCGGCAGGCGGCCGCGGCCGCAGGAATAGGGTGCTCGGGGCCGCTGCGGTCGTTACGGCGCGCTGGCGTCCGACACTTCGCTTGCTTCCCGCTGCCGTGGCGTGACGAAGCGGGCGAGCAGCAATCCGAGCTCGTAGAGCAGCCACAGCGGCACCGCGAGCAGCATCTGCGACACCACGTCCGGCGGGGTGAAAATCGCGCCGACGATGAACGCCCCGACGATGACGTACGGACGGATCGCCCGCAGCTTTTCGAGCGAGACGACGCCCAGGCGCACGAGCACGATCACGATCACCGGCGTCTCGAACGTGATGCCGAAGGCGATGAACATCGTCAGCACGAACGACAGGTACTTGTCGATGTCGGTCATCATCGTCACGCCGGCCGGCGTGTAGCCCGCGAAAAAGCCGAACGCGATCGGGAACACCATGAAATAGGCGAACGCCATGCCGATCAGAAAAAAGAGGAAGCTCGACACGATCACGGGCAACGCGAGCTTCCGTTCGTGTTGATAAAGACCCGGCGCGACGAACGCCCACATCTGCCACAGTACGTAGGGGAGTGCCACGAGAAAGGCCGCCATCAAGGTGACTTTAAGCGGGACCAGGAAAGTGCCCGTCACATCGGTGGCGATCATCGTCGCGCCTTGAGGGAGCACACGGAGCAGCGGCGCCGCGAGCAGCGCGTAGATGTCCTTCGCAAACGGAAAGAGCGCGAACAGGACGACGATGACGGCGACGATCGAGCGCAGCAGGCGCGAGCGCAGCTCGATCAGGTGCGAGATGAACGTTTCCTGCGCGTCGGATGACGGCGGGGGCGTGTCGGCCATCGCGGGGGTTCAGCCCCGATCGAAGCCGGGCAGCGAGCCCTGCCGCGGCGGTTCCGGTGCAGCAGTTTCCGGCGCGGCCGGCGGAGGCGTTTCGATCAGCCCCGAGGGAAACGTGTCGGCTGCCGCGGTCGCGGCTTCCGCCGGCGCGGCAGCGGCATTCAATTGGGACTCCACGCTGCGGACGCCGGACTCCACTTCGCGTGCTGCGGAGGTCATCGACGTCTCGAGATCCTTCGCCGCCGTCTGCACCTGCTGCTGCAGCTTGCGCAGCTCCTCGAGCTCGAGCTCGCGGTTGATGTCGGCTTTCACCTCGGTCACGTAGCGCTGCAGCCGGCCGAAGAGATGCCCGAGCGTGCGCGCCGTCTTGGGCAGCTTCTCGGGGCCGATCACGACCAGCGCCACGACGGCAATGACGACGATTTCACTGAATCCGATGTCGAACATCGACGACTAGCGTCCGGCGTCCAGCGTCCAGCGAGGGCACCGCGCAAGTGTGACGCTCGACGCTCGACGCTCGACGCTCAACCTGCCTTTTCCTTCTTCGCTTCGCCCTCGATGGTCGTGCCGACGATCTGCTGCGGCGGCACGTCGGCGGCGCTCTTCGCAGCATCGGCCTCATTCTCGGCGCCCTTCATCCCTTCCTTGAAACCCTTGACCGCGCCACCCAGGTCCTGCCCGATGTTGCGCAGCTTCTTCGTGCCGAAAATCAGAACGACCACCAGCAGCACGATCAGCCAGTGCCAGATGCTCAAACCACCCATGTCACTCTCCTAGAAACGTTCAACCGGCGCTCCGCGGCAGCATCGGCCCGAGCGGGGTCGGCCCGCCGATGACGTGGACATGCACGTGCATCACGTCCTGCCGCCCGATGCGGCCGTTATTGACGATCAGGCGGAACCCGTCCGGAGAACCCTGCTCGCGGGCAAGCCGGCCGGCGAGCGCCATCATGCGCCCGAGCACGCCGGCGTCGTCCATCGTCGCCTCCAAGAGCGATCCGATGTGCCGCTTCGGCACCAGCATGAAATGCACGGGCGCCTGCGGACGGATGTCGTGAAACGCGAACACGTCGTCGTCCTCGTACACTTTTTCCGACGGGATCTCGCCCCGGACGATCTTGCAGAAGATGCAGTCTTCCGCCATTGCTTCTCCGTTCTGGTCCTGGTCCTGATGTCCGGCCGCATTTGCGCGCCGCAAGGGATCGCGAGACGTCTTCGCACCTCGCGCCCGTCACCTCTTTCGGGACGCCTTTTCGGCGATGCCGGACGTGCCTTCGCGCCGCGCAAGCTCGGCCCGGACGTCGTCCGGACCGAGGCCGTGCCGCACGAGCAGGACGAGGCAATGAAACCACAGATCGGCGACTTCGGCCGCAATACGCATTTTATCACCGTCCTTCGCGGCGATGACCGCCTCGGTCGCCTCCTCGCCGATCTTCTTGAGAATCGCGTCATCGCCTTTCGCGAAGAGCGCGGCGACGTAGGACGACGCAGGATCGCCGTCTCGGCGGGCCGCGATCGTCGCCGCGATCCGGTCGAGAATGTCGGCCGGTCCGTCAGCCGGCGCCATAGATCGCCTCCGGATCCTTGAGCACGGGCTCGACCGCTTCCCAGCGATTGTCCTCGAGCCGCAGAAAAAAGCAGCTTTCGCGGCCCGTGTGGCAGGCGATGCCGCCCACTTGTTCGACGATCACCAGGATGGAATCGTTGTCGCAATCGAGCCGGATTTCCTGCACTTGCTGGACGTGCCCGGATTGCTCGCCCTTGCGCCACAGCCGGCGCCGCGCGCGCGACCAGTAATGCACCTCGCCGGTCCTGGCGGTCAGTTCGAGGGCTTCGCGGTTCATCCAGGCGAGCGTCAGCACCTTGCCGCTGTCGCGGTCCTGCGCGATGGCCGGCACGAGGCCGTCGGATTGCCACTTCACTGCGTCGATCCAGTTCATGTGAGGTCGAGAGTCCAGCGTCGCGTAAGGTCGAGCGTCCAGCGTCGAGCGTGACGGCGCTCGCAAGACAGCGTCGCTGGCAATCGAACCGAGGTTAGTGTCAGTCGTCCATGTCACAACGTCAAGCGACGCTCAGGACTCACGCTGGACGCTCGACGCTTGACCTCTACCGGACCTCGATTCCGGCCGCGGCCATCGCTGCTTTCGCCTGTGCAATCGTGAACTCGCCATAGTGGAAGATCGACGCGGCGAGCACCGCATCGGCGCCGCCCTCGACTATTCCCTCGACGAGATCGCCGAGCGTGCCGACACCTCCCGACGCGATCACCGGCACGTCGACCGCGTCGACGATGGCGCGGGTGAGCGCGAGGTCGAAACCGGTCTTCGCGCCATCGCGGTCCATGCTGGTGAGGAGGATTTCGCCGGCCCCGCGCGCGACGACCTCGCGCGCCCAATCGACCGCGTCGAGTCCCGTCGGCGTGCGACCGCCGTGCGTGTAGACCTGCCATGCCTCGGGCGCGGATTGCTTGGCGTCGATGGCGGCGACGATGCATTGCGAGCCGTAGCGTCCCGCGGCGTCTTCGAAGAGCCCGGGGTCGCGCACGCCGGCCGTATTGATGCTCACCTTGTCGGCGCCGGCATTGAGGAGCGCGCGGATGTCATCGACCGAGTTGACGCCGCCGCCGACGGTCAGCGGGATGAACACCTGATCGGCGACGGCTTCGATCATGTGATAGAGGAGGCCGCGTGTCTCGATGCTCGCGCGGATGTCGAGGAAGGCGAGCTCGTCCGCGCCGTCGGCATCGTAGCGGCGCGCGACTTCGACCGGGTCGCCGGCGTCACGCAGGTTGACGAAGTTGATGCCCTTGACGACCCGCCCTTCGGCGACGTCGAGACAGGGGATGATGCGTTTGGCGAGGCCCATTTCAGGGGTCAGTAGTCAGTTGTCAGTTGGCCGTAAACGCCGAAGCGTCCGACACGCCATTCGCGCGCCACCAGGACTCTACTGTCACCTGTCAACTGTCACCTGTCTACTGTCACCCTTTCGCCGCTTTCAGCGCCGCCTTGAAATCGAGCTTGCCTTCGTAGAGCGCGCGGCCGGCGATGGCGCCGATGATGCCTTCCTTCTCGTAGGACACGAGCTGCTCGATATCGGCGATCGATGCGACGCCGCCCGACGCGATGACCGGGATCTTCAGCTCGCGCGCGAGCCGCACCGTCGCCTCGACATTAACGCCGGTCAGCATGCCGTCACGCCCGATGTCGGTGTAGATGATCGCCTCGACCCCGTAATCCTGGAATTTCTTCCCGAGGTCGACGACGTCGTGGCCCGTGAGCTTCGACCAGCCGTCGGTGGCGACCTTGCCGTCGCGCGCGTCGAGACCGACGATGATGTGGCCCGGGAACGCATAGCACGCATCGTGCAGGAAGCCCGGATTCTTGACTGCCGCGGTGCCGATGATCACGTAGGTGATGCCGTCGTCGAGATAGCGCTCGATCGTGTCGAGGTCGCGGATGCCGCCGCCCAGCTGAACGGGAATCTCCTCGCCGATCACGCTCACGATCTCCCGGATGGCGAGCTCGTTCTTCGGCACGCCGGCGACGGCGCCGTTCAAGTCGACCAGGTGCAGCCGCTGCGCACCGAGCTCGAGCCAGTGCTGCGCCATCGCGGCCGGATCCTCGGAGAACACCGTCGCCGTATGCATCTCGCCCTGCTTCAAGCGCACGCAGTGACCGTCCTTGATGTCGATCGCGGGAATGATATGCATAAGTGCCAGGAAAGCGAATGAAGCCGACGAAGGATGAAGGGGCGGAGGATGCGGGAAAGACGCGGCGGGGAAATCCGGGATTTCGAAAAGGACGCGCGCTTCAGCTGCGCCCGTCCCAAGCGACGAAATTGGCGAGCAGCTGTAATCCTGCGCGGTGGCTTTTTTCCGGATGGAACTGCGTCGCGAAGATATTAGCCCGTGCAATCGCGCAAGTAAACGGCGTCGGGTAATCGGCGGTGCCGGCAGTCACCGAGCCATCCTTCGGCTGCGGATGATAGCTGTGCGCGAAGTAGAAGCGGGTCCCGTCCGGAATACCCGCCCAGAGCGCGTGGGACCGCGTCTGACGCACGGGGCTCCAACCCATATGCGGGACCTTGAGCCTTTCGCCGGAAGGTAGCACCATCGCTTCGTCGCGAAAGCGCACCACCCGGCCGGGAAAGACGCTCAAGCCCGAAGTCGGCCCCTCCTCGCTCATGTCGAAGAGCATCTGCAATCCCAGGCAGATCCCGAGGAAAGGCCTGGTCTGCGCGGCCTCGATGACGACGTCACGCAGCCCGCTCGCGTCGAGGCAGCGGATGCAGTCGGGCATCGCGCTCTGGCCGGGTAACACGACCCGGTCCGCGCGGCGTACGACGTCGGGGTCGGCGCTCA
>Ga0137372_10004586_pt1 | contig 13476 bp, 11 predicted proteins | sample SagtaG_6_FD_104911 | JGI IMG/M metagenome (GOLD analysis project Ga0137372, IMG submission 104911) | Vadose zone soil microbial communities from Sagehorn Ranch, Mendocino, California, USA - Sage1_R_60_16 metaG | ecosystem: Environmental > Terrestrial > Soil > Vadose zone | place: USA...
ACACCGTTGTGGTCGAACGCGCCGGCGCCGCCGACGTCGAGGACGGGCGATCCCGTCTTGGTGAACGGGCCTGACGCGGCGCTCGCCGTAGCGAGCCCGATCTTCGAGACAGTGCCGTTCGTGCCCGAGTAGTAGAGGAAGTACGAGCTTGCGGCATCCGTGAGCGCTGAGGGGTGCGAAACGCCCGCCGAGTCGAAGGCGCCGGAGGATCCCTTCGTCAGAATCTGGCTCCGCGCGGACCACGCCGAGTTGTCGGGCTGCTTCGTCCCGACCACCTGGGGCGTGGAGGCGAGGCCGATCGAATTCGTCCCTCCCGAGTCGATGCCGGTGAAGTAGACGTCGTATGTGCCCGAGTCGTAGAGGGCGCTGGGATCGCGGTCGCCGCCGTTGTCGAACGACGCGGGATTGCCGAGACCGAAGAGCGCACCGCCGTTCGCCCCGGACACCGGCACCTTCGTCCACGCGGTGCCGTCGGGCGAGTTCGCCTCGCCGAGGCGCGGCTTGAAGTCGCTGCCGCGCGTCCCCCAGTAGAAGCCGGCGAGCTTCGGGGTCGCGCCGGCCGGTGCCGCGACGGAAAGCCCGGACGCCTGCCGCGCGTCGAACGCGGTCCCTAGCGTCCCCACGTCGAGGACGGAGCCGCCGGCCTGCGCGCCGTTGAACTTGTTGAACGCGTTGCCGTCGTTGGACGTCGCGAGCCCGATTCGGGTGTGGAAGTTCCCGTTCGCGTCGATCGTGTTGCCCGAGTAGTAGAGCTTGAACGGGCTCGAGGACCCCGGATCCTCGAGCAGATCGGGCGAGTTCAGGTTCGAGTAGTCGAAGTTGGACGCAGCGCCGGAGGGATTGACCGCGGGGCTCGGGCCGGCCCAGGAGATTCCGTCCGTCGAGCTGGTCGACATGATCTTCGTCTGGAAGACGCCGCCGCCGACGAGCTTGCGCCCGGTCAGCAGCATCGAGTAGCCGCCGGCCGTCTTCCAGACGGTCGGCGCGAAGGCTCCGAACTGGATGTTGGCGCTGGTGCCCGCGTCCTCAGGGGCGAGCACTTTGCCGCCCTTGGCCCAGGTGACGCCGTCGGACGATGTGGCGTAGGCGATCCGCTTCTTGCTCGAGTCGTCGCCCGTGTACCACATCTTCCAGACCGAGCCGTCGTGGAGCACGGTGGGGTCGGCGGCCGCGAAGCTGTCGGCCGAGCCCGGCAAGCCGTGGCTCAAAACTGCGGCCGGAGATTTGGTCCAGGTCACGCCGTCGGTCGAGCTCGCGTAGCCGATCGCGCCGAAGACGTCGGCTCGGCCGGAGTACCACATCTGGAACGGCGCAACCTGGTTCACCGGGTCGTAGACGACATCGGCTCCGTAGACGCCGTCTTCGTCAAACGCAGCGGGCGTTCCCTGGAGCACCGGATTGCCGCCGTTCGCGCGGGCCCAGACCGTTCCGTTGCTCGAGGTCGCGAGGAAGATCGCCGAGCCCCGGCCGTCCTCGGCGGTGCCCGAGTACCACATGTAGTACGTGGAACCGACCTTCGCGAGCGCCGAGTCGTCCACGCCGTCGTTGTCGAGCACGCCCGCGCTCGTCGGCTGCAGCACGGGATTCGACCCGTCGGAGGTGAGAGGCAGAGGCGTCGGCGGCAACGTGAGGGCCGCCGCAGCGCCCGTGCCCGACACGGCCAGCGTGGAGACGCCTACTGAGGGAAACAGCATCGCCTGGAAATTGACGCCGTTGACGAAATCGCCGTCGGTGTCCCAGGCGGTCGTGGACGGGACGCCGTTGGTGACGAGCCTCAGCCCGCCGAGCGCGTCGAGCGTCGTGTTGGAGAGCGGCGCCTGGAGACAGCTCGTATCGAGGAAAGTCTCGAAATACGCCGTGTCGTCATGCGAGCACGCTGCCGCGCGGCCGGCCGCGGTCAAGGCGGCGAGGACGACGCACAGCAGCATGAGCAGGCGAATTCGCATGCCCGAATATCGGATCCGGGCCGAAAAGCCTTGAGCGACGCTTCAGCGGCAGGCGAAGGGGCGCGGTGCGACCGCGCCCCTTCGCGCCTCTGCTAGCAGAACGTCGCGACGATCGTGCCGGTGCCCGGGTGGCCGGGGTTCGGCCCGTAGCCTGGATCGGTGTGGACGACCACGATGCTGCCCCAACTGCCGTTGAGCGTGCTCCCCGCCTGCGTCACGGAGCTGGTGACGAGCACTCCCATGTACTCGGGCACGGTATCCGGAGGGTGCCCGCTGTTGCCCGGCTGCGCGGTGAAGGTCGTCCCGCAGAGCTCGGGTGGGCTCATCTGCGGGAGCGTCACCCCCGAGGCAAAGCCCTTGAACGAGGACGGGGTCTGGCCGGCGGAGAGCCTGTTCAGGCTCGACCACGAGTGGCTCCACCAGGTGACGGTGCTCGAGCCCGCGCCCGCGGCGGTGAGGTCGCCGAGGGTGAACGCGCCGCGGCTCGGGAACGCGAAGACGACGACCTCGTCGCTGTCGGACGACGGGAGGTAGTACGCGTCGCCTGCGAAGACCGAGGTCACGGTCTGGTTGCCGAGCTGGCTCGAGACCGGCGAGATCGTGCAGCTCGCGGCCCCGCTCGCGTCAGTCGTGCCCGAGCAGCTCTGCGCGCCGAGCGTGAACGTGACCGTCTGGCCGGACGGGCTCGGCGGCACCGCGCCGTCCTCGAGGAGCGTCGCACTGACGGTCAGCGACGAGGCGTTCGCGAGGATGACGGTCGGGCCGGTGTACGTGAGCGTTGTCTCCTCACGCGTGAGGTCGAACGGCGTGCTGTCGGAGCTTGCCCCGTACACGGAGTCTCCGGCAAAGGAGGCGGTCACCGTGTAGCTGCCGGGGACCTGGTTCAGGAGCACGTCGCAGGACGCGAACCCGAACACGTCCGTCACGCCCGAGCATCCCTGGGCGCCGAGCGTGAACGAGAGCGTCTCGCCCGCGAGCGGGCCAGCAGTCGCGGCGTCGTCGAGCGTGCCGCTGAGCGTGACCGTGTCGTGGTAGTCGCCGGTCGTCGCGCCGGTGTAGGTCGTGACGGTCGGGCGCTGGACGACGACGACCTGGTGCACGACCGAGGCGGTCAGCCCCGCGTCGTCCTCGACCGTGAGCGTCACGTTGTAGGTGCCCGCGGCGGCGTAGGCGTGGCTCGGCGTCGGGCCGGAGCCCGTCCCACTGTCGCCGAAGTTCCACTGGTAGTCGATCAGGTAGCCACCGCTGTTGTTCGAGTGCGACAGCGTCCCGTCGAAGCTGACCGGGTCGAGCGCATGCGGCGAGGGCGGCGAGAAGGTGAAGTCGGCCGTCGGAGCCACCGCTCCGTAGTTCGCGGCGCACGCGCTGCTCGCGTTGCTCCACTCGAGCTGGATCTCGTACGGGTTGTGGTTGATCAGCTGGTTGTAGTCGCCGACCCCGTTGTTGGCGATCCGCGTGCCGAAGTTGAAGTTGCACAGGTCGCCGTTCTCGCCGGCTCCATTGGTGTCGAACCAGCCCGCGCCGGTCGGGTCGGTGATGATCTCGTTGTGCTCGTGGCTGATCACGTTGAGCTCGTGATCGGTCACGTCGCCGTTCGGCCGCGCGCTGGCCGTACCGCTGTTGCAGTGAGCGGGGCTGTGGCCGAAGCCGATGTACGGCTGGTTCGCCCAGAGTGTCAGGCCGTGCCCGCCGATGTTGAAGGAGCTGTGGTAGGCGCAGTAGCGGGGCGAGGTGTCGAGGATGTTCCCGCAATCGGAGAAGTCGTCGACGCAGGTCTCGACGTTGTCAGGCAGGACGAAGAGGTAGAGGTGGTCGAGGCCACGCGGGAGGCTGTTGGCCTGGATGAAGTTGTCGAGCTCGGTCGATTCCTGGGTTTGCGTGAGGCAGTTGGCGACGGTGTTCGTCCCGTCGGTGAGCGGACAGCCCGCGACCGTCGCCGGGAACGCGTTGGTGTCGTTCAGTGCACCCGCATACGTCTGCTGGTACTGGATGAAGGTGTTCGTGGAATCGTCGTACTGCGTGTCGGTCGCGTAGACGTTTGTCGCACGGCCGCTGTCGGCGGCGACGTCGGCCAGAAAGCGCTCGATCAACGTGTGGTACTGCGCCGTCACCGTGAAGCCGGGCGGCTGCCAGTAGACGACATGCGTCGTGTGCGGCCCGATCACGAGCGCGCCGCCGTGGTAGGTCATATTGGCCAGCGGCACGCGGGGCGCTCTCGGCCGGTGGGTCTTCCGTTGGAGCGAGCGCAGGAAGGTCGTGCCGATCGTCGGCAGCGCGTGGGCGCGCAAGCGGACGGGCTTCGCCGTCTTGTCAGGCATCACGCCGAGCGCGCTCCCTACGCCCTTCTTGGACGCATGGTGCTTGCGCGCCGCGGTTGCGGGTGCGGCGATCAGGAACAGGACGAGCAACGCAACGAACGGCGCGCTCCGACACAGGCGTGCTGAAGACATTCGTAACTCCTCTCACCCGACGCGAGGGGGCCGCGGTCCCGCGAGAGGCATAGAAAGTTGGCGGCAACCCCAGCGTAAAAGCGGCCTTCGTGGCGCGTCATCCCCCTGATGGGTGGCAAGATCCAGAGCGATGGCGCCGCCCGCCACAGCCGTTCTGGCCACCGCCCTGTTCGCAGCGGCGTTTCCGGGCTGCTCGACCTCCGTTCACCACACCGTGACCGCGTGCATCCAGGCCCGGATCGCCGGCAAGATCGTCTGCCTGAGGCCGGGCGAGCGGTGCCAGTCGAGCCACGAGCGGATCTACCGTTCCTACGGGCTCACGTGCCGCAAGGGAATCCTCCAGGAGCGCAACTACATCGGCCCGGCAAATCCATAGCTCGATCTAGAAATTTCCAGGGATCTTTGTAGGATCGCTCGCATGACACGCCGACTGCTCGTCACCGTCGCGGCCGTAGCCTTCGGGCTCGCCGGAGCCGCCCCCGCACTCGCCTCGCAGCCGTACCACGTCAACTTCAAGAATTTCGCCCTCGATGCGTCCGACTCGACGCGCGACGGCACCGTTCTCAACAACGGGTCGCTGCAGCTGGCCTCGAGCGGCCTCGGCTCGCTGACGTACACCGACCAGTTCGCGTACTACGCGGGCGACGGCGCCAACGGCTCGGGCATGTACGAGTACGGCACCTGGACCTCCGCCCCGACGACGCTCTCGTTCCCGTGGAACGAGCTCGTCTCGTCGTGGAACGCGCAGACGCCTCCCGGCACGTGGATCCAGGTCGAGATGAAGCCGACGCTCGACAACGGGCACGTCGCGAAGTGGTACATCCTCGGCCGGTGGGCTTACCGCAACGACATGGACTTCCACCCCACGTCGGTCGGCGGACAGGGTGACCGCGACGGGTACGTCGCGATCGACACCTTCTTCGCGAAGGACCACGACGCCATCTCATACCAGCTGCGTGTGACACTATTCCGTCGCGTCGAGACGAGTGCCACGCCGACCTTCACGCGGCTGAGCGCCATCGCCTCGAACTACCGGAACCCGAAGGGCTCATTCCCGAGCCAGTCGGACATCGACGGGGAGGTCGACCTCGGCGTTCCCGGCTACTCGCAGGAAACCCATCACGGCGAGTTCCCGCAGTACGACAACGGCGGCGAGGCGTGGTGCAGCCCGACCTCGACCTCGATGGTCGTCGCGTACTGGGACCAGATGTTCCCCGGCAACGACTACGCGCCGCGCGCCGACGAGATGCTGTGGGTGCCGTACGCCGAGCCGTGGGTCGACTACACCGCGCGCTACGTCTACGACTACCACTACAACGGCGCCGGCAACTGGCCGTTCAACACGGCCTACGCGGCCGGCCGCGGGCTCGTCGGCGACGTGACGATGCTCCACAACCTGCGTGAGGCCGAGCCGTTCATCCAGGCCCACATCCCGCTCGTGGCCTCCGTCGCCTGGAACTCGAACAAGCTCGAGGGCTCCGACATCAAGAGCACGAACGGGCACTTGCTCGTGATCGAGGGCTTCACGGCCGACGGGAGCCAGGTGATCGTCAACGATCCGGCGACGGTGCCCGGCGACCCGGTCAAGCACTACTACGACCGCGAGCAGTTCGAGCGCGCCTGGGTACCCGCGTCGGGCGGGATCGTCTACGTGATCCGGCCCGTGGGGTTCCCGACGCCCTCGTTGACCGCGAACAACTCCTAGATCCAGCCGTCGCGGTAGCGGGTCGGCTGCCGCTCGGGGAAGCGCTTGTACGCCTCCTCGGGGTCCGAGGTCTCCTGCTCAACGCCGGCGCCGTGGCGGATCGCCGCCTCGTCGACGCTGTAGCCACCCCAGTCCCGCCCTGTCGACTTGTCGCGCGCGCCGACTGCGAGGCATAGGCACCCCTCGCTCGCCCCGACGATCGTGTGCTTCGCCTCCGGCGGGCAGTGGACGAAGTCCCAGGCGCGGAGCGGCCGCTCCTCGCCCTCGATGATCAGCAGCGCCTCGCCCGAGAGGACCAGAAAGTCCTCTTGGTCGGCCTCCCAGTGGTACATCGACATCGGCTCGCCCGGCCCGAGCGCTCTCAGCTGGATGCCGAGCTGCGAGAAGCGCGGCTCGCCCTCGAACTTGCAGTACCCGCCGCGCCCGGCGCTCTCCTGCCAGGCCGCCTCGCGCGCGTTGAGGACGAACCAGCCCTCGCCGGCCGGTCGGAGCCCTGCCTCGGTCTGTTCGAGCGGCGCCTCGGGAACCACGAGGCGCGAGCGTAACTAAGTGTCGATGCTCCAGAGGGTCGGATCGAAGCCGAACGTCTCGACCAGCGGCTTGCTCGCCGCGGCCTCGGCCTCGGCGCGGTCGCGGCTGTACGTCCAGACGGTCTCCGTGCCCTTCTCGTCGACTCGATCGATCTCGACGGCGATGGGCTCTTCCTGGTCGACGTACTCGCAGGCGAAGTCGGCGGCGTCGAGGAGGTTCGGGCTTTCGAAGAGGAACGTCCGCTGCTCCTCCCTCGCCTTGTACCCGACCAGGCACACGCGGTAGCTCGGTGTCGCCGACGGGGTCCCGACGCCGCCGGGCTCCGCGGCGAGAAGCTGCGCTTCGAGGCTCAGGCCGTGCTGCTCGGCCAGCGCCGACGCTAGTCCCGACCGCGAGAGGCGGCCTCGCTGTACGAGGATCTCGCCCAGCCGCCGGTCCTGGTGCCTGCGCTTCTCTGCGAGGGCCTCCTGCAAGTCGATCTCCGCGACGAGCCCGCTCTCGACCAGGACTGTGCCGAGGGGGCGCCACTTCTTCGAGGCTTCGCTGGGGGCGAAGACGGGCTCATGCTCGAGATCGCCCTGCTCCAGCTCGACGCCGTGTTGTCTCGCCAGGGCCTGCGCGAGCGACGCGCCCGTCATCGAGCCCTGCTCCACGAGGATCTCTCCCAGCAGCCGGCCGGTCTCACGTTGCTCGGCCAGCGCGCGCTCCAGATCCTGGGAGGACAGAAGCTCGTCTTCGACGAGGATCCTCCCGAGCGAGCGCCAGGGAAAGTCGGCTCGATCCATCGGTCCTCATATCGGCGCGCGAGACCGCGGGCTAAACGGTTTCCATCCTCGATAGCGTTGCGACTATGAGCGGTCCGTTGGCCGAGCCCTAACTTGTTTCCGGCCCGCACGAGGAGTTTGATCTCCCCATGGTGCGGCCGAGCCAGCTGGTTGCAACGCTCGCGGCCGCCGGCCGCAACCAGAACGTCCGGCGCGTCGAGCTGGCCTGGGGCGCCGCGATCGCCGCGGAGTGGGCGCACTTCGTAGCGCTCGGCGTCTTCGCCTACAACCACGGCGGCACCGGCGCGGTCGGCTTGGCAGGGCTCGTCCGGTTGCTCCCCGCGGCGGTGATCGCGCCGTTCGCCGCGTCGCTCGGCGACCGCTTCCGGCGCGAGCGCGTCCTCCTCGCGATGACGCTGCTCGGCGCAGCCGCGCTCGCAGGCTCTGCGGCCGCGTTCTTCGCGAGCTCGAGGCTGCTCGTGTTCGCGTTCGCCGCCGTGCTCGGCCTCGCCACCACCCTGATCCGGCCCGCGCTGCAGGCGCTGCTGCCGTCGCTGGCGCGAACGCCCGAGGAGCTGATCGCTGCCAACGGGGCGACGTCGACGATCGAAAGCCTCGGCACGCTCGTCGGGCCGCTCGTCGCCGGGATCCTGGTGTCGGTCGCGAACGCCGGTGTCGTCTTCGCCGGAGCCGCCGGCACCCTCGTCGTCGCCACGCTCCTCCTCGGCCTCGTTCGAGTCGAAGGCCGAATCGAGATCGACGCCGAGGAGACGGGCGGCGCCAGGCGGATGGTCTCGGACGGGCTGCGCTCGATCTGGGGCGCGGCGGACGCGCGGCTGCTGATCGGCCTGGTTGCGGCGCAGACCTTCGTCCGCGGCTGTCTCAACGTCCTGATCGTCGTCGCCGCGTTTCGCGTGTTGCACGAGGGCGCCGGGACCGTCGGCTACATGACTGCGGCGGTCGGGGTCGGCGGGTTGGCGGGCGCGATCGGGGCGATGACGCTCGAGGGGCGCCCCCTTGCCGTCCCGTTCGGAGCCGTGCTCGTGTTCTGGGGCGCGCCGCTGATGATGATCGCGCCGCACCCCCAGCTCGTGGCGGCGATTGCGCTTCTTGCAGTCGTGGGCGCCGCGAACAGCGTCGAGGACGTCGCCGTCTTCACGCTCCTGCAGCGCATCGTCCCGGACGAGCTCCTGACGCGCGTCCTCGGCGTGTTGTGGGGCCTCGCGATGGGCGCGGTCGCGCTCGGCTCGATTGCGGCGCCGGCTCTGGTCGACCTGGTCGGGCCGCGCTCGGCGTTCGCGGTCGCGGGAGGGGTCCTGCCGCTCCTCGTCGTGCTCGCCTATCGCCGCCTGGTGACGATCGACCGCGCGACGGTCCCCGCCCCGGAGTTGGAGCTGATCGACCGCGTGCCGATGTTCGCGCCGCTCTCCGTCGCCGGCAAGGAGCGGATCGCCTCGAAGCTCTCCCCGCGCCCCGTGCGGGCGGGTGAGGTCGTGATCAGCGCCGGCGACGCGGGAGACGGCTTCTACATCGTCGGCGAAGGCGAGCTCGACATCGACGCCGGCGGCAAGCACACGACCGCCCGGCGCGCCGACTACTTCGGCGAGATCGCCCTCCTGCGAGACGTGCCGCGCACCGCAACCGTGACGGCCGCCGTGGATTCGCAGCTACTCGAGCTCCACCGCGACGACTTCCTTGCCGCGGTCACGGGACACTCGGTCGCCCACGCGGCCGGCAAGAAAGTTGCCGACTCCCGGCTGGCTCACGGCGTCACGACCTGACTAGGCTGCCGTCGTGGCCTTTCGCGTGATCCGTCCCGGCGAGCTCGAGTGGATCACGCGGCCAAACGAGCCCGAGGAGCCTGCGCGCCACGTTGCCGAGCTGAGCGAGCGGGCCGGCTTCGCTCACACCCGCGCGAACCTCTGGCGCTACGAGCCCGGCGCCAAGGGTCGCCGCCACGAGCACACATCCCAGGAAGAGACGTTCGTCGTCCTCGCGGGGACGCTGTCGATGTACCTCGGCGAGCCGCCGGAGCGCCACGACGTCCCTCCCGGCGGCCTCATCCACGTCGAGCCGGGCACGCCGCTCCAGTCGGCGAATCACGGCGACGTGGATCTGCTCGTCTACGCGTACGGCACCCCGCCGGAGAGCGAGAACGCAGAGATCCTCGAGTCGGCCCTGTGACGGACCAGTACGTGCTCGACACACCGGCGGTGCGAGCGCTCGTCTCGACGGCGCGTGATTCGATCCGCGCAGCGCCTTCTCCCCGGGACGCTTGCGCGGCGATCCGGCCGCACTTCGCGTCGCTGCTCGCCGATCCGGACTGGCTTCCGGACGAGTACCGCGCGGACGCGCCCGAGAGCGGCATGGGCGGAGGCATCGGCCAGTGGCTGCTCTTCCGCGCGGCCGACGGCTCGCTCTCGCTGTTCTCGCTGGTCGTGCCGTCCGGCTCCGAGACTCCGGTGCACGATCATCTCGCGTGGGGCCTCGTCGGCCTCTACCAGGGCACCCAGGACGAGGACATCTACGCGGAGCGGAACGGCGCGCTCGAACTGCTCGAGTCGCGTGCCCTCCGGCCCGGCGACTTCTACGAGCTGATCCCGCCGCGCGACGACATCCACCGCGTTCGCACGACGTCCGCCGAGACATCAGTCTCGATCCACCTCCTGACGAACGACACGGGCTGCGTCTGGCGCCACACGTACGATCCCGAGTCGGGCGACCGCGCACCCTTCCGGTCCGGGTACGTCAACGTGCTCTGCGAAGACGCGTAGCGAGCGCTACGGATAGAAGTTGACCGGCACGACGTTGCTGCGGAGATCGCCGCGCCAAATCCGGATGTACCCCGGCCCCATGCCCGTCGGCACCGTCGCCTGGAGGAAGCCGGGCCCGAGGATGGTCGGTTCGACGCGCACCGAATGGTTGACGTCCCGGAACTCGACCGCGTCACCGACGGCGAAGCCGACGCCGGACAGCCACATCGTCTCGCCCCAGTGCGCGACGTCCTGCGTCTCGAAGTTCAGGAACGGCGCGCCGGGATCGAAAGCATGCTTCCTGAACCACGGCGTCTCGCGAAGGATCATCACCTCGTGCGGCATCAGCGTGGTGCTGGGGTAGTCGCCGTGCCACTTCATCAGCGATATTCCCTCGTACCCGTCGGGATGGTGGAGCCCGAAGACGTGGCCGAGCTCATGCGGGCCGGTTCCGTACGGAGCGCCGTTGCCGTTCGCGTCGATCGCACACTGCCAGCCGTCCGAGAACGCGCACGTGATCGCCTCGGGCTCGACGACGCCCGAGATCGGCTCGAGCGTCCAGTCCCCCGCCATGGCGAACCCGAGGTAGTTCCCGAACAGGTTGGCCCCTGCGAAGCCGCCGCCGCCCTGCGCGAAGATCCACTTGCCCGTCCTGGGCTGGAGCCCTCCGACCGCGTCCAGGACCGATCCGAGCCAGTACGGCAGCTGCTCCCGGTCGGCGACGCAGTCGGCGGTCGGGAACGGACCGCACCTCATCGTCAGGTAGTCCTGCTGCGAGCGGACGACCTTCAGCTTGGCCAGACGGAAGTTCCTGCCGACCTTGTCGTGGTACCACTGGCGTACCTGCCGGATGTGGTCCTGCAGCGCGTTCTCGTATTCGGGGTGGTACGGCTGGTCCCGGGGGAAGAGGTAGTAGGGCTTGATGACGAAGTCCCGGGGCCCCGCCTGCGCCGCAGTCGCGAATGCAGCCGCTAGTAGCGCCGCCAGCGCCAGGAGGAACACCCGCCGCACTGCCACAATCATCGAACCTCCTTGCGCACGACCGTAACTCCGACCGCCAAGTTGTGTCAAGAGGCGCGAGCGCTAGCGCTTCGCCACCCCTCTGAACTCGACCTGCACGGAGTCGACCAGGGCGCCCGTGGAAGGATCGGTGGCCGTGACTTGCAGCACCGCCAGATCCTCGAGGCCGACGAAGTTCACGCGCTTGGGATTCGCCTTGAGACCCGTCGCCCCGGCCGTTGCCGCCGGCGCGCCTGCGCCCACAACGAACAGCCCCACGATGGACGTGATCAGTGCCAGCTTCACGAGATGACCTCCTCCTGCCGCAGAGCCCCCGCACCAAGAGGGTACGACGGCCTCGGCGACGCTTCAACCCGCCGCTCTACGCTGGACGGCGTGGTCGATGCGCGTGCGGTGGTCCTCGTCGAAGGAATCAGCGACCTGGTCGCGCTCGAGACGCTTGCGGAGCGCTACGGACGCGACCTCGCGACCGAGGGCGTCTCGGTCGTGGCGATGGGCGGCGCGCAGGCGATCGGGGGCTTCCTGGAGCGGCTCGGCCCGCGTGGGCTCGATGTGCGGCTGGCCGGGCTCTGCGACGTCGGCGAGGAGCGCGAGTTCAGGCGCGGCCTCGAGCGCGCAGGGCTCGGGTCGAACCTCGACCGCGCCCGGATGGAGGCGCTCGGCTTCTACGTCTGCGAGCCGGATCTGGAAGCCGAGCTGATCCGAGCCCTCGGCGCCGAGCTCGTGCTCGAGGTGGTCGAGGCGCACGGCGACCTCGGCCCGTTCCGCACGCTTCAGAAGCAAGCTGAGTGGCGCGGCCGTCCGGTCGAAGATCAGCTGCGTCGCTTCATAGGCAGCGGCGGCAGTCGCAAGACCCGCTACGCCCGCTACCTCGTCGACGCGCTGGAGCCGGCAGACGTCCCGAGGCCCCTCGACCGACTGCTGATAGCGATTTGACTACCGCCCCCCGGCGGAGCTACGATCGCGCCCTTCGGGCAGGCCCGACGAGTGAGGGGAGACACGATGCGCGGCCGGTTTTTGTCGACGATTGTCCTGGGGCTCGGCGCCGCTCTGGCGTCGGCAACGCTGGCTACAGCGGCCGCGCCCATCCCGACGAACTTCAACGTCACCGCGATGCCAGGCAACGAAGCCGAGGACGCGATCGCGGTCAATCCGACCAACCCCTCGAACGTCGTGGCGATGTCGACGCTGCCGGACGTCCCCGCCGGGCTGGCGGTTGGGGTCACGTTCAACGCCGGAAGCACCTGGACACGAAGCGTGATTGGCGCCACGGCCGCCGACCCGCTCGGGGACATCTGCTGCGACCAGCAGCTGGCCTGGGACCGCTTCGGGAACCTCTGGATGACGTACCTGGTCAACTCCAGCGGCGACGTGCTCGTCGCGCTCTCCACGGACGGAGGGACGTCGTTCACGAAGGTTGCGGACATCCAGCAGAAATTCGGTGACCAGCCTTCGATCGCGGTCGGGCCAAACAGCGTCTGGGTCAGCTACACGCACTCGCCTGGAACCCAGATCCAGGCATTCGGCGCACCCGTGACGGGTCTCGGCCAGTTCGGGACCTTCAGCACGCCCGAGAACGTTCCCAGTCCCGGGAACGGCGATTACGGCGACACCGCGGTCGGGCCGGGCGGCCAAGTGATGGTGACCTACCAGAATTCGACGAACGGCCAGGGCGGCGCGGACATCTACGTGGCCGTCGACCCCGACGGGCTAGGCTCGGCCGGGTTCGGCAAGCCGGCCAAGGTCGCACACAGCCTCGTCGGAGGGTTCGACTACATTGCGGCTCAGCCGGACCGCTCGGTCGACGCGGAGGCGAATCTCGCCTGGGACCGGAGCGGCGGCGCCCACAACGGCCGCGTCTACCTCATCTGGACGCAGGAGACGCCGAACGAGAGCGACAACACGGACATCATGTTCCAGTACTCCGACAACAACGGAACGACGTGGTCGCCCGCGGTCAAGCTGAACGACGACAACACCGCCAACAGCCAGTACAACCCGGCGATCGCCCTCGACCAGTCGAGCGGGGCGGTGGCCGTTTCCTGGTACGACACCCGGAACGACCTCGGGACCGGCGGCAGCGGAGACACGAACGGCGTCCCGAACGACGACTTCCAGATCTGGGCCACCGACTCGACGAACGGCGGAGCGACGTTCGCGCCCAACTTCCAGGTCAGTCAGGGAACCTCCAACGCGGTCGACGCCAACAGCTTCTTCGACACGGGCGACTACACGCACGCCGCCTTCGTCGCGGGCTCGTTCTGGCCGGCCTGGTCGGACAACTCGAACAGCACCGGCGACAACCCG
>Ga0137372_10004591_pt1 | contig 13468 bp, 11 predicted proteins | sample SagtaG_6_FD_104911 | JGI IMG/M metagenome (GOLD analysis project Ga0137372, IMG submission 104911) | Vadose zone soil microbial communities from Sagehorn Ranch, Mendocino, California, USA - Sage1_R_60_16 metaG | ecosystem: Environmental > Terrestrial > Soil > Vadose zone | place: USA...
AAGTCCGGAGAAACGGAATTTGCAATGAAGCTGCAGTCCAGGTTGACTCCTCTGGCACAGGCCGTAACCACACGCTTTGGCATTGGTGGCCTCAAGGCGGCACTTTAAAGGATGGGTTATGTTGCTGGCACTGTTCGTGCTCCCTTGCGCGTGCCCGACGACGAGGCACGGGAAGAGATTCGACGGTGCCTGGAAGAAGCCGAGTTTGAACCCGACTGGATGCAGGCGGCGCCAACAGAATCCAGGCGTTAGGTATAAAGCGGAATTCGATAGGTACTATCTCTGTTCCATCCTGGCGCTCCTGGTGCCTTGGCGGTTACTTTTTGGGACCTTACTGGACAAGAGAGCCATCCTGCGTAAAATGCTTCCTCAGGGAGTGACGTTAAATTGAGCACCGCCGAACCCGCCTGTCACAGCACGCCTGAAGAATCCGGCTTGCGAGTCGAAACTCTTTCTTTCGATCGCATCCCGCATCAAACGCGCCTCTTCCTTGACTACCTGAGTGATCCGATTGCGTTGCGTGAGTTTTATCCGTCCGCAGTACGCTTTCATCATGAGCTGCCGGCCAGAGCGCCTGAAGTCTTGGCCGCGCATCAGACCGATCGCAGTTCGCTATGCAACGCACTTGAGGATATGAACGCTTCCTGGGGCGCCGGGGAAGAAACCTTGCAGAACATTAAACGGTTGCGCGAGGAAGACTGCCTCGCGGTCGTCTCTGGTCAGCAGGCAGGCTTGTTTTCCGGTCCACTCTATACCATCTACAAAGCCCTGTCAGCGGTTAAACTCGCCGGCTGCCTGACGCAGCGCAACACTAAGGCGGTCCCTGTCTTCTGGATCGCCACGGAAGATCACGACTTTCCCGAAGTGGCAAAAGCGGAGTTCATTGGCCGCGACTGCAAGTTGGCCCATGTGGAAGCTTCTCCGAATTTACACAAGGAGGGACAGCCGGTTGGCCGCGTGGTGATCGATACCTCAATTGATGCGGTCGTCGATCAATTGCTGGAACTACTTCCGGCCTCTGAGTTCACATCGGATCTGGAAGCTTTGGTGCACGATGCCTGGCGCGCGGGCCGCACGTATGGCGAAGCCTTCGCACGGATGATGACTTCACTGCTTGGTCGTCACGGGCTGGTGCTTCTCGATCCGCTTGATCAGAGACTCAAAGCGCTGGCGGCGCCCCTTTACGCGAATGCAGCGTTGCACGCGCATGAGATTGCTACGGCCATCGAAGTGCGTAGTGAAAAACTGGTCGAGGCGGGTTATCACGCGCAGGTTACAGCTTCGGAGAATTCTTTTCCCCTCTTCGTACACGATGCCGCCGGCGCCCGACACGCTTTGACTCGCTCCGAGGACGGGAAGTACGTCACAAAGGATACGGAGAAGGCTTACACGGCTGAGGAACTCTCGAACCTCGCTCTGGCTCACCCCGAGCGGTTCAGTCCGAACGTAACCCTGCGCGCTGTGGTCCAGGATTATCTTTTGCCGACCATCGCTTACTACGGTGGGTCAGCTGAGATCGCTTACTTTGCTCAGACGGCTGAAGTCTACCGGTTGCTCGAAAGGCCAATCACGCCAATCCTGCCGCGTTCGAGCTTGACGATGATTGAACGCCATACCGGACGCGTCCTTGAGAGATATGGCCTGACGCTTGAAGATTTGTTTGCGGGTCCGGAGAGTGTTTTGAAGCGTGTGGTTGAAGAACACCTCGGAGCGGAAACTGCAAAGTCTTTCGAGAAGGCCGAGGGGAAGGTTAATAGTGAGCTCGATGACCTGCGCGAGCAATTGCGTAGCATTGATCCAACCTTAGCTGACGCGCTCGAAACCGGCCGCCGCAAGATCAACTACCAGCTGGAAGGCTTGCGCACTAGATTTCATCGTGCTCAGATGGCCCGAGACGAGGTGGCCCACCGGCAACTACAACGTGCATTTGATCAACTGTATCCGAATAAAGAGCTGCAGGAGCGTCATATTAACATCACCTCGCTACTAGCGCGCCACGGGCGCTACGTTGTTGAGTGGATCTACAATGCAATAAATATCGGATCAGACGAGCATCAGGTTGTGTACTTGTGAAGGGGTTTTAGGTCTTTGGCCTTTGCACACTTTTTTCATCGTTGTTTGCCGACGATGGCCCGTCTCTAATCACGCACGAATACAAAGACCAAAGACCAAAGACCAAAGACCTAAGTCGTAAGACCCAAGACCGAGGTCCGTTTCAACGATGTCAATAATTCGCGTCCTCCCAGATCACGTTGCCAACCAAATCGCTGCCGGCGAAGTGGTCGAGCGCCCGGCTTCAGTTGCCAAGGAGCTGGTCGAGAATGCTATTGATGCCGGCTCACGGGGTATCGTGATCGACGTTGAGGCCGGGGGGCGTCGTCTCTTGAAAGTTTCAGATGATGGCGACGGCATGGTCAGGGATGATGCTGTTCTTGCATTTGAACGCCACGCTACTTCCAAGATTGCCAGGTCAGAGGATCTTAGTAATATCGCAACGCTTGGCTTTCGCGGTGAAGCACTGGCCTCGATTGCCTCAGTGGCGCGAGTGGAACTCACTACCAAATCGGAAGATGCCGCTGTGGCGACGCGCGTCTTAATCGAAGGGGGCAAGATGCGGGACGTCAAAGATGCGGCGCATCCCCGCGGTACGACCATCGTTGTCCGTGATCTCTTCTTCAACGTCCCTGCGCGGCGAAAGTTTCTGCGGTCTGAAGCTACAGAGAGTTTTCATCTCACAAATCTGGTAACTCACTACGCACTGGCGCACCCGGAAATAGCTTTCACGTTGACGAACAACGGCCGTGAGGTTTTGCGCGTGGCGCCTGCGAACGACCTGCGCGAGCGTGCTTATCAGGTTTTTGGAATGGAGTTTCTCGATAATTTGCTCGCCGTCGGCGGCGGACATCCAAAGATCGCGCTTGTGAGTGGCTTCGTTTCCGCGCCGCGTGATCGACGCACGTCGCGCGATGCGCAGTATTTATTTGTAAACGGCAGGTTTGTAAGAGACCGGCTGATTTCGCGTGCGCTTTCCGAAGGCTATCGCGCCGTCTTGCCGCACGGAGTTTATCCGGCCGCGCTTTTGTTCATCGAGCTACCGCTGGAAGAAGTGGACGTTAACGTGCATCCGGCGAAGACGGAAGTGCGTTTTCGTCGGGCCGCGGCAGTGGCTGATGCGGTGCGTGAAGCAGTGCGCGCGGCGCTGGCGAGCGGCGGTTATGTCCGCGCCGATGCGAAACTGCAAACAGCTACGGCCAGCGATCAGGCACCAGCTCAAAGCGGCCCGGAAGGTTTTGCTAATGCGATGTCGGCAGCGGCGGATGCGGCAGTCACCGCGCCATTCAATATAGCGGGCTTTCAAACTTTTGAAACCGGCGTGCAGCGAGCAATTCAAGAGCCCATAACTCAGCCGCGAATTGAATTTTCCTCCGTAAGAATCGAGGAAGAGGAAAGCTTGTCAGAACCGCCTGAATTAGCGGGCGAGTTAGTAAGCCCTCGGCAGGAGCAGACGGCAGGAGCAGGGGGCAGTAGCCCGACCGTAAGAGAGGGCGTGTCAGTCTCGCCGGCGGCAGCAGTCGGGTCAGCCATTCAACTGCCACCCCTTACCTCCGCAGAAAAGTTTGCCCGCGAAGTTTCCGTCGAATCTTTGTCGAGCGACATTCGTCCTCTGGGTCAGCTCGACGAAAGCTTCATCATCGCTACCGACAACGAAGGCTTACTCCTCATCGATCAGCACGTAGCCCACGAGCGCATTTTATTTGATAAGTATCGCGCGCTTGAATCCGCACGCCTTGCCGAGTCGCAGCAGCTTTTGATCCCGGAGACTTTCGATCTGACGCCCGCGCAAGCATCCATCTTTGATGTCATCGCAAGTGAACTTGAAAGCTATGGCTTCGAGCTAATGCGTTTGTCAGGAAGGACGGTGGCGATAAAAGCCACGCCTGCCGATTTGCCCGCCGGCGAAGCTCGCAACATGCTCGCGGAAATTCTTGATACCGTTGACGCGGAGAAAAAAGGCGCGGCGCGCGAAACCTTGCGTGACGACATCGCTGCTTCGCTAGCGTGTCACGCAGCGATCAAAGTCAACATGCCGCTCACGCCTGAGAAGATGCGCTGGCTAATTGATCGACTACTAAAAACTTCCTCGCCCACCACTTGCCCCCACGGCCGTCCAGTGATTCTGCGATTGGCAACTCGCGATATCCTGAAGGGCTTTCACAGGATCTAGTTCTCGCGAATGAAACGTCAACAAGTCTGGCAATGAGCGAAGAAGATCAGAATCAGCGAATACAAGAACTCTTTCTGCTGCAGCGAGTGGCACAGAGGATCAACTCGATTTTGGATCTCGATGTGCTGCTGGAAGAGATTGTAAACGACGTCGCACAGACTTTCGGCTATTCGCGGTCGGCTGTGCTCTTGAAAGATGAAACTACCAACGAGGTGGTGATTGCGGCAGTGCGTGGTTGGACCATCAATTATCATCTGAAAGGTGAGCGCTTCAAGATTGGCGAATATGGGATGGTCGGGCATGTCGCCGCGACGGAAGAAACATATTACGCACCGGACGTGACGGTGGATCCTTACTATGAAACAAGTGAGGCCCTTACTCGCTCTGAGCTCGATATCCCATTGAAAATTCATGGCCGTTTGATAGGCGTCTTTAATGCTCAGCACAATGAGTTCAATGCCTTTTCTTCCAGTCGAATCCAATTGCTGGAAGCGCTCTCCGGACACATCGCTACCGCGATAGAGAATGCCCGAATGTTTCAAAGAGAGCGTTTTGAAAAGGAACGAATGAAAAAGGAGTTGAATGAGGCGCAATCGATCCAAACCGGCCTCTTTCCAAATCGAGCGCCCGACTTTCCGCGATTCGCAATTGCCGGAATGTGCTTTCCATGTCGTGAGGTTGGTGGCGACTGGTACGACTACATTCCACTTTCGGACGGTAGGCTGGCGATCGTGCTGGCCGATGTTTCCGGCAAGGGGATGGGCGCCGCTCTATTGATGTCTTCGACTCGCAGCATTTTGCGAATGTTTGCTGAAGGTGCATTGTCGTCGGCGGAAGTCTTGTCCCGAGTCAATCATGTACTATTGAAGGATTTTCCTGCGGCAAAGTTTGTCACCATGATCTACGCGATTGTCGACTCTTCCAGTCGCAGTGTAGTCTTCGCTAACGCCGGACATCTTCCTCCGCTCCTTGTTGATTCGGGAGGAGCACATTTTCTTGAGACGGAGGCGGGCTTGCCTCTGGGCATTCTTGAAAGCTCTTTTTCTGAGCGCAAGGTTGAGATGCCGCCGGGAGCCCGTCTGGTCTTCTATTCGGATGGAGTCACGGAAGCGACAAATGCGTCGCTTGAAGAATACGGTTCGGCGCGTATTCAAAACCATCTGTCCAATCCTGCAGCATCCGCGCGCAGCCTGCTGGACGATGTTCGTCTCTTTACGAAAGGTCATCCCGCCACAGATGACATTACGGTGGTGACGATACAAGCGGAGTGAAGGAAGCCTTAAACTTGCCTTACCAATTCACTGTGAAGAGATCGGGAAGCAGCGCATCGTGAGTGCGCGCGAGCTTGGATGTGTCGCGAATGTCCCTCCATTGTGCGGAACAGACCCGTCTGATTCAGATAGACTCTTTGTATTCTTCCAGATTCTCCTGGATCGTAATGAGAAGGCGGGATTTGAGGTCCGTCGGCTTGAGCTGCTCGTGCACCATCGGCTGCCATCTCCCGGGAATTAAAACCTGCGAATCAATAAAGGCATCGAGCGCCTCCTGCAATCCGCTAACTTTAATCTTACCGGTGATGGCGATCACTTCTTCAATGATGTAGACCAGCGCATCTCCGGTTAAGCGATGCCGGTGATTGATGATTGCCGATCGTTCCTGCAGTGTTTTCAGCACCTCGTCAAACGGTTCGTCCAGCGCGGCAATCAACCGCAGGTAACACTGCTGAAAGTTCCTGACCTGAGCGCTGCGTGAACGCGTCAATCGCAGGTCTCTTTTTCCCACGTAAGAAGCGGCCATGACGCGCAGGAAAATATCGTCGGGCATGTAAGCACTTTCGTCATCCAACCGGTTCAGCGTTTGGGCCACATAGTACGCGGGCAATTGCCGCAGCAGGTTGCGGATCAGAAACACCGGCTTATGTGTTAAGCCGTCCGGGAGTTTTTCTATGCCTTTAGACACCTTTAGATCTTCAAAGTACGTTAGAGATCTATGAAACTCCTTGATCTCTTTTTGCGCGCTCCGTATGAGCTGGTCTATTTGTTCGGGAGTGAAGCCCATTCTCCAGAGGACGCGGTAATTGCTTTCAGTCTCGAAAGTAGAATTAAACACGCTCAGACATGCAGCATCTTTAAACGCACGCAGGTTCTGCTTCTCCTCCGAACAAATGAAAGCCATGGCCTGGGCAAAAGTTTGCACGATTAATCGGGCCCAGTAGCGTTGCTCAGTCAGTGAAGCAGAGTAACGATCTACATCCTTGAAGCGATACTTATCGTGCTTGGCGGCAAACTGCCGGATGGATCCGTAGTCGAGGATGGCGCCGCTCGCCAGCATGTTATCGCCGTCCCATGCCAACCAGTTGAAAATATATTCCTCTTCGAGCAAGGCAGCCATTTTTCCGTAAGAGCGTGCAAGGTAATCCAGGGCTTGCTCGTATTTTGCGGTCCCGTCATCTCGTATCTGCCAGAAATTATTCTCAACTTCGCGCGCGATGAAGTAGTCTACCGAGGCTTTGAGTTCTGCGTGCCGCCCCTGTTTGAGATACCGAAAGATGTGCGCGGGTCGAATTAGATTAGGCGCGCTTCTGACTCCAATTGCGCTGCCATCAGAAAAGCCAATCACAGCCAGGCAACGTTCGGTGGGAATGCCTTGCCGGTAGAAGACCTCTGACATGACGGCGCTGCCCAGCATCTCGTCCAAATCCGCCAGGCCCGACGAATAACCGAAGCTTTCATCGCCAGTCCGGACAGTTCCGTCTGACTTTTGTGCGCCTGGACTCAAAATCGTGGCCCCGGTTCCGCGACTCGAGATGTCAAAGATTAAGTTACTGGTCCGCAAGTAACCATTCCAGATGCTTCTACCGTCGCCGGAGGTCTTGCCCTGCTTGTTACGGTGTTGGGTTTGCAGATAACGAGTAGCAATGTAGCACCCGGGCTTCACCGTCTCTGTTGGGTATTTCTTCCCAAGCTTCAGATCATATTCATTGATGATTTGAAGCGAGAAAGTTTCGAGGATGGCTTGTTCGAGTTGTTTGTTAATGACACGGGGATGACGGAAGGGAATAAGTTCCATCTCCCTCGCAAGCGGGAAATTGAAATAAAGGACACGACCCTTTGGCCGGTAGCGAGCACGATAGTCAATATAACCATCAGGAGTGACGTCCCGCCAGGGATGTGTGCCGTCTAGTTCTTTAAACTTCTCATACATACTGAATCGATGTGTTGAGCCCAACCGGAGAGAGTGTGAAACCTAACCGCGGCAGAGTCAATCAATATTTCTATGGGCCTTTGGGAACCACACTGAAAATCGTTCCAGAAAAGCGAGTGGCTATGGGTTATAGCTTGGCGAGCGACTGCATTACAAGTTCGAGGTTGGAAAAATCCGGCAGCAGTGCGTCGGGGTTGCACGCCATAATGTCTTCGCGGCTGTAGAGGCGGCCGGTGCCTACGGCCAACGAGCGGGCGCCGAAATGGCGGGCGCATTCGATGTCGTTGGGGGTGTCGCCGATGACGATGAATTGTTCGGGCGCGAGGTCGAGTTGCAAGTGTTTGCGAATGCGATCCGCCGCCAGCGCGGGAAGGTCGCGGCGATCGTGAGACTCATCACCGAAGGCGCCGGGCAAGTCGAAAAATTCAGCGAGGCCGACCAATTCCATCTTCAAGTAAGCTGCCGGTTCGATGTTGCCGGTGAGTAAAGCCGAGTGATAGCGAGGATGATTGGCCACGGCCTGAAGCGTCTCACGCACACCGGGTAGAGGTTCGAAAAACTGTTCACCGTTTCCAGTCGCTTTGCGCATTGCGTCCATGTAGCGCTCGCGCAGATGATCTATGCGCTCGAAAATATGTTCGTTTGTGAAGCCTTCGTCTCGCAGCGCCTCGCCGATGATCTGCAGGTCAGTCATTCCGGAAACTTTCATTTCCGGCAAGCGACCCGCCGTGCCAAACACTTCTTCCAACATTGGAATTGTGTAGTCTTTGAAAGCCCCACTGCGAACGGAACGAATCAGCGTGCCGTCGATGTCCCAGAGCAGAATACGTAACGATGAATGCGGAACGATGAACGATGAATCCGTGCTTGTACTCATGTTATTACGCGTAGAGTTCGACTGGTATACTCATTATTCATCGTTCAGCGTTCATAGATCATCGTTCTATTCAATCACCGCCAGTACGTCGCCGGCGTCCACGGTGGCGCCTTTTTCGGTCCGGATTGAAACAACCACGCCGGTTTTAGGTGCTTTCATTTCGTTCTGCATCTTCATAGCTTCAACGACGATAATGCCCGTACCCGCTTCAACGTATGCGCCCTCTTCCACAAGTACGCGGACAATCTTGCCGGGCATTGGTGAAACAATTTCTGCCGCGCCAGCTTGATGAGCGCCGGAATCTTGCGTGCTACGAAGACGCTTGGGATCAATTATCGTCACCTCATGCCGTTGCCCTCGCAGAACTACTCCCCACAATCCGCCCGTGTGAGTCGAACCGTGTTTCCGCTCAACTCTGCATTTGTAAACATGCGATCCGTCTATTAACAGATACTCCCCCCGCCCCAGTTCGCGAACTTCCAGATCGTAATGTCGCCGATCTACTTCAACGATGGCAGACTCGTTCGCGAGACTTAGTGAGACCTCATGATCCGTTCCTGACAATTGCGCTTTGAGCTTCATTTACAAGTAATCGTCCTGGCCCTGAAAATAATAAGCCGCGGATTCGCGCAGATAAACGCGGGTCAGATCAAAAAAGTACAGATCAGCAAAAATTATCAGATTCGTGCAATCCGCGTTAATCCGCGGCCAATTGTTACTTCCCGAACTTCTTTCCCCGGACGTTCATCGATTGTCCAGTTCCTTGCAACGCTGCACGCCCGGACATCTTCCATCTCTTCTGACTCGCCGCGGGAGATTGACTATTAAAGGATGCTTCCCTTCGCAGCGCGGCGTAATGAATAGACGCGGCAATGACGGCCATATCCACTTGCGTTTGCCGATCGTCATCTTCAGCTTCAACGCCGTGCGCTCTTTCCTTCCGCTCGTAGAAACGCGAGATAAAGCCAGTATCCAGTCGTCCTGACTTGAATTCTTCGTCTCGCACAATTTCACGGAAAAAAGGGATCGTCGTCTTAATACCGCCAACTTCATACTCATCGAGCGCGCGGCGCAGGCGATCGAGACTCTCGCTTCTCGTCCGTCCCCAGGCCGCGAGTTTTGAAATTAGCGGATCATAGTAAATCGAAACTTGCGAGTTCACTTCGACGCCGCTGTCATTGCGTACTCCTGATCCGGATGGCACTTGTAAATAGTTAATGCGTCCGGGAGAGGGAAGGAAGTTGTTATCAGGATCTTCTGCATAAACGCGACATTCAATCGCGTGTCCGGACCAGCGAATGTCTTCTTGTTTGAACGAGAGTGCCGCGCCATCGGCGACTGTAATCTGCTCGCGCACCAGGTCAATTCCGGTTACCAGTTCTGTCACGGGATGCTCTACCTGAAGCCTCGTATTCATTTCGAGAAAATAGAATTCGCGAGTTTCGTCGTCTACCAGGAATTCTACCGTGCCCGCGCCAACGTAATTCACCGCCCGCGCCAGCTTGACGGCGGCGGCCCCCATCGCTTCACGTAGCGCGGCATCATTAATTGGCGAAGGACACTCTTCGATCACTTTTTGGTGGCGCCGTTGAATCGAGCATTCGCGCTCGCCGAGATGCACAACGTGGCCGCGACTGTCGGCAAAGATCTGTAACTCGATATGCCGGGGACGGGTGATCGCCTTTTCAAGGTAGATTGAAGCATCACCAAAAGCAGCAGCTGCTTCGGATTTGGCGCTTTCGAAACCTGAGCCTAATTCCTCAAACGAGGCGATCAATCTCATGCCCTTGCCACCCCCGCCGGCGGAAGCCTTCAACATCACCGGATAGCCAAACTGTGCCGCCAGTTCTCGGGCATCATCGAGCGAATCCAAAGGGTCGACCGTCCCGGGAACAATCGGAACACCGGCTTCAACCGCAGCGCGTCTGGCGCTCGTCTTCGAACCCATAATCTCCATCGCGTCTGCACCTGGGCCAATGAAGGTTAAGCCGGCTTCCGCCACTGCGCGCGCGAAACCAGCATTCTCGGCCAAAAAGCCATAGCCGGGATGAATGGCTTCAGCTTTCGTTGTTTTTGCCGCAGCAATGATCGTGGGGATGTTCAAATAACTCAGAACAGAAGGGGCCGGTCCAATCGAGACTGCTTCATCGCAAAGGCCGACGTGGACCGCCTTCGCATCCGCTTCCGAGTAAACAGCTACTGGCGAGATTCCCAGGTCGCGGCAGGCACGAATTATTCGCACTGCGATCTCGCCTCGGTTGGCAATCAGGATTTTGCGAAACATGAATCGCTTCCCGAGTGGCGAGTAATGAGTGATGAGTAAAATAGTAAGTCACTCTCCGTACTCATTACTCCTCGCTCATGACTCATCACTCTGATCTCTGTAAACAACAACGCCCTGCAGAGTATACAGGGCGTCGTTATATGCAGAAACTACGTAAGTCTTTAGCGTCAGCGTTTTTGCGTAGCGTATGTGGTGCTGCTCCCACGCCGAGGAGTTTCAGAGACCTTATAAGTCACACCATCGATGACGATCAAATCATCTGCGGTACCCGGGATTTTGTCGGCGCCCGGGAGTCGCGGAGTGTCAGAGAACTTATGAGTCACACCGTCAATGAGGATCTCATCATCTTCGGTATTCAGGAGTTTGTCGGCACCCGGAAGCCGCAATCCGTAATTTGTGAATGTGATACCGCCGCTGAGAGTCTCCTCTGTGGCGAGAGGCATCGAGGCGTTAAGGATAACAGCACCACGAAGTGGCCGCGGTTTTTTAGTAGGCACGGCAGCCACTTCGGAGTTGACTGTGTAGCCCGATGCATCAATATTTTTAAGTGCCGCGGCCAGCGATCCATCCGCATCCGGCAAGCTATTGAGATCTCTGAGATCGCTCGGCAGAGTGCCAAACTTTTCACGGTACTCATTGAGCGCGCGATCGATTCTGTGAATGTTTGCGTTGGTTTCCGCCTCGATGCCCCATCCCCGGTGCTCTAAACGTGTCGGCACCGTAACGCCAATCAGGATCAGGATCAGTAAAGGAACCGTCGCCGAGGCCAGGTAGCCATTGCGCGCATAGCGTTGTCCGCAGAAACGCGAAGGCTCCGCCAGCATTGAACGGTAGAGTCTTCTGCTCCCGAAAAGAACCAGCACTGTGATTGGAATCATCACCCACTTCAAACGCCAGGCGGCGGTTTCGGCAGCGGCCAGCCAGGGTCGCCAATCAGTGGGGATCATCGAAAGGGCCACCAGATTGGACTTAGCACCGCGCGTTGAACGTTGCGCTATGGCAATGATTGTTTGACTCAGAAACAGGAGGACCATCAAGGTCCCGGTAACCGCAAGTACGAGCGAGCGCGCGTAGGAAGGTAATTCGTGTTCGGGTCGCGGGAGCGGTTCGCCAACCGGGCGGGCGCTGCAGGACGCGCAGCCATCGCTTAGAACACCGCGCGACTTAAAACCGCAGCAAGGGCAGATGGTCACGTTAGTTTTAACCTCAAACACTGAAAGCCGATATCGATTAAACGTCGTCGGACTGCGTTAGCCGGCTTTGTGTACCAGGGGCTGTTCAGCGCGTCGTTCGGGCCCGGAATTTGATGCGGAAAGTGCCGGCTGTATCTCTTCTTCGTTCAATTCAGCCTTCAGTTTAGTTAATTCAAACCACGTGTGATACATGCGGTGGGCGAAGGTCCAATAAGAACCGACCGCGAGTACCCACAGTACCGCCGGCATTCGATTAGCGAAGAAGTTGGTCGAACCCGGATGAGTGCTCAAGGCGCCAATAATAAAAAGAACTACACGCTCCGGACGTCGGAGAAAACCTACATCACACTTGGAAATAAGACTCTCGGCACGGGCGCTCGCGTAGCTTACCATAACTGACCCCATTAGTCCTGCGCCCGCAAGAAAAACGTTAAGAGTTGAGTGAAACTGCGTATCTCTTGCATAAAAGACCATCAATCCGACAAAAACAACCATGTCGGAAAGACGGTCGAGGGATGAATCCAGAAAGCCGCCAAAACGCGTGACCCGCCCCGACAAGCGGGCCACCTGCCCGTCAAGCATATCAAAAAGATTGGCAACGATAAGGACGATTCCGGCCCAGAAAAACATCCCAAAGCCGAAGAGCAGCCCCGAGAGAACATTGATGGCAACGCCGATGACGGTCAGGATGTTTGGATTGATGTGCCCATAGGCAAGCCAGCGCACCATCGCATCGATGATCCTCTGCCCCCCGCGGCCTATGCCACCCACAAACATCTTCGGGTTGAATTCTCCTTTAGGCCATTATGCCGAAAAGCCTGGTTAGTTTACAGCTATTCACGACACCAAGCGGCGAATTTTCGGGAGGGGCAGTAGCGCTGTCAAGGTTCTAAGTCAGCACCAGCTGTGGCCGCGGATGGGTATAACTATTTACGAACCCGGCCACAGTCGCCGGCGGTACTGACAGGTGCGCTAAGCCTTGTCTGCGATCTCATCATGAATAGTAGTCAACCGCCTGATCTCGAAGTTGCGCGCGCCGGCAGGAGTGCGCACCATTACTTCATCGCCTTCTTCCTTACCCATCAAGCTCTTGCCAACAGGAGACGTGGTTGAAATCAAGCCTCCTTGCGGATCGCTCTCTTCCGGTGTAACCAGGCGGTAGGTTACCTCTTCATCTCGCTCCCCGTCGTAGAGGATGAGAGTCGAACCGTAACCTGCTTTGTCGCGCGAGATCTTCGAGAGGTCGATCGAGGAAATCTCGCTGATGCGCTGGCGTAACTCCACAATGCGCGCCTTCACGACATTCTGCCGGTCAAGTGCCGCGCGATATTCAGAGTTTTCACGCAGGTCGCCAAACTCAAGCGCGCGCTTAATTTCTTTCGGCAGGTGAACGCGCAACTCGGATTCCAGTTCCTCTAGTTCCGCCTGAAGTCTTATTTTGATATCTGCTGACAACTAACCCTCACTTTCAAAGAGTTGAGAGTCGAGAGTCCAGAGTCGAGAGTCGAGAGTCCAGAGTCGAGAGTCCAGAGTCGAGAGTCCAGAGTCCAGAGTCTAGAGTCGAGAGTCTAGAGTCTAAATCCCGATTCACGACTTACTCCAGACTGTGGACTCCAGACTGTGGACTCCAGACTGTGGACTCCAGACTGTGGACTCCAGACTGTGGACTCCAGACTGTGGACTCC
>Ga0137372_10004594_pt1 | contig 13464 bp, 9 predicted proteins | sample SagtaG_6_FD_104911 | JGI IMG/M metagenome (GOLD analysis project Ga0137372, IMG submission 104911) | Vadose zone soil microbial communities from Sagehorn Ranch, Mendocino, California, USA - Sage1_R_60_16 metaG | ecosystem: Environmental > Terrestrial > Soil > Vadose zone | place: USA: California...
CCTCCTCGATCTCTCGTTGCGCGAGTGGGCGGTGATGGCGCCGCTCATCGTGCTCATCGGCGTCATGGGCCTCGTCCCGCAGCCGTTCCTCGCGCCCGCGAAGCAGCCCGTGGACCGCCTCCTCACCCGGTTCGCCGCGGCCGAGCAGCGCCTGCGCGATCAGGACCCCTCGCGCCCACCCACCACCGGCACGCAGCCGCCTGCGATCGCCGGGAGGGAGTGACATGAACGGCCCGCCGACCACCGACCTCGCCGCGATGCTCCCCGTCGCCATCCTGACGTCGGGTGCGCTCGTGCTCCTCATGTCCGAGGTCTTCCTCACCTCGGGCCGCCGCGGCTACCAGGCCGGGCTCACCGTGGCCACCGCCGCGATCGCGGCCATCGCCGCCATCGCGGTCCCGCCGGCGGGGTGGATCTTCGGCGGCCAGGCGGTGGTGGACGCCTTCTCGGTGTTCATCACCGTCACCGTCTGCGGCGGGCTCGCGCTCACGACCCTCGTCGGCGCGCCCTGGCTCGCGGAGCGCGGCGCGGAGCGCGGCGAGTTCTACGCCCTCACGCTCTTCGCGGCGACGGGCATGTCGCTCCTCGGGAGCGCGTCGGACCTCCTCGTCGCGTTCATCGCCATCGAGGTGATGAGCCTCTCGACCTACGCGCTCGCCGCCTGGATGCGGCGCGGCCGCAAGCCGGCCGAGGCCGCCTTCAAGTACTTCCTCCTCGGCGCGTTCTCGTCGGCGCTCTTCATCTACGGCAGCGCGCTCGTCTACGGCGCGACCGGCTCGACGCTCTTCTCGGCCATCCCGCGCGGCTCGGGGCCGCTCGTCGTCGTCGGGATCGGGCTCGTCGGCGCGGGCCTCGCGTTCAAGGTCGCGGCGGTGCCCTTCCACCTCTGGACGCCCGACGTGTACGAGGGCGCCCCCACGCCGGTGACCGCCTTCATGGCGGCGGGCGTGAAGACCGCGGCCTTCGCGGTGCTGGCGCGCGTGCTCGTGTCGGTGTGGGGCGGCGCCGCGCTGGCGTCGAGCTTCGGCGGCGTGGTGGCCGTGCTCGCGATCCTGACGATGCTCTTCGGGAACCTGCTCGCGCTGCCGCAGCGCAGCGTGAAGCGGATGCTGGCCTACTCGTCGATCGCGCACGCGGGCTACCTCCTCGTCGGCGTCGTCGCAGCGGGCGCGGCCGGCGCGCGCGAGAGCGCCATCTCGAGCGTGCTCTTCTACCTCGCCGCGTACACCGCCACCGTCATCGGCGCCTTCGCGGTGGTGGGCGCGCTGGAGCGCCGCGGCGCTCCCGGCGAGGAGCACGAGGACTCGTGGGACCTCTCGCGCCTCGCGGGCCTCGCGAAGCGCCGTCCGGGCCTCGCCTTCGCGATGACCATCTTCATGCTGTCGCTCGCCGGCGTCCCGCCCACCGCCGGCTTCATCGGCAAGCTGCTCGTCTTCAAGGCCGCCATCGGCGCGCAGGCGTACGGGCTCGCGATCATCGGCGTGCTCACGAGCGCGCTCGGCGCGTACTACTACCTGCGCGTCGTCGTCTACATGTACATGCGCGCGCCCGAGGGCGAGGAGGAGGCGACGCTCTCGCCGTCCCTCACCGTCGCGCTCGCCGCCTCGGCCCTCGCGGTCGTCGTCCTCGGCATCGGCCCGGAGCCCGTCGCGGCGCTCGCGCGCGCGGCGTCGATCCTCACGCCTTGACGACTCGCGCTCCCTCCCGTTCCCCCTGAGCGGTCGTTCGCTCACGGGCCCCTCGGTTGGGTTCCCTCGGCAGCTCGCCATGCGGCGCGCAGCCGGCGCCGGTACCGTCTGACCCGCATCCGGCGAGTCCCTGAACGTCCGGCGGAGAGACGTGCTCGCGCGCGAGCGGCGCGTGGCAGCGCGTCAGACCGGCGCCCCCTCGCTCGCGCCGATCCCGAGCCGCTTCATCTTGCGCCAGAGCGTCGTGGACGACACCGCGAGCTCGCGCGCGACGCGCGAGAGGTCGCCGCCGCACCGGGCCAGGGCTGCCTCGATGGCGCGGCGCTCCGCCGCGTCGACCGCCTCGGCCAGCGTCTGGACGCCGCCCGCGCCGGGGAGGGCGCCCATCGCCCCCTCGAACCGGATGTCGGCGTCGGAGAGCACGGCGTGCGGCGCGAGCGCGGCCGCCTGCTCGATCATGTTCTCGAGCTCGCGCACGTTGCCCGGCCACGGGTACTCGATGAGCTTCTGGAGCGCGGCGGGCGAGAGCGACTTCCGCTCCCCGGTGCGCTCGGCGTACTTCTCGAGGAAGTGATGCGCCAGGATGGGCACGTCCCCGCGGCGCTCTCGCAGCGGCGGGACGCGCAGCGGCACCACGTTGAGCCGGTAGAAGAGGTCCTCGCGGAAGCGCTTCTCCGCGACGGCCGTCTTGAGATTCTGGTTGGTCGCGGCGATGACGCGGACGTTCACCTTCACCGAGAGCGACTCGCCCACGCGCCTGATCTCGCCCTCCTGGATGGCGCGCAGGAGCTTGGCCTGCGCGCCGGGCGCGGTCTCGCCGATCTCGTCGATGAAGAGCGTCCCGCCGCTCGCCTCCTCGAACAGGCCGCGGCGCGCGCGGATCGCGCCCGTGAAGGCGCCGCGCGCGTGCCCGAACAGCTCCGACTCGAGGAGCGTCTCGGTGATGGCGGCGCAGTTCACGGGGACGAAGGGCTTGTCGGCGCGGCGCGAGGCCGCGTGGAGCGCGCGCGCGATGAGCTCCTTGCCGGTGCCCGACTCGCCCGTGACGAGCACGGTCGCGTCGGTGGGCGCGACGCGCACCACGCGGTCGAGGAGCTCGCGAAGCGCCGCCGAGCGGCCGACGATGTGCTCGAGGCCGTAGCGCGCCTGGAAGTCGCGGCGCAGCAGGCTCACCTCGCCCAGCAGGCGGCGCTTGTCCAGCGCCTTCCCGACGCGCAGGAGGAGCTCCTCCTCCTTGAAGGGCTTCGCGATGTAGTCGTAGGCGCCGCGCCGGATGGCCTCCACGGCCGACTCGATCGTGCCGTAGGCCGTCATGACGATGACCTGCGTGGTCGGCGACGTCTCGAGGGTGGCGCGGAGCACCTCCATCCCGTCCACCGCGCCCATCCGGACGTCGGTGAGGACGACGTCGAACGGCTCCGCCGTGATGCGATGGATCGCGGCCGCGCCGTCCTCGGCCTCCGCGACCGCGTACCCGGCCTCGCGCAGCACGATCGCCGTCGTGGCCCGCATGTTGCGCTGGTCGTCGACGACGAGGACCTTGGCGGCGGCCGGGGGGGCGTTCGCCTGCTCCCCTGGGCCACCGGCGGTCGCTGCGTCACTCATCGCGCCATCCTCGACCCATCCGCCGGCGCATTTCAACAAGGTCGTCGACCGGGCCGGGCGCCCGCGGCAGGTGGAGCGCGAAGGTGGTGCCGCTGCCGCCGGGTCGCGCCCGCACCTCGACCCGGCCATGGTGGCCGTCCACGATGCGCTTCACGATCGCGAGCCCGAGCCCGGTGCCGGTCGGCCTCGTGGTGAAGAACGGCTCGAAGATCCGGTGCCGCACCTCGTCCGGGATGCCGCAGCCCGTGTCCGACAGCTCGACGACGGCCGCGTCGCCGTCGACGCGCGCGCGCACCGTGAGCGTCCCGCCCTCCGGCATGGCCTGGACCGCGTTCACGACCACGTTCACGATGGCCTGCCGCAGGAGGTGGGCGTCGATCGGCACCGGCGGGAGGTCGGCCGGGACGTCGCGCTCGACCGCGATGCGGTCGCGGGCGTCCGTGAGCGCGGCGGCGACGGCCTCGTCGAGGACGCGGTCGAGCGCCTCGGGCCGGAGGGTCGGCGGGGCCGGCTTCGCGAAGTCGAGGAGGTCGCCCACGATGCGATTCAGCCGGTCCGCCTCCTCGCCGACGATGTCGAGGAGCATGTGGGCGTCGCGGTTCGCCTGCGAGAGCCGCCGCAGCGAGCCGAGCGAGTTGAAGATCACGCCGAGGGGGTTGCGGACCTCGTGCGCGATGACGGCGGCGAGCTCGCCGAGCGCGGCCAGCCGCTCCTGGTGCACGAGCTGGTCCTGGGCGCGCGCGAGATCGGAGTAGGAGCGCCGCAGATCCTCGTAGAGCCGCGCGTTGTCTACCGCGACCGCGAGCTGGTTCGCGATGGCGGTGGCGCGCTCGACCTGGGCCGGCGTGAACTGGCGCGGACCGCGCGTGTCCGAGATGACGACGGCCCCGATGGCGCGGTCGCGGACGACGAGCGGCACCGCCAGGTAGGCGCGCCCGCCGGACGCGGCCTGGAGCGTTCGATCGACGCGCGTATCGAGCGCGGCGTCCTCGACGACGAGCGGGGCGCGGTGGCGGAACACCCACGGCCCCACGCTGCGATCGTCGTCGAGCGGGATGTTCCGGCCGACGAGCTCGGGGTGGTTCCCGGCGGCCGCGCGGACGACCATGTGCGCTGCGGGCGGCTCGGCGAGCAGCAGGTATCCGTCCGGTGCGTCGACGATGCGCGCGAGGTTCCGGACGCCGGCCTCGAGCACCTCGTCGAGATCGAGGGAGGCGACGAGCGAGCGCCCCACCTCGAGCAGCAGCCCCAGCTCCTCGGCGCGGTGCCGCGCCTCGGCGTAGAGAGCCGCGTTCTCCATGCCCACCGCCGCCTCGCTGGCGAGCGCGCAGGCGAGCGCGACGTCGGCGTCGCTGAAGCGCCGCTGCGGCACGTCCGCGATGGCGACGAGCCCGCGGGTGGCGCCGCGCGAGGTGAGCGGGACGAGGAGGAGCGACAGCGGCGGCGGGCCCTCCTCGCCCCGGCCCAGCGCGTCGAAGACGTGGAGGCCGCAGACCGGCTCCTGCGTGTGGAGCGCGCGCCGGGCCAGCTCGCTGCGGACGAGCGGGATGGCGAGGCCGGCGGGCGGCAGCGGCGTGCCCCAGCCGGCCACGCCCTCGAGCTGCGCGCCGGTCGCGTCGAGCTGGAGGATGACGACGGACCGCGCCGAGAGGGCGCGCGCGATCTCGCGCGTGGTGGAGGCGAGGAGGCTCGCGGCGTCGCCCGGCGCCGTGCCGAACACCCGGAGCGCGAGCGCGTTCACCGCCTCGAGGTCGCCGACGCGGCGCCGCGTGTCGGCGAAGAGCCGGGCGTTCTCCACCGCGATGCCGAGCTGCACGCCGATGGCCGAGAGGAGCGAGAGCTCCGCGTCGGTGAACGGCTCCTTTCGCCGGCGGCCCAGGACGAAGGCGCCGAGCACGCGGTCCTTCACGAGGAGCGGCACCGCCGCGCCCGCGCAGAGCCCCTCCTGCTCCCCCATCCAGCGCTGCGCCTCGCTGTCGCGGTCGAGGTCCGGGAGGTGGATGGTCTTGCGCTGCGCCACCGCGCGGCCGGCCGGGCCGACCCCGAGCGCGAGCCGCGCGGTGCGGGCCGCCGTTTGGGACGAGACGCCGAGCCACGCCGTCTGCGCGAGCTCGGCGCCCTCGAGCACGTAGGCGGCCGCCGTGTCGGCGCGGAACGTCGACGCGATCCGCCGCAGCGCGTTCTCGAGGAGGAGCACCGGATCGAGCGCCGCGGTGGCGACCGCGATGTCGTTGAGGAGCGTCAGCTCGGAGACGCGCCCGCGAAGGTCGCCGAGGAGGCGGGCGGCGTCGAGCGCGCCGGAGATCTGCGACCCGAAGAGGCGGAAGGCGGGGAGGTCCTCGACGTGCAGCCAGGGCCCGACCGCAGCGAGGAGCGCGTCGGGCTCCCCCAGCGCGTCGACGCGGACGAACACGGCCGGGAGCCGGGCCGCGGCGCCGTCGGGCGGCAGCTCGCCCCCCGCGTCGCGCGGCGCCTCGTCGACCCACTCGTCCACGAACGAGACGCCCTCGCTCCATGCCTGGCGCAGGGCGGGGGTCCAGGCGCGGCGGGAGCCCACCATCGGCTCGTCCCGGCTCGCCTCGAGGCGCGCGGCCCGCGACTCGTCGAGCTGCACCTCCGCGATGCGCAGCCCGTCGCCGTCCACCCGGAACAGCAGCGACTCGAGCCCGAGCGACGCGAGCGCCTCGCGGACGGCCCTGCGGACGTCCTCGTCGCGGTGCTCCCGCTGAACGAGCGCGCCGAGCTGGGCGAGGGCCGCCAGGCGCAGGCGCCGTGACGCCTCGAGGGACACGTCGATGAGCTGCACCACCACGTCGTTGCCGGTGACCGCGACGTGCACCTGGACCGGGCGGAGCGCGCCGCCGCACACGAGCGCCGTCTCGTACGGCGTGGGCGCCGGCTCGCCGCGGAGGCGGCGGCGCTGCCGATCGGCGACGCGCTCTGCCTCGCGGGGCGACACGAGCTCGAGGTACGGCTTCCCCAGCGCCTCCTCGCGCGACAGCGCGACGAGCGCCAGCGCCGCGTCGTTCGCGTAGGTGATGCGCCCGTCCCTGAGGACGAGGGTCGCGATGGGCGCGACGTCGAGCGCCGAGCGATCCACCCGCTATCTCCCTTCGCCGCGCAGGACGCGCTTGTCGCCGACGCGGAGGGTGACCTTCTCGCGGTCGAAGTACTCGGCGAGCGGGATGACGTGCTTCCGGGTCGCGCCGACGAGGTCCTTGAACTCCTGCGTGGTGATCTCGTGGGTCGCGCGCAGGTGCGCGACGAGCCGCTCGCGCAGCTTCTCCACCGCCGCCGCGTCGAAGTAGAGCTCGGAGGTGACGCGCACCGCCCGCCCCTCCGCCGCGAGCAGCTTCACCACCGCCGCGACCTCGTCCGCCGGCGCGTCGACCGCGGCGGGCAGCTCGGCGAGCCAGGGCGGGGTGAGGCCCCCGCGCGCGAGGGCCGCCGCGACCTTCGCCTTGAGCGCGCCGCCGGCGGCGCCGCTCGCGGCGTGGTGCGACGGCGCGCGGACGTGATCGCCTTCGGTGACGAGCTCGCCCTTCTCGACGAGCTGCGCGAGGAGCCGCGCGAAGAGCCGAGGGTCGGTGACCGGCGGGAGCTTCCCGCGCAGCTCCTCCCGCGAGATGCCGGCCGCGAGCGGCTTCGCCGCGTGCGACGCGCGGACGGCCTCCACCAGCCGCGCCGCGAGCGCTCGCGCCACCTCCCCCGCCACGTAGGCGCGCCGCTCCCGGTCGAAGAGGAGCGCGCCGCCACGCGCGCCCAGCCGATCGAGCGCGGCCTGGAGCGCCTTCGGCGCGAGGGCGGTGCGGCCCACGAGCGTCTGGGAGGCGAGCCCGGCGGGCCCCGCCATCGCGAGCACCACGGCGATGCGCGCCTCGGCGTCGCCGCGCGCGAGCGCCTCGAGCTGCGCCAGCTCGGCGGGGCGCCCCCGCTTGCGGCGCCGGGCGGCGACCGCGAGCACGCGCCCGCCGGCGAGCGTCTTGCCCCGGCCCTCCAGCACGGTGAACCCGCGCAGGATGAAGCGCTGGCCGGGGAGCGCGGTCGCCGGCGCGGCCAGCCGGAGCTGCGCCAGCGCCGTCTCGCCGGGCGCGAGCTCGCCGCGATCGAGGAGCGCGACCGCCGCGGGCACCTGCGCCGTCCCGACGTGCAGCAGGAGCTTCGCGCGGTGGCGCAGCGGCTTCGGCGCGGCGGCGAGCAGCGTGAGCTCCACGTCGAGGGCGCGGCTCACCGGGACGACGCCGGCGTGGACCACCACCTGCCCGCGCGAGATGGCGTGCGCCTCGACCCCCGGGAGGTTCACCGCCGTCCGCTGTCCGGCGAGGCCGCGCTCCACCGGCTTCCCGTGCACCTGCACCGACCGCACGCGGAGGGGACCCTGGCCGTGCGCCGGCGGCGAGAGCGCCACCTCGTCCTCCGCCGCGACGGCGCCGGAGAGGAGCGTCCCGGTCACGACGGTGCCGAACCCCTTCAGCGAGAAGGCGCGGTCGACGGGCAGGAAGAGCGGCCCGTCGGCGGGGCGCTCCGGGACCTCGCGCGCCAGCGCCGCGAGCGCGACGACGAGCTCCGGGAGCCCCGCCCCCGTCCGCGCCGAGACGGGGAGGATGGGCGCCGCCTCGAGGAAGGTGCCCTTCGCCGCGGCGCGCACGTCCTGCTCCAGCAGCGGCAGCCAGTCGTCGCCGAGGTCGGGCAGGAGATCGGCCTTCGTCACCGCGACGACGCCGCGGGGCACGCCCAGGAGCCGGCAGATGTCGAGGTGCTCGCGCGTCTGCGGCATGACGCCCTCGTCCGCCGCGACGACCAGCACGACGAGGTCGATCCCGCCGGCGCCCGCGGCCATGGCGCGGACGAAGCGCTCGTGCCCGGGCACGTCCACCACGCCCGCGACCGTGCCGTCCGGGAGCGGCAGGTGCGCGAACCCGAGCTCGATGGTGATGCCGCGCCGCTTCTCCTCGCGCAGGCGATCGGTGTCGACGCCCGTGAGCGCCTTCACGAGCGCGGTCTTGCCGTGGTCGATGTGGCCCGCGGTGCCGAGGACGATGCGCTTGGGCACGTGGCGACTGTCCCGTCAGACCCCGACCTCGCCGGGATCGCCCGAGCCGGTCGCGCCGCCACCGCCGTGGAGCTGGTAGTCCCAGCCGAAGACGACCAGGTCGGGCGTCTCGAGCGCGTGGAAGTCGGAGTGTTTCCGGCGCGGGCGGACGACGAGCGTCGCCGTCCGCAGGTCGTGCGCGCCCGCCCGGCGCGCGACGGCGCAGGCGGAGGCGAGCGTCTTTCCGGTGACGGTCACGTCGTCCACCACCAGGACCGCCTTCCCCGAGAGGTCCCCCGTGGCGGGCGCGGCGCTGCGCCGGCCGTGCTTCGCGACGTGGACCGGGCGGAACTCCGCCTTGAGCGCCACCGCCAGCGCGCCGCCGAGGAAGATGCCCCCGTTCTCGACGCCCAGGACGACGTCCGGCCGGAACTCGAGGCCGATGCGGTCGGCCAGCTCGCGGGCGAGCTCGCCGAACTCGGCCCAGCCGATCTCGCGGACGCCCTTGGCCTGCCGCTCGCGCGACGGCTGCGGCGGCACGCGCAGGCGCTTCAGCGCGAAGGCGTCGGCCACGCCCGCCCCGAGCGGCTGCTCGGCGCGTGCGCGGGGGCGGCGCACGGGGCGGCGCTTCCGGGCGGGCTTCGAGCGGCGGGAGGCGGCGCGCGGCTTGGCCGCGGGGGAGACTCGGGTCTTCTTCTTCGTGCGCGTCGGAATGGCTCGCCTCGTGTTCAAGGGCGCGCGAGCGCCGGAGCGGGACAGCATGGATCTACCACGCCCGCACGCGATGTCGTCAGCCGTCGCGCTCCTGTGCCTCCGCCAGGCGCCGCGCGAGGTCGCGCAGCTCCGGCTCGGCGACGACGTAGCGCTCGCGGCAGAACTCGCACGTGATGACGGCCTCGCGCTCGTTCGAGAGGACGTCGAGGATGCCGTCGCGGCCGAGCGCCGAGACGGCGACGCGGGCCCGCTCGAGGCTGCACCCGCACCGGTAGGCCACCTCGAGGTCGGCGAGGAGGTCGAATCCGTCGCCGGCGACGGCGACGATGGCGTCCTGCGCGCCCGCGCCGCGCGCGACGGCGTCACGGAAGGCGCCCGACGCGAGCCGCGCCCGCGCCGCAGCGAGCGCCGCGTCGTCGCCCTCCGGCAGCCGCTGCACGAGGATGCCGGCGACGTCGCCGAGCGGCTCGCCCTCACGCGGCACGACGGCGAGGTCGACCGCCGTGGCAACCTGCTCGCTCTCCGAGAAGTAGCTCCCGAGGTCCTTCGAGAGCTCCATCGCCCTGAGCTCGACCTGCCCGCGGTAGAAGTTGCCGCCGCCGAGGTCGCGCATGACGGAGAGGAACCCGCTGCCGCCGAGCGCCGCGCGCGCGCCGGCGGCGGCGTCGCCGGGGAAGTGGACGAGCGGGGCCCGCACGTAGCCGCGGACGTTGCCCTCGGGGTCGGCGTCCACGAGCAGCCCGCGCACCGGACCGTCGCACTCGACCTGGAGGTTCACCCGGCCGCGGTCCTTCTGCAGCGAGGCGACGAGGAGGCCCGCCGCCATCGCCTCGCCGAAGAGGCGGGCGGTCGTGGGGTAGAGGCCGTGCAGCATCCGGGCGATGCGGGCCGTGTCGGTGACGCGGACGTGGACGGCGCGCAACCCCTGCGACGGCAGGAGCCCGCGCACGAGGCGGTCGGGCATGCAGGCGCGGTTGTAACGCGGAAGCTCTACCCGGGCAGCACCGAGATCAGCGCCAGCGCGAACTGCGGCATGGGGGGGCGCGCCGTCGCCGCGTCGCCCGCGAGCTTGAGCGTCGCCTTCGCCACCGCGGGCATGGCCGTGCCGCGGGTCACGCACCCGAGATCGCCCTCGTAGTAGCCTGGGCGCTTGCGCGTGAGGTCGAGCGAGCAGGCACCGACGCGGCCGCTCACGGTCCGCGGGCTGAGCTCGAGCGAGATGCGCTGGCCGAAGTAGGTGCCGCGCACGGTGGTCTTGTCGTTCGAGCGGTCGACGTGGAGGTCCACGTTCGCGCCGCTGAGCCTGGTGTCGGAGACCTCGAGGTCGATGTTCTGCCCGCCGAGGTCGCCCGCCCAGCCGCCGTCCTCGCGGCGGGACATGTTCACCGTCGGCCCGACCAGCCGGTCGGCGTCGTAGGAGGCGCCCGCGGACTGTGCGCCGCGAGCGACGAACAGTAGCTCACCGCTCGGATCGAAGGCGAGCGCGGGGCCGGCGAGGAAGGAGGCGACCGCGAGGCACGTCACCGTCAGGAGGCGGATCATGGGGGGCACTCCTCTCGGCTCATCATAGGCGCCCGCAGGAGGCGGGTCATGGCGGTCCGACGGGTCGCCTCACGAGCCCGCCTCACGAGCCGAGGACCGACCGGATGGTGTCGCGCAGCGAGTGGCGCGGCGCGTAGCCGAGGTCGCGCGCCCCGCGAGAGCCGTCCACGACGCAGAGGTACTGGATGTGATCGACCTCCTCCGGAGGGAAGCTCGTGAGCCGCGCCTCGAAGGCCCGCCGCAGCATCGCCCGGACGAGGAAGTGGGGCACCGGCACCGGCCGGCGGCCGAGCTCCTTCAGCACCGCCGAGAGCGGAACCTCGCCCGGGCCGGTCACGTTGTAGACGCCGCGCACGCCGGGCCTGAGGGCGAGCGCCATGGCGCGGCACACGTCGTCCTCGTGGATGAGCTGCACCATCGGGTCGAACCCCAGGACCGTCACCGGGCGCTCGAGGCGCAGGTAGTTCGATGGCGCGTTCCGCACCGTCGGCCCGACGATGTGCACCGGGCGCAGGACGACCGTCTCGATCTCGGGGTGCTTCCACAGGAAGGACTGCGCGAGCATGTCGACCTCGATCAGATCGCGCAGGTCGGAGTAGCGGTCGGCCGCCATGAGCGGCGTCTCCTCGGTGAGGAAGTTCGAGTTGTCGGGGAGCGGTCCGTAGACGTTGGCGGAGGAGAGGACGACCACCTTGCGGACGCCGTGCTGCACGCACAGCTCGAGCATCTTCTGGGTGCCGAGGATGTTGAAGCTGTGCGCCTCCGAGAACGGGGTCCGCGGATCGTGCATGATCCCGAGGTGGATGAGCGCCTCGACCTGGCGCCTGCGGAAGACGTCCTCGACCTTGCGCTTGCGGAGGTCCACCTGGTGGTGCTCGACGTCCTTGGGCCGGTCGAGGAACGGCCGGCGGTCGATGCCGGTGATGCGCGTCTCCGTGTGGAGGAGGCGCGCCAGCGCCTTCCCGAGGTTGCCCGCGATCCCGGTGATCGCGACGAGCCTGGGCATGCCCGGGAAGCTCACCGGCTCGGCGGCGGGGGCGGGGGAGGTCATGGTGGTCACCAGAAGACGTGCTTGCGCTCGCGCACGCCGTCGTCGAGGAGCTTCTGCAGCGCGCCCTTCACCTCGCGCACCTTCTCCTCGAGCACCGCGTCCTCGTCCTCGGCCGAGCCGGCGAAGCGCATCGGCTCGCCGAAGTGGATGCGGTAGCGCGTCGGGAGCGGGAGGAGGGTGGGCGTGAGGGGCAGGGCGGGCATGGCGAGCAGGCGCGCGAGCGGCTTCAGATCCAGGAGCGCCGGCGACTGCTCCTCCGCGCCCACCACGGCGATGGGCAAGATGGGCGCGTCCGCCTCGAGCGCGAGTCGCATGAAGCCGAGGCCGAAGTCCTGCAGGCGGTAGCGCTGGCGGAAGGGCTTGTTGAGCCCGCGCACGCCCTCCGGGAAGACGAGGATGGCCTCGCCGGCCGCGAGGAGGCGGCGGCAGTTCTCGGGCGTGCCGACCACCTGCCCCAATCGCGCGTAGAAGCTCGACACGAAGGGCAGGGTAGGGACCCACTTCTCGACGAGGGCGCGCGCGAAGCGGGGCGGGTCGAGCTCCACCAGCAGCGACAGCCCGACCATCACGGCGTCGAAGGGGAGCTGGCCGGAGTGGTTCGCGACGAGGAGCACGCGCCCGTCGCTCGGGACGTGCTCGATCCCGTGCACCTCGACGCGGAAGTACTTGCGGTAGAGCCAGAGGAACGGCGCGATCGCGGAGACGGCGTAGTCGATGTCGAGGCCGTAGGGGTCGACCCCGTACTCGTTGCGGGGCGGCGTGAGCTTCTCGAAGCGCTCCCGCGTGCCGGGCCCGCCCAGCTCGAACGTGAGGGCGCGCAGCCGTTCCCGCAGCGCCGCGCCGAGCTCGCTCATGGGAGGAGGCTTATCACGGCCGGGGGAAGCCGGCAGGCGTCCGCGCGGGGCCGGCGGCGAGCCGCTCGGCGGCGTCGGCCAGCGGCAGCCACGCGCGCCGCTCCAGGCGGCGCACGAACGCCTCGATCCGCGCCAGCTTCCGCGCCGCCGGCACCGCGAGGTCGCGGTGCCGCGCCGCCAGCTCGGGCGAGGAGTCGGACGCGTCGAGGAGGTCCACCCCGTGCAGCTCGAGGACGAAGAGCGGCAGGCGCCCGGTGCCGAGCGACAGGGCGCGCAGCGCCCACGCTGGGAAGGTCGCGACGAAGGTGCCGATGAGCGGAAACCCGAGGAGCCCCGTCGTCACGGGCAGCTCGGCGATGGGCAGGGCGTCCGGCGCGACGCCGCGGGCGTACGGCTCGCCGGGGCGCGGCGCGTACGGGGCGCGCGGCGCGAGGAGCACGCGGGGACGGTCGAGGATGGCGCCGGAGGGGCGCCCGGCGAGCGCGAGGATCCCCATCACCGCCGCCTTCCCGAGGTAGTAGGGCAGCGCTGGAAACGCCGAGCTGTCGTAGCGGTATCCGTCGGTGGCGAGCACGGCGAGGAGCGGCGGCGACAGCGTGTACCCGGGCGCGCGGAAGCCGGCGGGCCGCCGCCCGGTCACGCGCAGGATCGCCTCGGCCCCGCCGCGCACCTCGGCCGCGATCTCGGCGGGAGGCCTGCGCGAGAGCGCGTAGTCGTGCGACAGGCTGTGGTTGCCGATCTCGTGCCCGCCGTCCGCGAGCCGGCGCACCGCCGCCGCCGCGCGCGGGTCATCGAGGTTCTTGCCGATGGCGAAGGCGGTGCCGCGGATGCCGAGGCGCGCGCACAGCTCCCCGAAGCGCTCCACCGCCTTGCCGTAGACGGGGTCGTCGCCGGGGGGCGGCGCCGGGAGGCCGTGGATGCGGTGGTAGTGCTCGAGCCCGTCGAGGTCGATGGACAGGGAGGCGAGCACGAGAGAGG
>Ga0137372_10004596_pt1 | contig 13460 bp, 8 predicted proteins | sample SagtaG_6_FD_104911 | JGI IMG/M metagenome (GOLD analysis project Ga0137372, IMG submission 104911) | Vadose zone soil microbial communities from Sagehorn Ranch, Mendocino, California, USA - Sage1_R_60_16 metaG | ecosystem: Environmental > Terrestrial > Soil > Vadose zone | place: USA: California...
CGTAGACCCGGTCAGCCGAGAGCACGGCGCCGTCGCTCGGCGTGAAGATTTCGACTCCGGGGCCGCGCACGGCCGCGACGAGCTGCTCTGCGGCTTGACCCTTGGGGCCACCCCGGGCATGCGCCACGACCACCGTGTCTTCGAACGGAGGGATCGAGGGCCTGCTCGAATCCGCGGGGACCGACGCGGGAGCGGGAGCGGCGGCGCTGACCGGGGGCGTCGTCTGCTCGGTGAACTCCGGGACCGGAACGGCGGCGTACACGGGAGTCGGCGCGCTCCGCACCGGCGCGCGGACGCTCGACTCGGTCCGGCCCGCATATCGGCGTTGCGTGGCATTTTCACCGGCGTGCGGCGGCCACGCCACGACGTGGACCGCGGCGGAATCGCGCCGTTCGGACGACCACGCGGCGATGCGGATCTCCGCGCCGGGGCGCGCAAACGGGATGGGGATCGCACGCTCCAGCCAGCTGTACTTCGTGAACTGCACGCCATCCACATACACGACGGCCGAGTCCGCCCGCGGGCTGAACACCACCACCGCGTCGAGCGCGACCCCATGCGACTGCCGGATGCTCACGTCGTAGCGCACCATCGGCCGGTATGGCGTGGGCAGCTCGTGCTGGAAGGCGAGCCCCTTACTCGCCGCCGTATCGGGGAGGCGCACCGCCGCGAAGGAGAATTCCACAGTCTGCCGGCTCGCTCCGATCCGCGCGTTCGGCGCAGCATCGGCCAGGGTGTGGCGGTCGCGGGCGTTGGCGCCGGGCGCCGGTTGCGTCGCCACGCCGGCGCGCGCGCTCGTCGCCACGAGTCGGAAGTCCACCCGAGGCGTCGTCCAGCCACTGGCGTCCACGAGCTGGATGTCTTCCGTGGCGAGCCGGTAACCATCGGGAATCGAGCGCGGGTCGAGCCGGAACGCATGGCGGCCCGGCCGCACGTTGGTGAAGGAGAATTTCCCCGTGGAGTCGGTCGTCGCGACCATCCCGTCTTCCGTCCAGATGTCGACGTTGGCAAGGCCGCCCTCGCCGGCTCCCTGCCTCCCGTCCCCGTTCGCATCCACCCAGACTTTGCCGATCGCGGCGCGCGTCTCCATCGGCCAGGCGCGGCGGATTTGAACCCACGCGATCGCTTCTGGTGAGCCGGCCAACCCACCGGTGACTTGGCCCGTCGCCACAGCGCGCGCCTCGGCAACGGTGCCCGGCGCGGAGATCAGAGCGGCCACGTAGCGCAGTGTCCGGCTCGTGCCTGGCGCGAGCGGAGCCGCACTGTACAGAACCAGACGCCCGCCCGCCACGACGCCCGAGTCGGCGCCGATCACGCTGCCGGCCACGTAGCGCGCACCCACCGGGAGTTGCACCGCGATCTGGAGGTCCGTCACCGTTAGCGTGCCCGGATTGCGCACCGTGGTCGTGTAGGGAATCGCTTCGCCGACGCCGACCTCGAGGGCATCCGCCGCCAGGTCCAGTCCGAGCGCTGCGGTCGGCGGCCCGACCAATGCCACCTGCGGCGCCGTCGCCGCCACGGCGGTCGTCCCTTGTCCCTGGATGTACGCCACGTTGAGCGCCACTACCGTGTCGCGCACGGTGGCCGCGACAACCAGCACAAGATCGATCACGCCGCTGTCGGCCGGCGCGAGCGTTCCGAGCGACCACGTCAGCACCTGACCGGCAATCGCCGGGGCCGCTGTCGCGCTGACGTATTGCAAGCCTTGCGGCAGCGTATCCGTCAGCACGACGCTCTGCGCGGTGCCGGCCCCGGCCGCGTTGCCGTAGCGCAACCGGTACTGCACCTGCTGGCCAACGAGTGCCACCGCCGGGCTCGTGAGTTGCTTCGAGAGCGACAGCGCCGGCGCCAGGATCGTCGTCTGCACGGCGTTCGAGACGGTCGTATCGGAGCCGCCGCTCCAGGTGAACGCGAGATTGCCGCGATTGAGGACCGTCGCAGGCGCACCGGAGTTGACGCGCGCCTGGAACGTGACGGAACCCGCCGAGCCTGCCGCAACGGTGCCCAGGCTCACCGCGACGACGCCGTTTCCTGAGGCAACCAGGCGCCCTGCGTCGCCGTCGGCGGCATCGGTCTGGAGGATGCCGTTGAAACGGATCGTTCCGGCCACGTAGGACGCGCCGACCGGAATCGTGTCCGCAAGCTGCACCGCGGACGCGCTGTCCGTTCCTGCGGCGACGTAGTCGAGCGTGTAGGTGAGAACATCCCCGACCGCGGCAGTGGCACGATCCACCTGTTTGGTGACACTGAAGGCGATCGGCGCGGAGGACACGCTGAGGAGGTCGCGCACCGAGCCGCTCACGGCGCCGTCAAACCCGCTGGTCGCGATCACGGTGATCGTATCGGTCACCCCGGCGCTGCCCGAGGCGGGAATTGCAATCTGCACCAGCAGTGCGGCGGTGCTCCCCGAAGCCAATGCCACCGGGCCGGTGAGCGCGGAATCACCACCGTCCAGAATCCCGTTGCTGTTTACGTCGCGGTAGAGCGTCAGGGGCCATGCGTGGGCGGATGTCGCCGCGACGCTGAACGAGTCCGGTCCGTTCCCGAGGTTCGACAGTGTGTGGGCGAAGACGACAGCGGTCCCCGGGCTGGCGCCGCTCGATTGCGGAGCCTGGAGACCTACCCCCGCGAGCTGTGCAACGACGAGGTCGACGGTGTCGGACGGCATGACGTATCCGAAGCCGCTCGACGTGTAGGCGAGTGTGGCCCAGTTGCGGATCTGGGATCCGGCGGGAGTACCCTGGGCCGAGAGCTGCGGCCCCACGAGCAGGAAAGCACCGAGGGAGGCGGTCGCCCAAATCGCGAACCGCCTCGCCTCACCCGCTCGAGTGCCGAGCCACATGGGCTACGGCCCTTAGTTGATGCTGACGCGCAGCTCGAACGTCGCGCTCGCGCTTGCCGCCAGGACGCCGCCCGTGCCCGTGTAGTTCGCGGTCACGTTTTGCCCGACCACCGCAACGGTCCAGCCGGTGCTCGAACTGGTCGAGACGTAGGTTACCTGCGCCGGCAGCGCGTCAGTCACTTGCACGTTGGAAGCGGAGGTAGCCCCACCGTTCGTGATGGTGAACCGGTACCGGATGACCTGTCCCGGGGCGACGCCGCTCGCGACGGGTGTGACACCGTCGTCCAGATACGCCGCCTTGGTGAGCGTTAGGTTCGGCTTGATGACGGTCAGGTCCATGAAGCCCTGGTCGGTCGTCGCCGGCTGGCCCACGGAGCGGCCGAGCAGCGCCAGCGTATCCGTCGACCCGCCCGCCACGTTGGCGACGTTATACACGACCACGATGTTCTGCGAGACGGCCGGGGCCAGCGAGATGCGGGCGCTGTCTCCCGCCACACCATTCACCGACACGATCGTGATCACCGGAGAGCCGGGGCTTGCCGCAATCACGTCGAGGTTGTCGTTGCCGTTGCCGTTGTTCTGGACGGCGAAGGTAAACGAATAGCCGTTGCCCGGCAGACGCTGCACGTTTTGCCCGCCATCGGGGCTGACGGCTACGCCGTACACGGTAATCGGCGTGATGGTGCTGGAGGCGTTGGCCGAAGTCGCCGGCGTGCGCCGCGAGGTCGAAGTGAGGGTGTAGACGGTGGTCACGCCGCCTTGCCCGCTCGCCACGTCGAACACGACCTTGATGACGATCGAGCCGCCCTGCGCGATGCCGACAGTCGCCAGCGCCCCGTTCAGGGCGGCGAGGGTGCCGTACGTCGTGGCGCCGTAGCGATAACCGGTCACCGTGATCACCCCCGCAACGGAGATGCCCTCGGAGATCGTCATGCTGTCGATGCCGTTCCCGACGTTCGTGACCGTGAACGTCATCGTGTCGGCCGTACTCGGTGATGCGCTGGCCGGACTCGGCGTGTTGGCGGTCACGGTTACGCCCGCCTGGAACCCGACGGTCACCGACACCGACCCACTGACCGGGGCGTAGGCGTTGCCGTTCGCGTCGGTGTAGGTCGCGGTCGCCGTATTCGTGATGACCGTGCCTTCCGGCGTCTGGGCCCGCGCCTCTGTCGCAACGGCAAGCAGCGCCATCGCAATCAGGGCGAGGCTGATGGTCCCTCCCCACTTCAGGTGCCTGAGCATCTCGAGCTCCCTTCCAATGGTGCGATTCATTGACCGGGCGCCTTACTCACCCGGGCGTGAAATTCCACCGACACTTGCGCCCCGCGCGCCAGAGACCCCACGACCGTCCAGCGGACGTGCGTGTAGCGCTCCGGCGGAGCGGGCTTCTGCACGGTGATCCCGCCTTCCACCACGCTGATCGTCGGCCGGGCGCCGTACATCCGGCCGCTGTCAATCGAGTACTCGACGCGGACCCGCTGGTCCGATGTCGCCGAGCCGAGCGTGTAGACCATTCCGCTCGGAATTGGATCGACGAACTGGACGTTCTTGACCGGGCCCGCCGTGACGTTCGTAAAGACGAGCCGATAGCGGATCTCATCGCCGGGCTGCGCCACGGTCTTGTTCATCCGTCCGGCGGTCTCGGCCGTCACGTTCTGCGCGGTCACGACCAGTGATGCCGGCGTCCGCTCCTGTGCCGCTCCGCGCGGCGTCCACAGCAGGACGGCGCTTGCCACCAACACCAAGAATTTTTGAGTCATCGTTTCGCTCGTTTCGATGAGGACGACTTCTCGTCTCGGCTCTTCGTCGAGGCGCGCTTTCCGGTCTTGGCTCCGTCCGCTTCGCGCCACGCGAACACCGCGCCGCACGTCGGACACACAACCAGCTCGCCTAGGACCTGCGTTCGGCCGAAGAACTTCAGCGCCGAACAGCCAGGGCATCGTAAAACCATGGGTTCATGCTCCTTTGGCGTGGCTGGAAGGCACGTCCTATGCCCTGCGGTGCCAACACCGTAAGTCATTGTGATGAATGCTGTTTACTGGTTTCTCGAGTGCTCACCCGAGCAATCCGCGAGCGGACAGCGGTTACCGTTTGGTAACGCCGCCGGTAACCTGGGAGGGACTCAGCTTCCTCAGCGGATCTGCGCGATCAACTGGAATGTGGCGGTGTTGTTGGGGGCGGTGGCACCGACCGGATTCTGAAACGTCCAGCGGACGCGGTTCACGCAGCGATCGTAGCCCGCGGGCGCACTGCAAGCGCCGCTCGCCGGTACGTATGTCCAGGTCGAACCGCCGTTATTTGAATACGCGACGATGACGGAAACGCCAGGGGGCAGTGTGTTCGCCACGCTTCCCATCTTGAACTGAACCGTCGGTGCGAGTGTGTCCACGACGACTATGCTCGTCGCGTTGTCGCTTCCGTTGTTGGTGACCGTCACCGTGTAGGTGAGATCGGTGCCCGGCGGTGAGGTGCCGGCGGGCGCGACGGTATTGCTGAGCGTCAGATTCGGGCGCGCCGCACCGAGGACGACGTCGTTCCCCGTGCCACCGGCGTAGCTGATCGTGAAGCTTTGCCCGCTCAGCACGACGGTGGATCCCTCGGGTAATCCGGCGAACGTTCCGACAATCGCGTCGGCGCCGTCGTTGTTGATGATCGTGAATGTCGTGCCGGTGGGTGGCGAGAAGCCCATCGTGCCGCTCAACGCCGCGCCGCTCAGGTTCACCGTACCCGTCACGCTGAGTTGATCGTAACCGGAGCCCGCCGTCGTGCCGTTCAACTGGACGACAAAGGTTGGGCTGCCGCTGTTCCAGCTCACGTTGCCGCTACTCAGAATCCCGGGACCGGCTTGTCCGGGCGCCACAGAGCCACCCGCGGCCGTCGAGGTGATGGCCCCCACAGTGCCGGTCCCTCCCAGCGTGCCCCCGTTCACGCTCACCGCGCTCGAGGCCTGTGAGCCGTTCACGATCAGTGTGCCGGCGCTCGCGGTCGTGTTGCCGGAATACGTGTTGGCTCCTGACAAGATCAGCGTGCCTGTTCCGACCTTCGTCAGGGCGACGGTGCCGCTGCCGTTTTGGATGAGGCCGGAGAACGTCGTCGTGCTGTTGTTGCCGCCGGCCGTGAGCGTGACTAGACCCGCGGCGCCGCTTGTTACCGTGCCGGCGCCGGCGAGTGAGCCGATGACGTCGCTGAAACCGCTGAGATCGAACGTCGCTCCGGCGGCTACAGTCACGGCGGTGACCGCGCCGATTGCGTTAGTCGTGCCGAGCCGCAACGTGCCGGCGCTGACCGCGGTCGCACCGGTGTAGGTATTGACGCCCGACACGATCAGCGTTCCCGTGCCTGCCTTGGTGAGCGAACCGGCGCCGGCGATGATGCCGCCATAGGTCAATGTGGTGGCGGCGTCGGTCGAGATCGTCCCTGGCCCGGGTAACGCAATACCGCGATTGGCCGCGAGTGTGAACGTCGCGGTGGTGCGGAGCGTACCTCCGCCAAATACGAGCTTGCCCGGAGTAGCCGCGCCCGGCGCGGCGCCCAAACCCGCATCGGCCGCGATCGCAATCGTGCCCGCATTGATGGTCGTCACGCCGGTGAAGGTATTGGCGGCACTCAGGACCAGCGTGCCGGCGCCGCTTTTGGTCAACCCACCCGCGCCGCCCACCACTCCACTTATCGTCAGCGTGGTCCCCGCGTTGCTCACCGTCACGGTGCGCGTCGCGGCGAACGTCACCGCCAGGCTGATCGTGTTCGTACCGGCGACACTGCTGTCAGCGAGACCGCCAGCGCCGAGCGTGATCGCTTTGTTGCCCAACGTATAGCCGCTGCCCTTGATGGTGATCGAATTGAACGTGGCGTTGTTGAGGATGTTATTTGTGGCCAGGTTCGCCGCGCCGCTGGGGAACACGAGGTTCTCCCCGCCCGCACCTGACGGCGCGACCCCGCCCGCCCAGTTGCCACCGACGCCCCAATTCGCATTCTGCGCGCCGGTCCAGGTGAACGTCTGGGCGAGACCCGGCGAGACGACGACGCCCAGGGCGAGTCCAATGAGCAGCGCGACCGCGCGAGAATGTCGGAACTCCAAGCGTCTAGGCATCGCGGCTGCAATCCTCGCAAGGCACGTACCTCTGCTGGGACGACGCCATGTCGTTTGGCAATGGGGACTTAACAGTCAGGTCGCAACAGCGGATCTGTGGCCGATGTTACCGAACGGTAACCGATCAGGTATCACGGAGTGAGTAGACCGTGTTTCTTGCGCTTCTCCCACAGGTTCTTGCGGGAGATGCCCAGCAGCTCGGCGGTGCGCTGGATGTCGCCGTCGGTCGCCTCGAGTGTCAGTCGGATGTACTCGCGCTCGGCATCGACCAACGTGAGACCCTTCGGCAAGCCGAACGTCTTCGTGTCGGGCGCGCGCCCGGGGACAGAGTCGAGCGGACCCAACCGCGGCAAATCGGATCGCTTGAGGACCGGTCCGTCGGTGAAGATCATGGCCCGTTCGATCACATTGCGCAGCTCCCGGACGTTGCCGGGCCAATCCCACGCGGTGAGCGCCGCGAGCGCCGGGCCGTCGATGCGATCGACCTTCTTCTTGAACTCCTGAGCGAATAACTGGCGGAAGTGATCCGCGAGGAGCGGGATGTCGCTCATGATTTGGCGCAGCGGCGGCAGCGTCATCGCGGCGACACTCACGCGATAGTACAAGTCTGAGCGGAACCGGCCGGTTTGCACCAGCTCTTCCAGGTTGCGGTTCGTGGCCGTCACGAGCCGCAGCGCCACTTCCAGCTCCTCGGTTCCGCCGAGCCGGCGGAACCGGCGGCTCTCGAGGACGTTGAGCAGTTTCGCCTGCAGCTCTGGACTGAGCTCGGCGATTTCGTCCAGAAACAGCGTGCCTCCGTCGGCGACCTCGATCAGGCCGCGCTTCGCTTCACGGGCATCCGTGAACGCGCCCTTTTTGTATCCGAACAGCTCGGCCTCGAGCAGAGTGGCGGGGAGGGCGGAGCAATTGATCTCCACGAAGCGCCCCGCCGAGTGCGGGCTCGAGTAGTGGATGGCGCGCGCGACGAGATTCTTGCCGGTGCCGCTCTCGCCGAGCAGCAGCACCGTGGGGCGGGGGATCGCCGCCATCGTGCGCACGAACGCGCGCACGGCTTCCACCTTGGCGTGGTCGCCGAGGATCGCCTTGACGGAGAATTGCTCATTGTGCGCCTGTTCGAGTGAGGCGCCCGCTTCGACGAGCGGCCGGGCTGCCAGCGCGCGCGTCATGAGCGTCATGAGCTCGTCGATGTTGACGGGCTTGGTCAGGTATTCCGTGGCGCCGGCCTTGAGCGCCTCGATCGCCGTCGCGATGTCGCTGTGCCCCGTGAGCACGAAAATCGGGATGTGGGGGTCGGTCCGGCGGAGCCGGCGCGTGACGTCGACGCCGTTCAGGTCGGGCATGACGAGATCGGTGATGATGGCGTCGGCGGGCTCGTCCGCGTGATGCGCCAGCAAGGCGTCCGGCCGCTCGAAGACGCGGGTGCGCACGCGGCCAGGGGATCCCAGATTGGCGGCGAGCAGCTTGGCGTACACCACGTCGTCGTCGAGAACGTAGATCGTGGGAACCATGGGCCTGTCGTTGTCCCGCGCCGGAGTCAATATTGGCGACGGTGCCGGACAAAGACAGGCCCATGGCCGAACCCTTTCGGGCGCTGATCATTGACGACGACCCGGACCTCCTCATGCTCGTGCGGCGCACGCTCGAGTTCACCGCCGGCTGGGAGGTAGCGACGGCGTCCTCGGGTGTGGCCGGGATCGACCGCGCGCGCACCACGCGGCCGCCCCTGCAGGTGATTCTGGTGGATGTCATGATGCCCGAGATGGACGGCTACGAAGTCTGCCGGCGTCTCAAGGCCGATCCCGAAACTGCCGCCGTGCCCCTCGTGCTGCTCACCGCGCGTCGCGATCTCGACCCACGCAAGCTCGCCGAATCGGGAGCGGCCGGTGTCGTCCTGAAACCCTTCCAGCCTGCCGAGCTCGCACAGCAGGTTCGCGGGTTCTGCCGATGACCGGCCCCGATCCGTTCGCCGAGGTGCGCGCCGAGTTCGTCACGGGGCTCGCGCGCCGCGTCGAGACGATGCAGGGTGCGCTCGCCGGATTGGAGAGCCGGTTCCAAGTCGACCAGGCAGAGACGCTGTACCGGACGGCGCATTCGCTCAGCGGTACTGCCGCGAGCTTCGGGGCCGATGACCTCGCTGATGCCGCCGGCGATCTGGAGGAGCTGGCGCGTGGCTGGCTGGAGCGCGGCACCGCGCTGGCGGATGAGCGGCGTGCCGCGGCGGCCGCGCTCAAGGAGTTGGACGGTGCGGCGCGGGCGTACCGGGCGACGGCGACGGCAGGGAGCGCGCGCTCGCCGGCGGCGCGGCTCGCGGTGGTGGGAGAGCTCACCTCGCTGATCAGCGCCGCCGTCGACATGCGCGAGCTCTTCCGCGGCGCCATCCAGAAAGTGCAACGGGTGCTCGACTTCCGGCGCGCGAGCGTCGTGCTGGTCGACGAGCCGGCGACGCACTACTACATCCAAACATTGTTCGACAAGGCCCGCGGGGGATTCGTGGTCGGCGACGCGGCGTTTCCCATCGCGCAGGGATTGACGGGCGAAGCGATCCGCACCGGGCGGCCGCTGCGGGTGGACGCGCTGCCGGGAACCGAAGGCATTTTGCTGCAGGAGGGCCGGCGCATCTCCGCGATGATCGTGCCGCTGCACGTGGGCGACCGCGTGATCGGGGCGCTGAATTTCGGGCATGAGGACGAGGGCCACTATACCGAGGACGATCTCGACTGGGCCGTCGTGCTGGGCCGGCAGATCGAGACCTCGCTCTATTACTCCACACTGCTCAACACGATCGCCCAGCAGCGGGAGGCCTTGGCGCGCGAGCACGCGACCGTGCAGAGCCAGCGCAACCAGCTCGAAGCGCTGATCGACGCCAGCGACGCGGCGATCATGCTCGTCGGATCCGATAGCGGGATCGCGTACGCCAACGCCGAAATGGCCCGGCTCGTCGGAATTCCGCAAGAAGCGATGGTGGGGGCGAGTGTGCAAACCATCCACCGGTTTCTGCGCGGCTCGTTCGTGGATGCCGCCGCGCTGGTCAGCCAGGAAAAGGTGCTGTCGCTCGACGCGTCGCTGCGAGACCGGGTCGAGCTCACTTTCCCGCGGCAAGCCACCTACCAGCGCGTCGTCGCACCCGCGCGCGACAGCAGCGGCGCACTGCTCGGACACATCGTGCTCTACCGCGATGTGACCCATGAGGTGGAAGTGGAGAAAGCGAAAACGGAGCTCGTGTCCATGGTCAGCCACGAACTGCGCACGCCGATGACGTCCGTCAAAACGTCGCTGGCGCTCCTCCTCGAGGGCGCGGGCGGGGCGCTCGAGCCCGCGGCGCACGAGTTGCTCGAGGTCGCCCTCCGGAACGCGGACCGGCTGATCCGTCTCGTGAATGACCTGCTCGATCTCTCGCGGCTGGAAGCCGGCCGCATGGAACTCCGGCTTGAGCCGGTCGCGTTGGAGGACGCGGTTGGCGCCAGCGTCGAAATGGTCGCGGCATTCGCCGAGTCTCGGGGCGTGACGCTCCGGACAGAGCCGCCCGCGGAGCCGCAGGTCGTGCGGGCGGAGCGCGACCGAGTCGTGCAGGTAATCGTGAATCTGTTGTCGAACGCAATCAAGTTCTCGCCCCAGGGCGGCCGCGTGGACGTGCGGTGGTGGCCTGAGGACGGATTCGTCGTCACCGAGGTCCGTGATCGCGGGCCCGGCATCCCGCCCGATCAGCTGAAGCTCGTGTTCGATCCCTTCAAACAGCTCGACAGCTCCACAACGCGCGAGCACGGCGGCGCGGGGCTGGGGCTCACCATCGCGCAGCGGATTGCGCAGGCGCTGGGCGGAGAGCTCAACGTCCAGAGCGCAGTGGGCAAGGGATCGCGTTTCTGCATCAGGTTGCCGGTGGCGTCGCAGCCCGAAGGTCGCCTTCCGTAACCGGGGCCCGCGTTGCGGGCCCCCGTGATCGTTCTATTTTCCTGCGCTATGCATAAAGGAACCATTGGCATTCTGACCGGCGGCGGCGACGTGCCCGGCCTCAATCCCGCCATCCGCGCCATCACGATTCGCGCCCTGCGCGACGGCTACAGAGTCATCGGCATTCGCCACGGCTGGGGTGGCCTGGTGGACTACTCGCGAGAGAAGAACGCCGATAACGCTGAACAGATCCTGCCGCTCACCGAAGCGATCGTGAATCGCGCCGGCCGCACCGGCGGCACGTTCCTCCACACGTCGCGCGTGCGGCCGAGTCATCTGCCCAAAGAGCGCGTGCCGGCGCATCTCAGCGGCTACACGGACAAGACGAACGACATCACCAAAGACGTGATCAAGAACCTCGAGCACCTGGGCGTCGATGTCCTGATCCCGATCGGTGGCGATGACACGCTCAGCTACGCCAAGCGGCTGCACGATGAGGGGCTGCAGGTCGTCGCGATCCCCAAGACGATGGACAACGACGTCTACGGCACCGACTACTGCATCGGCTTCAGCACCTGTGTGACGCGTACCATCGAACTGACGCATCGCCTGCGCACCTCGGCGGGCTCACACGAGCGGTTCCTGGTGATCGAAGTGTTCGGCCGCTATGCCGGATTCACGGCACTGCTGCCGACGATGGCGGGGGCCGCGGACCGCTGCGTGATCCCGGAGTACCCCGTGGAAGTGGAGCACTTGGCCGAGCTGCTTGTGCAGGACCGCAACAAGAACCCGAGCCGCTATTCGGTTGTCCTCATCTCGGAAGGCGCGCGGCTCACGTCGCACGAGGGGATGAGCTTCGAGGGCGAAGAGACCGACATGTTCGGGCACCGCAAGCTCGGCGGCATCGGCGACCAGATCGGTACGGCTCTCAAGGACATCTCAGCGAAGTACAACAACGGGCGGCGCGTCGACGTCGTGAATCAGCGGCTCGGCTATCTCGTGCGCTCCGGCGATCCCGACGCGCTCGATTCGATCGTCCCGATGGCGTTCGGCAACCTCGCGCTCGATCTGATCCGCAAGAAAGAGTACGGCCGGCTGGTCAGCATCCACCGGGGGTTCTACGACAGCGTGCCGCTCGCCAGTGTGGCGTCGGAGAAAAAGGTGGTGGATGTCTCGAAGTACTACAACACCGAGCGGCTCCGGCCGATCTATCAGTTCGACGGCGCGCCGCTGTTCATCATGACGAGCGACTGACACTCTTCGTCGTGTGGACGCAAAGCCGCTCGGGCTACGTGCCGTATGATGCGGAATTCGACCTGCAGCGGGACTTCAGTCGGGAGCTGTTCCGCGACCGGCCCACCAACGTGTTGCTGCTCAAGGTGAGTTACTGGCTCAGTCGCTGACGGGCGCCGAATTCTCGATGTACAATCTGTGGCATGCTTACCGTCGGTCTGATCGGGTTCGGCTTCGCAGGGAAGGTGTTTCACGCGCCGGTCATCCGTGCGGTCGAAGGTTTGCTGCTCACGACCATCGTGCAGCGCCATGGACCGCCCGATCCGCGCTATCCCGATGTCGAATTCGTCCAGAGCGTCGACGACCTGCTGCAGCGCAAGATCGATCTCGTCGTCGTCGCCACGCCGAACACCTCCCATCACCCGATCGCGAAGCAGTGTCTGCTCGCCGGCCATCACGTCGTCGTAGACAAGCCCTTCACGACGACAATGGCAGAGGCACAGGAGCTGGTCCAGCTCGCCAAACAGCAACAACGCATCGTCACGGTCTACCAGGATCGCCGCTACACCGGCGATTTCGCCACCGTCCATCAGGTCGTCGCGGAGGGTTTGCTCGGCCGCGTCGTGCTTTTCGAATCGCATTTCGATCGGTTCCGCCCGGAACGCAAGCGGAACGCCTGGCGCGAAGAAGCCCTGCCCGGATCGGGCGTCTGGTTCGACATCGGACCGCACCTGTTCGATCAAGCGTTGCTCCTGTTCGGCATTCCGGAGGCGATCGGCGCCGACATTCGCGTCGAGCGCGACGGTGCCGTCGTCGACGACGCGTTCGACGTGACGTTGTACTATCGACACACGCGGGCGGTGCTGCGCGCATCGATGCTGGCATCGCCCCCCCCCGTTGGGCCGACATGGATCGTGCACGGGACCAAGGGCTCGTTCATTAAGTACGGCATGGACCCGCAGGAAGCCGCGCTCAAAGACGGCCGTACGCCGGATGAACCCGACTGGGATACGGAGCCGGAGGAGCTGTACGGCAAGCTCATCACTCCTGACGCAACGCGCACCGTGCCGACCCTGCGGTCGAGCTTCACGCGGTATTATGAAAATGTTCGCGACGTGATGCTCGGAGAGGCAGAGCTGGCCGTCACGCCGGAGTGGTCGCTCGACGTGATGCGCGGATTGGAGCTCGCGGCCGCGAGCAGCCGAGCGCATTGCGTACTACCATGGAGCCCATGACTCAGGGCTGTTTGATCCAGTAGACGGGATGCAACTCCCACAGCGCACGCGCGGATGAATTGCAGCGGCCGTGGTTGGTATCGGTTTCGTTCCGGCGTGTCGCGCCGCCGCGGTGCTCGCCATCGAAGAACGCCGCTCCGATGAACCGCAGCCGCACCGGCTGCGCGACGTC
>Ga0137372_10004597_pt1 | contig 13458 bp, 10 predicted proteins | sample SagtaG_6_FD_104911 | JGI IMG/M metagenome (GOLD analysis project Ga0137372, IMG submission 104911) | Vadose zone soil microbial communities from Sagehorn Ranch, Mendocino, California, USA - Sage1_R_60_16 metaG | ecosystem: Environmental > Terrestrial > Soil > Vadose zone | place: USA...
CAGCAGCAACCGGCCCAGCCATGCGCCGAATTCGAGCAGCGGTGAAAAAAGGATCGAGATGAATTCCAGGATACCGGCAAGACGCGCCAGGGCCCGGAACGGAAATCGTCGAAAAAGCGACTTTGGGAGGACCGAAAGGAGAAGGAGATATACCGGAAACGCGATGACTAACGCGATAACAAATCCGATATGTCCGAACGAATGGACCAATCCGCGCGTTAGCAGAAGCAGTCCGAGTATGTCGGCCGCGTTTGTGAAGAGCAAAACGATCACCAGTGCCCGTTCCGGATGTTTTAGCAGCCGATGGAGCCGCACGGCGGCTGGTGCGCGACGTTTCACATTTTGCCGCAGTCGCACCGGGTCGATCGACAGCAATCCGCTCTCAATTCCGTTGAAGAAGAACGAAACAATCCAGCAGCAGAAAATAATGAAGCCGATCATCATGCCGCTGCGCTCGTTTGATCCGATGTTTCTTGAACGCCGCCGGTTGTTTTCTCGAGCAGAACTTCCTCAATCCTTTTGCGCCCAGCGCGCCGCACAGTAATAGCGAGTCCTGGAATCTCGAGCCTTGTGCCCGAAGGCGGTAAATAGCCCAACCGCGTGAATACAAATCCTCCGATCGTATCAATTCCTTCTGCATCGATTCCAAAGCCGAGGTACTCGCTTAAATCATCGAGGCGCGCGTTGCCGCTCACGAGAAATTTCCCGTTCTCGAGCGGCTCGATGTAGAGATCGACATCGCCGCGGGAAATCGCGTCACCAAGAATTTCTTCCACGATATCCTCCATGGTGATGATTCCTTCGGTTCCGCCAAATGCGTCAACCACCACGGCCATTCCCTGGGGATGAGTCACAAACCGCTTGAGTAGCTCCACTGCGCGCATTGTCTCGGACACGAAAGAGGGAGCGATTAATTTTTCCGTGTAATGCTCCGATGGATTGAGCAGGAACAATTTCACATCGATGATGCCGAGGATTTGGTCCGGTGTGTCGGCATAAACTGGGACGCGGCGATGACGTTTCTCCTTCAAGCGCGCAATCGTCTCTTCATTGGTTAAATCATCCGGCAGGGTGAAGCTATCGACACGCGGCGTCATGCAATCCTTTGCCGTTTTGTCGCCGAGTTTGATGATTCCTTCGATCATCTCGGCTTCTTCTTCCTGCAACGCGCCTTCCTCTTCGCCCATTTCCAGGAGCGTTCGCAGTTCGTCGTCGCTCAGGCGTGGCCGGATGCGCAAATGCGATGGCGTCAGACGATCGACAATCCAGGTGCTGGCGCGCTCGAGTCCGTGACCGACACGGTCGAGCAGCGGCATTGAAATCTGCAACGTAAACGCCCCGATCGCGGATAACCCATACGGCGCGGAAAGCGCCAGGAGCTTCGGAATTAAATCGCAGATCAGCACAACAATGGCGAAGATCGCAATTCCGGCCAGCCACTGTGGAATGCGTGACGCAAACGGGCCTGCCCACAAGAGGACCAGACACAAAATCACCAGCGGAACTTTCACCAGGCCGTCGCCCAAAAGCAGGAGGTTCAGAATGCGGCGCGGGTTTTCCTGAAAGACCTGTACGAATTTGGTGAGTCCAGCTCTGTGCTCCGCCAGGCGGCGGAGCCGATGCGGCTTGAGCGAGAAAAGCGCCGTCTCCAGTCCCGAAAAAAGGGCGGAACAGAAGATCAAGATTGCGATAATGACCAGGAGAATGGCCAAGGCCGCGCCGGTCATCATCTATGGGCACAGCCGTGCTGGCCGTGTGAGTTCTCCACCCAACGCGGGTGGCGTATTTGCTCGACAAAAGAGAATCGGTGCTTGTTTGCTCATCATCAGAGCCACTTGCAAATTAAGCTCTTCATGGATAAAGGCGAGAGGATTTCGCGATTTGTGGCGGAGTTAGGCGTGGACGATGTCGATCTAACGCAAGCCGATATCCCCAGGCACCCATTTTATCGTGCATTCTTTCGGTGCTGGAACGAGCAACGTTACTATGAAGCACACGACGTTCTCGAGCAGCTCTGGCTGAAAACCGGCTCCGGCGACGGAGATTTTTTCAAGGGCCTGATCCAGGCGGCCGGCGCCTTCGTTCATTTGCAAAAGAGATTCGAACATCCGGCTCACGCGAAACACAGCGGGCGTTTGCCCCCAGCTGCGCGCTTATTTCGGCTGGCGGAAAAGAACTTATCGGCCTTTGCTCCGCGACATCATGGGTTGGATGTTGGGGCGCTCTGCCACCTTTTGCGCGCATACGCCGATCAAATAATCGCGTCCGACTACAAGATTAATCCATGGTCACCGGAGACCGCGCCGAAATTGGAGTTGGGGTAAAATCGGTGCGCTGCGCCGTATCTCTTTAGCACCAAAGGCGCACATTCACCGTAAGTCCGCCACAGGACGGATTCGCGGTGGCGAACTTGGGGCAGCGCCCCAGGATTCGAGAGATCAAAGATCCCAAGCGCTGAAAGCGCGATTCATCATCGGACTTGCACGTTTCAAAAGGAATATCGTGGGTTGTTGCGCAGGCACGGTATTGATTTCGACGAGCGTTATGTGTGGGATTGAGAACCAGCCAGCCGGATGAATTGCGCTTTCAGCGCTTGGCCACGGGAATCGAATTCCCTAGGGCGATGCCCCAGGCTCAGATGAGATAGCGCCTCTGGCGCTCAACACGTACGCTGCGCCGAGCCCGAAAGCTTTCGGGGCGGCGTGGCGTCCTTACCTGGTAAAAATGAGTTTGATTCCAGCAATTGTCAGGACGACCGCCAGGAATAACTAAATTGTGCGCGCCGGAAAATGGCGACTCCCGAGACGCGAGCCCAAAAAACCAGCAATAATCGCTGCTGTTCCCAGCACGAGGCCCAGCAACGGGATGGAATGCACGGCGGTAAAGTAACCGACCAGTCCCGCGATTCGAGTTCACGAGAATGAACAGCGCCGAAACGGCGGCCGCCTGCCGAATATGCGCCCATCGACAGAATAGCAGGAGCGGCGTAAGAAATATTCCACCGCCCGTTCCTGTCAGCCCCGAAAGAAATCCGAGGCCCGCTCCCACGCCGACGGCCGTCGGTTGTGAGGGAGTGACTATTTCCGCTGGGTCAATGCGCCGAAAGATCAAGCGCACCGCAGAGAAAAGAAGCACCAGCCCAATCAAAATTCTCAAGACGGAAGCGGACGGTTGGAGATAGCCGCCAAAATAAGCAGCCGGAATTGAAAGCAGCGCAAATGGTCAGAATAGTTTCCACACGAAATGGCCGGCGCGCCAAAATTGGAATGCGCCGATGGCTGCAACTAGAATGTTGAGCAGCAGTGCGGTTGGTCTGATCACGGTAGGAGCAATGCCCCACAGCGTCATCGCCGCGATATAACCCGATGCACCCGCGTGACCGACTGTTGAGTAGAGAAACGCGATCACGCCGACAGCGACAAAAAGTAAAACGAGATGTACGGCGTCCATTTCTATCTAAAATGCCTGTCATTCTGAGCGAAGCGCAGCGGAGTCGAAGAATCCCGTAGCGTGCCTTAAGCTTTCGCAACGAGATTCCTCGACTTCGCTCGGAATGACAGAATGGTAATGCTCAGAATGACAAGAATGTGATGTGAACTCGCGCTGCGAATTGAAGCGTCAGGCACGGTCGCCCGCATGACAAGTCTCTTCCGCTTTGGAATTCTCGCGCTAACGTGGTTAGTGACATCGACGCATACCGTTGCTGAACCCACGCCTCCAGCATCAGAGCACACCAACCGCCTCGCCCATGAGAAGTCGCCTTATCTGCTCCAGCACGCGCATAATCCGGTTGATTGGTATCCGTGGGGCGAAGAAGCGTTCGCCAAGGCGCGTCGCGAAAACAAACCGATCTTTCTCTCTGTCGGTTATTCCACCTGCCACTGGTGCCACGTCATGGAACACGAATCCTTTGAGAGCGAGGACATGGCCGCGATCATGAACCGGGAGTTTGTGAACATCAAAGTCGACCGGGAAGAGCGCCCCGATGTCGATCGCGTTTACATGACCTTTGTCCAGGCGACAACCGGCGGTGGCGGCTGGCCGATGAGCGTTTGGTTAACGCCGGACCTAAAACCGTTTATTGGCGGTACCTATTTTCCTCCGGAGGATCGTTACGGTCAGCCCGGTTTCAAAAAAGTGCTCGAAATGGTCGCGGCAGCCTGGAAGGATAATCACGACAAGATTGTCGAACAGGGCGGCAAGATCGTTGCGGCGCTGCGTGAATCTCAATCGACCCCAGCGGCTGAAGGCAAGATCGATGCAGGAATTTTAGATGCTGCCTACCGCCAGATCGAGCGCAGTTATGACCCGAAGGAGGGCGGCTTCGGCTCTGCGCCGAAATTCCCGCGCCCAGTGATGTTGAATTTTCTGGCCAGATTTTATTGGCGCAATCCGAACAGCGAATCCGGCAACCAGGCACTCGAAATGGCTCATTTTACCCTGCGCAAAATGGCTGCCGGCGGCATGCACGATCATCTGGGCGGCGGGTTTCATCGTTACTCGGTCGATCGTTACTGGCACGTGCCGCATTTCGAAAAGATGCTGTACGATCAGGCGCAACTCGCCAGCGCCTATCTTGACGCCCTTCAGATTACTCAGGATCGGCAATATGAATCCGTCGCGCGCGATATTCTCGATTACGTCGCTCGCGACATGACATCCAAGGAAGGCGGATTTTTTTCAGCCGAAGACGCCGACAGTCCAGCTGTAGCCGGGGGCGGCTTGTCCGCCGTAGCCTCGGTGAAGGCGGGTGACCACGGCCATGCGAAAAACACCGAAGGCGCATTCTACATCTGGACGAAAAAAGAGATTGACGCAGCTCTGGGGGATGCCGCCGAGATTTTCGATTATCACTACGGCGTGCAATCACATGGAAATGCGCCGGAAGGGAGCGATCCGCAAAATGAATTCCGAGATAAAAATATTCTAATCGAGCGGCACACGATCGCCGAGACAGCGAAACAATTTCAAAAAAGCGAAGACGAAGTTCGACAATCGCTCGCGCGCAGCCGCGAAAAATTGTTTGCCATTCGCGCCAAACGGCCTCGCCCTCATCTGGATGATAAAATCATCGCTGCGTGGAACGGGCTGATGATTTCGGCTTATGCCCGCGCGGCGCAGGTCCTCGATGAGCCGCGTTACCTCGAAGCTGCGACGCGCGCGGCCAAATTCCTGCGCGCAAATCTTTATGACGAAAAGAGCAAACTGCTCTTTCGCAATTATCGAGATGGCAGGAGCGTAGTAGAAGGTTTCGCCGACGATTACGCATTTGTTATCCAAGGACTTCTCGATCTTTACGAAGCCTCCTTCGATGTCGAGTGGCTGAAGTTTGCCACGCAATTGCAGGAAACACAGGACTGCCTGTTCTTCGATGAAAAGAATGGCGGCTACTTCACGACCAGTGGCAAGGACGCGAGTGTGCTGCTCCGGATGAAAGATGACAATGATAGCGCTGAGCCAGCGGCAAGTTCCGTCGCGGCCCTGAATCTTTTGCGGTTATCGCAAATTTACGATGACAAACAGTTGGAAGATCGGGCGAGGAAAACGATCGACGCATTCGCGACTACCCTTTCCCATTTCCCTAGTGCCATGCCGCAAATGCTGGTAGCGCTCGATTTTAGCTCAAGCAAACCGCGACAAATCGTGATTGCTGGAAACAAGGACGCACCGGAAACAAAAGCGCTCCTTACAGAAGTGCGTCGTCATTTTCTGCCAAAGACGACTCTGCTTCTGGCCGATGGCGGTGAAGGTCAGAAATATCTAGGCGAGAGAAACGAAGCCATCCGTGCGATGTCGATGGTGGATGGAAAGCCGGCCGCCTATGTCTGCGAAAATTTCACGTGCAAAGCGCCCGTGACTGGTGCGAAGGCGTTGGGCGGGCTATTATCGCAGTAACGTTGTAGCCGCCTTAATGTGGCGAAGTGTTGGCGTTCCGCAGGGACGCGGCTGCAGCTTTTGGCGCCGGTAAATCTTGGAGAAGAATGATGGAAGGAAAAAACACATGAAAATGAAAACGAAATTTATTTATCTTGTTTTGACGGGGCTCGCGGTCGCCTGCGTTGGGCTTTCGCCGACAGCGCTAGCGGTGACCCCACCGCCGGACGGAAGCTATCCAAACCAGAACACCGCTGAGGATGAAGATGCGCTCTTCAGCCTGACGACTGATTCTGACAATACGGCGATCGGGTTTGATGGCCTGGACAGCAACACAGCCGGCTCTGACAACGCCCTGGCGAGGTGGATCTGGAGGCTCACAGGCAGGCTCAACACCTCACGTAGTCTTCACACGGCGACGTTTCTACAAAACGGCATGGTCCTGGTTGCAGGGGGACAGGATGGCAGTTTTAATGCTTCCGCGAGCGCCGAACTGTACGACCCGGCGAGCGGGACCTGGACTGTCACGGGCAGTCTCAACACCGCACGCGCTCAGCACACGGCGACGTTGCTACAAAACGGCATGGTCCTTGTTGCCGGGGGATTTGACTGCTGTGCGCACGGCCGACCGACGATGATTCAAAGCATTTCCGCCAGCGCCGAACTGTACGACCCGGTGAGCCGTACCTGGACTGTCACGGGCAGTCTCAACACCGCACGTTATTCTCACACGGCGACGTTGCTACAAAACGGCATGGTCCTTGTTGCAGGGGGACTTGAAAGCAATTTTAATGCTCTCGCGAGCGCCGAACTGTACGACCCGGCCAGCGGGACCTGGGCTGCGACGGACAGTCTCAACACCGCACGCGGTAATCACACGGCGACGCTGTTGCCCAACGGCAAGGTGCTCGTCGCAGGCGGTTATCGCGCCGGCATGCCTACCGCGAGCGCGGAGCTCTACGATCCGGCGAGCGGGACCTGGAGGGTCACAGGCAGCCTCAACACCGCACGTCTTGATCACACGGCGACGTTGCTACGAAACGGCATGGTCCTTGTTGCAGGGGGATTTGACAACAATTTCATTACTTCCGCGAGCGCGGAACTGTACAACCCGGCGAGCGGCACCTGGACAGCCACCGGCAGCCTCAACACCGCACGTGACCGTCACACGGCGACGTTGCTACAAAACGGCAAGGTGCTCGTCGCAGGCGGGTACAACTCCACCAACGGCTATCTCGCGAGGGCGGAACTGTACGACCTGGCGAGCGGCACTTGGACTGCCACAGGCAGCCTCATAACCGCACGTCGACAGCACACGGCGACGTTGCTACAAAACCGCATGGTCCTTCTTGCAGGGGGAGCTGGCAGAAACACGCAGCATCTGGCGAGCGCGGAACTGGGACGCGTTCAGCGCTAAAATCCACTGGGACGGGTCAAAGAAGCGACCTTCTCGCAGTTTGAATCAACTGTGCCCTAAGCAGAAAATAACTGCCGCAGACAAGCAGAAGGAAATTGAAGCTCTCGCGGCAAGTCTGAAAGAGCAGGCAGCGCAAATCCAGAAGCTGAACGCCCAGCTTGAATTAAACAAGCCTGCGCCGCAAACGGTCATGAACGATCGGTGAATTCCTGTAGCCGGCGTCGTTGACGCCGGCCACCGCGGTCTACGACCGCGGCTAGAACAGCAATTGGGTCATTGGCCTCCGTTCTCGCGGAGGGGATTCTGTAGCCACGGCCCTGAGGGCCGTTTTCGAACGCGTCGCATGAAAACGATGATTGATGGGACGGGCCACAGCCCCGTGGCTACAACTAAATCGCTATTCGCTGTCGGGTTTGACCGTTAGGACTTTGGCGAAATTCGAGGACAAATTCTCAGCGCGAAACGGAACAACCCCCGAAGATTTGGAAGCGCTATTACCGGCCATAGCTCACACGCCAGATGGTGCCGTTGCCGTCTTCGCTGAAAAGGAGGCTGCCGTCTTTGGCAACAGTGATTCCGACAGGGCGACCCCACACTTTTCCGTCGGGTGTGACAAATCCGGTCACGAAATCTTCGTATTCACCGAGTGCTTTCCCGGTTGAGTGGTCGAAGGGCACGCGAACAATTTTGTAGCCAGTGCGTTTCTTCCGGTTCCACGAACCGTGGAATGCGGCGAAAATGTCGCCTTTGTATTCAGCCGGAAACTGATCGCCGGTGTAAAAGCACAGACTGAGGGTGGCTGAGTGCGCCTCAACCAGCACGTCGGGAACAATCACTTTATCGGCGAGCTCCGGATGTTTCCCTTTATGGCGCGGATCGGCGTGGTTGCCAATGTAAAACCAGGGCCAGCCATAGAAACCACCGGGGCGCACACTGCTGATGTAATCAGGCGGCAAATCCTCACCGATTTCGTCACGCTCGTTCGTGCTCATCCAGAGCTCATCGCTGCCGGGTCGAAACGCGATGCCTACAGCGTTCCGAATTCCCAGGGCGTAAACTTTCCGCCCGCTACCATCGGGGTTGAACTCGAAAATACGAGCGCGATCAGCTTCTCTGGCATCATCGGAAACGTTCGAGCGCGAGCCGATCGAAACGTACATTTTCTTGCCATCTGGAGAAAAAGCGATGTCGCGTGTCCAGTGTCCGCCGCTGCGCAGGTTGCCCGCGCCACCGGGAAGATGCGCACCCAACTTTTCGGCGGGACCGCGCCCTTTGACGTCGCCATTGCGGTATGGAAATCGAATTACACCATCGGTATTGGCCACGTATAAGAACTGGGGATCATTGCCGGGCGGGTAAAATGTCATCCCGAATGGCTTATTCAGATCCCGCTCGGCAAATATTTCAGTGACGTCGGGCTTGCCGGTGCCTTTCGTGTCGCGCAACACCTTGATTTGATTGGCACGACTCTCCGCGACGAAGATGTCTCCATTCGGCGCGGTGCGCAGATATCGGGGGTCGCGAAAGCCCTCCGCGTACAGCTCGATCTTGAAAGCGGGCGGGATCTGAAGCTGTGCACCCGCCGGACGCCCGACGACGTGCGCACGGTTAATTGCGAAAACATTTGAACTGGGCGGGGGCAGATCGTCGACCGTGATTCTACGGCGGACTCCAGGCGCATCGCGTGTCCAATCGCCCATCGCGGCCGTGCCGCTGAGAAGTCTGGTGCCGCTGTCCTCGGCTTTTACTACAGGTGTATGAAGAAGCGAAAATGCCGACCACAGCGCGACTAAACTCGTGCGACGCAAGGCGAAAGCCGGCCAGCGACTTTTCATCTGCCTGCGATGAAGATCAACGCACGATTCGGCCGCCACCGGGCTTGAGTTCCTCGACCAGCTCGACCCCTTTTTTGCGATCATTGATCACGAACGTGTTATTTTCTCCGTGAGTCGACCACGGCCCGCGAGGCACTTCACTAAACTCCACAAACCTCCAGTCGGTGACATCTGTGTCGTTCATTCCGAGATAGTCGCGCACGGCCGGCGAGACATCGAGACCAGCGCCCTTATTCAGATTGGGTTTTGGGCGTTCATTGCCAAACACATATTGCCAGTGATCGGTGCGGAAAGGTCCGGCGTCTTCCCATTGCGCATAAACGGTTCGATTGCCTTTGCGGATTGCGACCCATCGATCTTTGCAAGTCGAAACAGCCGGTCCCTGATACGCATCTTTGAACCAGGGGACAACGCGCGGCGCTTCCGGGCGATGGCCTGTAGTCGCCTTATCGTTATAGGGAAGCGCGCAATAGAATGGATTCTGCCGTGGCGTGAATTTCGCCGGAATATAATTGCTTCTGTTCCCCGGGTTCGGATCATCGACGCCCCCGTAATTTTTCGTCCATTGTTTGTCCCAGGAGCTCGTCCGATTGGGCACCGGATTATTTTCGCTTGGTTTCTCACCGATCCAAAAGACGGTTGTCACGATACTCTTTTTCCACGGGTACCGCTGTCCCGGTTCGGGCGAAGTTGCGAATAGCTGCCCCGGAGGGAACGCAACGGAACCAACATCAAGCAAACGGTCGTCCGATGATCTATTCGATTTTTTGCTCGCCTTTATCTTCGGAGATTCGGCCTTTGAAGGCAGCCCATGAGCGAAGAGAGACGAAATTGACGAAAGCATGACCGCGATCGTGTGAGTAATCGTTCCTGGTTTCATTTTGTATCGGGTCGGTGCAACAGCGAAAGCAAGACATCATGCCTTCTTTAATTGATTCGTTTACGACGACGCGGATGCGCGCCAGTCGCGGCGAATTCAGATGCGCCGTAACCCGCCTCGGGCAGGTCACCCAATGTCAATGCGGATTCGGGCTAGTCAACCCCAAAGCATGGCTGTTTAGGTTGTCTTCACCTCTCCCTTGTCAAGGGAGAGGTAGGGTGAGGGTTTCTCCTCGTAGCCATGGAGCACCAAAAACCCCTCACCTCAGCCCTCTCCCCTTTTAGAAAGGAGAGAGGCGGTCCAATCGACGTTATTCACATGCGCGAAATTTTTCGGGTTCAAACAAATTTTCCCGGATTCAGAATCCCGTGCGGATCGAGAATTTGTTTAAACTTGCGATGCAGCTCACGCGCTACCTCGCTGGTCGCGTCAGGCCACCAGCGTTTTTTTGCGAGGCCGATTCCGTGCTCGCCCGTGATCACGCCGCCCCATGCAAGCACTTGCTTGAAAAGGTCATCGAGCGCGCGATCGACTTTTTCTCGGACGGCAGCGTCGCGGTTGTAACGGTCCGCCATGATATTGACATGAATGTTGCCGTCACCGGCGTGGCCGAAGCAGGCGATCGGAAATCCGTGTTTAGTTTGCAGCGTCTCTGCGAATTCCATCAGATCGACGAGGTGGCTGCGCGGCACGACCACATCCTGGTTTAACTTGGTCAGGCCGGTTGCACGAAGCGAATTGCTGAATTCGCGGCGCAGGGCCCAAAGCTTTTCGCAGTCTGCTTCACCGGTCGCCATCTCGATGGCATTTGCTTTTCTTGTTTCAAGTAATTTGCGAATGGCTGCGGCTTCGCTGTGAACGCTTTCCTCCTGACCGTCGAGATCGACGAGCAAGTGAGCGTTCCCCGCCGGAACAATCATCTTGCCGAGATCACGCCGCGCCGCCTCCAAGGTGAAATGATCGGCGAGTTCCAATGACGAAGGCAGGAAACCCATGGCAAAAATCGCCTGGACGGCTTCAGCGGCATGCGTGGCGTTGGCGAAGGCCGCGGACAGCGTGGCGCGCGCTGGAGGAAGCGGGAGCAAGCGCAGCGTGATTTCGGTGACCACGCCGAGCATTCCTTCCGAACCAACAAAAAGCCCAATCAAATCGAAGCCCGTCTTGTTCTTATGAACGCGCCCGCCTGTTCGCAGCACGTCGCCATTGGTGAGCACCACTTCAAGGCCGATCACGTAATTGCGTGTCACCCCGTATTTCAAACAGCGCGGGCCGCCGGCATTTGTCGCGACGTTTCCGCCGATTGTGCAATCTTTCATGCTCGCCGGATCGGGCGGATAAAACAGTTTCTGCGCACGCGCTGCCGTTTTCAGATCAGCCGTAAACACGCCCGGTTGAACAATCGCAACCCCATCGGCAAAGCTGATTTCCATGATGCGATTCATCCGGATGAGCGACAACACGATCCCGCCTCGCACCGGCACGCATCCGCCCACATAGCCAAATCCACCGCCGCGCGCCGTGACCGGAATCTTTTCTCGCGAAGCAAACTGAAGCAGTTTGCTAACGTCACCTGCCGATCCTGCAAAGACGACAACCTCCGGCGTGTGCGCCGCGAACCATTTATCGCCGCTGTGCAGAGCAAGCGTTTCCGGATCGTCCGCGACGCTCTGGTTGCCGAGCAATTCGCGCAGCTTTGATGCGAGTTCCATTGGCATCAACGTCGCGCACGCCAAGTGTAGGGCAAGCGCTTCGCTCTCCTGTCGTGGATTGGCTTCGCCGAAGACGACGTTAGATGAATGCAGCTTCGCCGTCTGAAGTTACGAACCTCAGATCGCCACGCGATAATGCCGAGCCTGCTCCATTCTTGTGAGAAGCTTTTCGACTCCCGGGTAAATCACCGGTTTGTGTTCGACCGGGCCAGCGAATTCTTTCACCGCCTCCATGGAATCGAATCGCAGCAAGGTGACGAACTCCACTTCGTTGCTGTCCTCGCGAATAAACAATTCCGCGCCATTGTATCCGGAGATGTTTCGCGCGGCGATGCTCGGGAAAATTTCGTCGCGCAACATGTCCTCATACGCCTTTGCATCTGCTGGTTTAGTCCAGCCGTGCCAGATCCGCGCGATCATTTTACATCCCCATAATTTGGTAACCGCCGTCGACATAAATGACCTGGCCTGTGATGGCGGCCGCGCCGTCGCTCGCGAGAAACACTCCGGTCTCGCCGAGCTCGGCCGGGTCGCAACTCCGTTTCAGCGGAGCGCGCTCCTGATAATGTTTCAACATCGACGTGAAACCGGCGATGCCGCGCGCGGCCAGCGTATTCACCGGGCCGGCGGAAATGCAGTTCACCCGAATTTTGTTTGGACCGAGATCATAGGCGAGATAACGCGTGCTCGCCTCAAGGCTGGCCTTCGCTACCCCCATGACATTGTAGTGCGGCACGACTTTTTCCGAGCCGTAATAGGTCATCGCTAGAATGCTCCCGCCGTTGATCATCAGCGGCGCGACCTCACGTGCGAGGGCGACGAGCGAGTAGGCGCTGATGTCATGCGCGGTTCGGAACGCTTCGCGTGTCGTGCTTAGAAAATCGCCTTCCAACGCTTCTTTCGGCGCGAACGCAAGCGAGTGAAGCATCAAGTCAAGGCGGTCAGTCTGCCCGCGCACACTCTCAAAAAAAACTCTGATCTGCTCGTCGCTCGAAACGTCACAAGGAAATAAAGGAGTTTTCTCCCCAAATTCGCCAGTCAATTCCTCGACGTTTTCCTTTAGTCGCTCGCCTTGATAATTAAAAATCAAGCGCGCGCCGGCGGCGGACCAGGCTTTCGCGATCGCCCAGGCAATGCTGCGCTTGTTCGCCACGCCAAAAACAACACCGATCTTTCCTGCCAAAACCTGCTGGGTCATAGATGGAAAAGATACGCAGCTTTAACGAGCCGCAAGAAGGCCAATTAATTGCTTAACGTATCAGCTGTGAAGCCTCGGAAAGCGGCGGCATTTGGCAATGAGCTGTCGCACCTCAGATCCGTGGCGGCCTTTTGTTTCGCATCGGGTCAAATTTGCGCGCCATCAAAGAGCATTTTCGGCTTGCTCTGTTCGCCCGGGCTTTGGTAGTGCAGAACTCATGATTTCTTTCTATCGAGAGCCTTTCCCTGTTAAAAGCCGAAATAGACGAAAGAGAGTTTCTTCGAATCGTAGTTAGGTGCTCACCATGGCGCTAGTGAAACCGCTCGAATGGTGGTCTGGGTGGGCCGACTTTTTCGGTGTCACCGCCGTGATTCTAGCCGGGATTTTGGCTCTCGTGACGTTGCTTGGCTGGACGTTTTCGTGGAAGGCAGGAAGACTTAAAGATGATGCGCTGACAAGATACCAAGCGGAAGCGAAACAATCGATTGCAGAGGCAAACAAAGGTGCATCGATCGCCAACCACCAGGCAGCTGCGGCAAATCTCG
>Ga0137372_10004608_pt1 | contig 13441 bp, 13 predicted proteins | sample SagtaG_6_FD_104911 | JGI IMG/M metagenome (GOLD analysis project Ga0137372, IMG submission 104911) | Vadose zone soil microbial communities from Sagehorn Ranch, Mendocino, California, USA - Sage1_R_60_16 metaG | ecosystem: Environmental > Terrestrial > Soil > Vadose zone | place: USA...
AAAATCCAATCCGTTTCCAACCATGACGATTGGCGAAAACGTCGTTATCGGTTTGCGATTGAACGGCGTACGCAATCAAAAACTCCTCAATGAACATTTGGAAAAATCACTCCGCATGGCTGCTCTTTGGGATGAGGTGAAAGATGATTTGCACAAACCGGGCACGAGCCTTTCCGGCGGGCAACAGCAGAGGCTTTGCATTGCGCGCGCGCTTGCCGTGGAGCCGGAAGTGATTTTGATGGATGAACCCTGTTCGGCACTTGATCCAATCGCCACCGCCAAGATTGAGGAATTGATCTACGAACTAAAGGCCCGCTACACGATTGTCACGGTGACACACAACATGCAGCAAGCCGGCCGCATCTCCGATTATACTGCTTTCTTTTATATTGGACGGCTGATCGAGTTTGGAGAGACGACGAAGATTTTCACAAACCCAGGCGAACGACAGACCGAGGACTATATCACTGGCCGATTTGGTTAATGAGCTGGCTGGGCGCGACCATTCTATGCGCCCTTAGCGAAACAAAACATGAGCAAGAGCAAAAATATGAGCATGAATGAAAGGGGACACTGAGATGATCGCACAAAGGCACATTCTCGGAACATTTGATGAAGCGCTGGCGTCACTGCGCAACAACGTGCTCATGATGGGCGGCCTGGCGGAGCGAAGCCTCGATCGAGCGATGAAAGGTTTGTTCGAGCGCGATGATGAGCTTTGCGCATACACGATCGCGGACGACGAGGAGATCGATCAACTTGAGAAGCAGATCGACAAGGACGGCGTAGATATTTTGTTGCGGTTCCAGCCGGTAGCGTCCGATCTGCGCCGCGTCGTGTCAGCCATGAAACTTTCCTCCAACCTTGAGAGAATCGCCGATCAGGCAACAAACATCGCGCGAAGAGCGCGAAAGTTGAACCAGCATCCGCCATTGCCGGAAATTAAGCTGATCGTGCCGATGCACGAGCACGCTGTTTCCATGTTCAAAGACAGCGTGGACGCTTTTGCGCGCGAAGACGTCGAGCTTGCACGCGCGATCGTGGGACGCGATGAAAAATTGGATGAAATGAATCGCGTTCTCGGTCGCCGGTTAGTCGAAAGAATGACGCAAGACCGAGACCAGCTGCGCGGTTATTTGAATCTAATGTTTGTTGGTCGACACCTCGAGCGCGTAGGCGACCACGCCACCAACATTGCCGAGGACGCCGTTTACGCTGCCGCTGCTGAAGACATCAGGCATCAAACCGTTGCGGCCTCCGCATGATACGGCGCCCGTTGCGTATGCGCAGTTGATTGCCGATGTTGAGAGATGCCGGAAGCCCAGGCCACTGCTCTAACCCAAGAGGAAAGCAGCACGATCGCTGTTCAGCCGGTGCCGCAAACCGCGCATGAGCGTTTTGGCGACCCGAAAAATTTCATCAACCGCGAGCTGAGCTGGCTCGAGTTTAACCGCCGCGTCCTGGAAGAAGCGCAGGACCAGAGGCAACCGCTCATTGAGCGGGTCAAGTTTCTTACGATCGTCAGTTCGAATCTGGACGAGTTCTTCGAGATTCGAGTCGCAGGCATCAAACAACAAATTGAGAGCGAAACGAGCGACGTCGGTCCTGATGGGCTGAGCCCTTCGGAGTTATTCGATCGGATCCAGAAAACGGTCCGTCAATTGGTGGCGGAGCAGTATACGCTTTGGAACGGCGAGTTGCTGCCCGATCTGGCGAAGAATGGGATTTACGTGCGCGAAGTCGCGGACTTACCGACGAAACGCGCGGCGTGGGCGCACCGTTATTTTCTACAGGAAGTTGTGCCAATGCTGACGCCACTGGCAGTGGACGCCAGTCATCCGTTTCCGCATCTCTTGAACCGCAGTCACAATCTGCTGGTACGGGCGAAGACACGGCGTGGCAGCGAACCGCTGCACGCGATCGTGCAAGTGCCGCGGGTGGTTCCGCGATTGATCCTGATGCCGCGGGGCAAAGGCGCCGACGAACCGTGGGAGTACATCTACCTCGCCTCTCTCATGAAGCAGCACATCGGCGAACTCTTTCCCGGTTTGATTCTCGATGGAGTCCACGCGTTTCGCGTCACGCGCAACAGCGATCTGTACATCGATGACGAGGAAGCAGAGAACCTTTTGCGCACCATCGAGCATGAACTGCGGCGCTCAAGCCGCGGCAATGCAGTGCGCCTCGAAGTCGAGGCGGATTGCCCGAAGGATTTTCTCACCCTGCTCCTCGAGTTTTTCAATTTATCGGAAGCCGACGCTTACAAGCTAAATGGTCCGCTGTCGATGACGCATCTCGCCCCGCTGGTCGCCAACGATGCATTTGGCAAACTTAAGGACCATCCGTTTCAACCCTCGCGCGATCCTGCCCTGCCGCCGCACGTTGATTTTTTCGAGGTGCTGCGGCGTCAGGACGTCCTGCTGCACCATCCGTACGACAGCTTCGATCAGATCGTCGAATTGATTGAGAAAGCAGCGACTGACCCGCAAGTGCTCGCGATCAAGATCACGCTGTATCGCACCAGTGGCGATTCGCCGATTGTTGAAGCGCTGATCGATACGGCGAACGCAGGCAAACAAGTCACAGCGATTGTCGAACTTCGTGCGAGATTTGATGAGGCGACGAATATCCAATGGGCGCGCCGGCTCGAGGAAGCCGGCGCCCACGTTATCTACGGCGTGGTCGGATTGAAGACGCACTGCAAAATGCTGCTCATCGTCAGACGCGATGCCGATCGACTGCGGCATTATGTCCATCTGGGGACGGGTAATTATCACCCGCGCACTGCCCGGATTTATACCGACTTCAGTCTGCTTACCAGCCAGTCGCAGTTGACCGAGGAAGTGGCGACCGTGTTTAACACGCTTACCGGACTGGCTGGTTATCCTGGTCTGAAAAAATTGATGGTCGCGCCGTTCGACATGCACAGCCGTCTCATCCAATTGATCGAACGTGAGCGAGATAACGCGCGCGCGGGAAAACCGGCGCGCATTGTCGCCAAACTCAATGCACTGGTCGATCAGGAGATGATCGAAAAACTGTATGAGGCCTCATGCAGTGATGTGACTATCGAGCTTGTCGTCCGAGGCATTTGTTGCCTGCGCCCGAAAATCCCGGACCTGAGCGAAAACATTCGCGTCATCAGCATCGTTGGCCGGTTTCTGGAACATAGTCGCATTTATTACTTCGAAAACGCTGGGGATCCTTTGGTTTATCTTTCGAGTGCGGATTGGATGCCGCGCAATTTCTTCCGTCGGATCGAAGTGGCGTTCCCAATCGAGATGCCCGCTCTGCGCGATCAGATCGTCAACGACGTTATTCCGACAGTTCTCAACGATCGGGTGAAGGCGCGCGAGTTGCAGCCGGACGGTGCCTACCGACGCTTGAAACCGGAAGGCCCGGAACCGCACCGACAGGCGCAATGGCAATTTCGCGAGGTGTCGCGTGAACGCGCAAAGAAACTCACGGGCTCAAAGAAAAAACTCCGAGCAGACAAATTAATTCCAATCAGCGTTGTGCATGAAAATCCGGCGGGCGGGCCGACAAGACCGGAGAAATCGTGAAGAAAAGAATTCTCGTCATCGACGTAGGCGGCTCGAATGTGAAGTTGCTGAGTTCGCGCAGGGAAAAACGTAAATTTAAGTCCGGTCCGGATCTGACGCCACGCGAAATGGTGGCTCAAATGAAACCGCTGCTACGGGATTGGAGCTTCGATGCCGTATCGATGGGATTTCCAGCGCCAGTCCGTAATGGGCGCATCATGGGCGAACCCAAACACCTCGGTGCGGGGTGGACGCGGTTCGATTACGAGAAGTCGCTGGGCAAACCAATCCGCATTATCAACGATGCAGCCATGCAGGCGCTCGGCAGTTTCCATGGCGGGCGCATGTTGTTTCTTGGACTCGGCACTGGACTGGGATCGACATTGATTTGGGAAACGAACGTGCTCCCGCTGGAGCTGGGCGATCTGCCCTACGGTAACGGCGACATCATCGAGGATTATCTCGGGAAATCAGGAATGAAACAGCTGGGCGAAAAAGCGTGGAAACGAGAAGTTCTTCGCGCGATCCTTTTGTTGAAGAAATCGCTGATTGCCGATTATGTCGTTCTGGGCGGCGGGAGCGTGAAGAAGTTCGATCAACTGCCAAGGGGCATTGAACGAGGACACAACCGAAATGCTTTTCTTGGTGGCGTTCGCCTTTGGCAAATCGATTCGCGGACGCGCCGAGCGAAGTGGCGAATCATGTAACAGCGCGTATAGATCGACATGCAACTTTATTTCCTTCGACACGGGGAGGCCGATTGGCCGGATTGGAAAAAATCGGATGATGAGCGTCCGCTCACGGATTTCGGTAAAAAAGAAATGCGCGACGTGGCGAAATTTCTCGCACGTCTCAACATGCGGTTGAATTTGATCGTGACCAGCCCATTACCGCGCGCATCACAAACAGCTGAGATCGCGGCTGATTATCTGAAGGCGAAACTGCGAAAGGATGAATTGCTCGCGCCCGGATTTGGGATGAGCGAGTTGCGGACCGTGCTGAAACGGCATCACGCAAAAGCGCTGATGCTCGTCGGCCACGAACCGGACTTCACGACTGTCATTTCGGGATTGACCGGCGCTTCGCTCAAGCTTTCCAAAGGCGGCGTGGCCCTTCTCGATGTCGATCCGGAGTCTGAAGAAGGAAGACTTCTCTGGCTTTTCCCGCCGAAGATCGCGCGCAAGGCTAAGTGACGAGCGCGTCGGCCACTGAGTGCGATGATTTGTCTTCCCAATCCTGGAGCCAGCTGGCAACGCGAGAGCTGAAATCCCGCGGACGTTCGGCAAAGAAATGCTCCGCCAACTCCGCGGCGCCACGTTGCAGATCGCACTGACTGACTTCAATTACGGCGAGCAATCGCTGACCTTCGCGCTGCCATTTCGATTTTCCGTGTTCGCTCCGCAATCTCTCCCCGAGAAAACTCAAGTCATGCGCACGACCGAGCAGATCGCCTAAGGAATGCAGATCGTCGCTCAGGGTCTTTAACACGACCGGATTGACTGGCCTGAGAATACGTAATTGATACCAAAGCGTTTTCGCCCTGGTCCTGAACTCGTGGAAATTTTCAGTTGTCGGATCTGTCGTTGCCGCAGTAAGCGCCCTCCGCGCCCGTCTATAGCTCGCCTGCACAGCGCGGCAAAGTTGTTTGCAGCTGAATTGGTCGAGAGCCCAGCAATCTACAGTTGAGGCGGCCTGCTCCAACAACGGGACCGCCTGTGTTTGCCACTCCGCGAATGCAGCCACGAAGTTTTCGAGTTCCAAGGTGAGCATCACTTCGAGATTTCCGTAGGTGCCATGGCCATCGCGTTGCGTGACTTCTTGAAGTTCCCTCACCGTCTGCAAACGCACTTCGGCATCTCGAATTTCCGAGGTAAGCCGCGCAACGTCGCGCAGCCGGTGGTCTTGTGACCGGCAGAGACCGCGCCCGATCTCCTTGCGCACCAGGCGCAGCGCCGCGCGCGCTTTCTTCAAGTGCTTGCGCATTTCGTGCACCGGCGTGTCGTCGGTTTTCGTTTCACCTTTGGCAACGGCGATGGCGCCCTCGATTTGTTTACGGGAAATCCGGCAAAGATTGTCGCCCATAGTTTCGCCGTGTCGTAATTCGTAGCTCATTGTCGATCTTATTTTTGGGCAGCCTTATATTGCTCTAACATGTTTTGCCCGTCATTCCACGCTTAAAAAATGTGACTGTTTTGACTCGGCAAATTCGCGGTCGACCAGATGCGGCGGCTATCGCGCCGACTTCTGCTTAGCGTGTTGCAGAATCACGAGCGCCGATGGTTTCACTGTGATTTCGATGTCGCTCGGACTCTTCACCTTTTGCTCTTTGTCTGGCCAAACTTTGTCGTCGAAGTGAAGCATCGAGTTTCTGCAAACAATTTTTGAGTCACGAAACCTCCGAAGCGGCAGCGGGAATTTGGCCTTCCGCCCAGCCAGTCGGCCATCAAGGTATTCCATGAAAAGGGAACGATCCTCTTCACGGACACAGACGAAATCCAGCCGGCCATCTTTGGTCGCGGCCTGCGAAGCGAAATAAAGTATGGGGCCGACCGATCGAATGTTCATCGCTTCCCAAAGAATGTAGCGATTCGAGATGTCTTCGCCATCGAGCGCGATCTTCCACTTTCGGGCGGAATAGTCGTGCAGCATTCGACGCAAAAGCGAAATGTGTCGCCGCATTTCTTCGTGTTTGGAAAGCTTTTCCGTTCCCTTAACTTTGCCTTCCGCGTCCCGAAGATAATCCGCGAGCAGGCCGCCGCCGGCGCCTTCAAAAAAATAGCGTTTGCCCCACGGCCCTCGCGCAAGCCCGACGTCAAACGCCCGCCTTTCCCCGCATTCAAGTCCGGCAATGATTTCTTCGGGGGAAGCGCAGAAACCAAGACTGCGTGCCAGATTGTTGGCCGTTCCGAGTGGAAGAACGCTCAACGGAATACCGGTATCGATAAGTTCGTGGCCGACCTTTCCCACCGTACCGTCTCCGCCGGCGGCAAGCACGAGATCAGTAGGTTGTTTGAGAGCTTTCTTGTAATCGCTTTTTCCTTGTCGATTGGTAAATCGCGTGATGGCCCGCCTTGGCCAACGCAGCCATCAAGTCTTTCCTGGTGAGCTTCCCCCGGCCGGCCTTCGGATTGTGCATCAATGTGATTCGCATGGCCTGTCGCTGAAGATTCTTCCCGCAACCTATTCGACCAAAACCAAAGCGGCACGGGTCTCCTGTTGCTACAAAAACACGAATTTTGATTTCACAGCTTTTGTGAAGTCAAACTGATCCGCTCTGCGACCCGGATGCTTTCTGAGAAGCGGTGTTACGGTTTCGCTGTTGGTCGTGGCGTAGTCGCTGGCGAAGCGGCTGGCGGCGTGGTGCCGGCAGGCAAGACGCCTGCACCGGAATCCGGCGCTGCAGAAGCAGCTGGTGAAGCCTGAGCACGTGTAGTTCCCGGTGACGAAACAGGCGAGGGGTTTGCTGACGCAGGCGAAGTTTGAGACGCGGCTTGCGTTTTCATCAGCTCTCGACGAAAGGCGCTGTCAGCCGTGCTTCGGTGCGCATAAAGGATCGACAACCCAAGGGTGAGTGCGAAGAAAATGCTGACCAGCCAGGTCGTGAATTTCACAAGCACGTTGGTCGTCTGTGCTCCGAAAATATTTTCCGTGACCGCGCCGCCAAATGCCGCACCCAGGCCTTCGCTCTTTGGCCGTTGCATCAGGATCACCAGCACCATGAGCAGCGACACCAGAACGAACAGCGCCAGACACACATTGATGAGCAAATTCATCGGGACGCGGAATATCAACGCTAAATAACTAATGTCGAATTTCGAATGACGAAAATCCGAAACAACGGGAGAGGCGCAGCACGGCCCTTCGTCATTCGTGCTTCGTCATTCCCTGGGCATTTGTCATTCGTGCTTCGTCATTCTTGATCCGATCCCATATCGCGTCCATCTCGGCGAGCTCGACATCCCCAAGCCGCTTGCCTCGCCTTCGCAACTCGTCTTCCAATTGATTGAATCGCGCTAAAAATTTGTTCGTGGCGCGTTGCAGCGCGCTTTCCGCGTCGATTTTGCATTTCCGCGCCAGATTAACGACTGCGAAGAGCATGTCGCCAACTTCGTCCTCGATTCTCGCGCGATCTTGTCCGCCTGAGGTCGGACTTGCCAGGGCGAGCGACGCAATCTCCTCTTTCATCTCGCCAAGCTCTTCTTCGACTTTCGCAACCACATCGCGCAGCTCGGTCCAGTCAAAATTCACACGCGCGGCCTTTGCTTGCGCTTTCTGCGAGCGCACAAGCGCGGGCAACGCCTTGGGTAAACTGGCGAGATAATGTGAGTCGGCCTTTTTCTCTGTGCGCTTGATGGCTTCCCATTGTTTAAGCACCGCGCCGGAATCGCGCGCGTCGCTCGTTCCAAACACGTGCGGATGTCGCCGGACAAGTTTGTCTGAGACGTGGCGAATGATTTCGTCAACATCGAAACGGCCAGTCTCCCGAGCGATCTCTGCGTGCATGACCACCACCAGGAGCAGATCGCCCAGCTCCTCGCGAAGGTGTGCGTCGTCTTTCGAGTGGGCAGCCTCCGCCACTTCGTACGCCTCTTCGATCAAGGCAGGCAACAACGATTCGTTCGTTTGCTCCCGGTCCCACGGACAGCCGCCGGGCGCACGTAGTCTTGCAACAATGTCGCAAAGGTTTTGAAAAGCTGGGGAATCGGCCATCGCCGATTCTCTCAACCATCAACTCTCAACTATCAACTAATTCAAATCCGCCACAACGAGCGGTGCGTGCCGAATTCGGAGATTTCGCCGGAGGATCTTTTGCTAACATAGATGGTGATACCAATGACACTGGTAAACGTGCCGGCAAAAATCAGAGCCACGAGCCAGGACGGAATGTGCCCGATACGCAGCGCATGGTAAAATGATACGAAATCGTTAATCGGCGCGCTGGCATGCAAAAATATTTTTGTCAGCCACGCCATCAGGATCAAAATAAAAATGAAAATGTAATTGCGTTTCAAGCGGCGCCCCACCGCCTCAAGCTTGCTGATTTTGAAACAGGGCAAAATCAGATCTTCGCAAACGAGCTTTTTCCATTCGCCTTGGAGCAGATCGCGATTTTCCATGACCATCGGCACCAGAAAATGCGCCTCAAGCATCCGGACACGCGCGCGAAATGCGTCATAAAAACGGTAACGACGCGCCTCGATCCAGAGCAGCACCCAAACGATTGCCAGATTAAAAAAGAAAATGATGTGCGGCACTTGGCGCGTGGAAAATGCGATGGTGATGATCGCGGTGCTGCTGGTGATTGCCCAGTTTGTGGTCATGTCCAGCCGCTGCCGCCAGACCATGATCCGGCCCATCTCGCCGCGATAAAAATGCGACATGGCATTGACGTAACCCGGGTCGTAAAGGCTCCGTTGAAAGGAGACTGTTCTCTCCTCCGTGGGAGCTACCGCTGTGTTTTGAGTTGCCACGGCTGGTTAATTAACTGGATAACTGGCTTTGCCGGATAATCCAATAAATCTCTGTTACCAATGGCCATTGCGCTCTCCGAGCTACTCGATGAAAGACAGGTGCTCCTGCGGCTGCGCTCACGAAAACTGCCGAATGCACTACGCGAGATTAGTCAGTTATTCGCGCAAAACGGGAAGATCGACGATGCAGAAATATTTCTTCAACAAGTCCTCGCACGTGAACAGGAGCATCCGAGCGCCGTGGAAAACGGTGTCACATTCCCGCACGCGCGAACCGACCTGGTAGATGAGATCGTCATCGGCGTTGGACGCAGCCGCGCCGGGATTCCAGTCGGCGCAAATCAAGAGCGTGCCCGCCTTATTTTTGTGATCGGGGTGCCGGAACGCCTGGTGAACGACTATCTGATTTGCGTAGGCACTCTGGTGCGCCTGACGAAAGATGAGGCTATCCGAAGGACTCTCCTCCAAGCGGAGACGCCACGCCAATTCCTCGAGACGTTGATCGCAAATCTGTAGCCGCAGACGCTGACGGCGGCAGGGCTGGGCTCACCGATTCCGGCTACAGTTGCACCGCGACGCGCTCGCCTTCGATTTGCCCCTCAGGAGCAACGGCGGATTTGCTGCTGCGATATCGCCAGATCGCGAACGCAACGAATAAAAGATCGAGCACAATGAATGTCGCGACGTACGTCTCCCCGCCGATACCGAATCCGTAACTGTGGAGGCCTTTGCCCAAAACAAAATTCACCCCGTACCACGCCATTAACACAGCGAGAAAACAAACCACGCTCGCAACTGTCAGGCCGAATTGCGTCCACCAACCGGCGAGTCGGCCATGCAATGCCAGAACATAACAAAGCAGTGCAATCAGTGCCCACGTCTCTTTAGGGTCCCAGCCCCAGAACCTGCCCCAGGAATAATTCGCCCAGACTCCGCCGAGAATTGTGCCCGCCGCGAGCAACAGGACGCCAAGCTGAAGCACGCGATACAGCCAGAAATGCATCGGCGCATCGGCGCGGGCGGCCGCGGGATCCCGCGCGTATCGCCACAGCAGGATGTGTCCGAACCCCATCGCAAGCGCAAACGCCGCGTAGCTCAACGTGATGGTAAGTACATGAACCGTGAGCCAGAAATTATCGCGCAGCACCGGGACCAGCGGATCAATGCTGGATGGCATGGCGATCGGCATTTGATGCACTAGCAATAACGCGATGAGTGTAACGGGCAACGCCGCCAGCAAATACACACGTGCATGGTAACGCGCGAAAAAAATCATCCCGAAAAGGGAGACGGCGAACGAGACCCAGATGATGGATTCATACATGTTGGTCACCGGCGGGCGACCGGCGATTACGCAACGCAGCACGATCCCAGTTGCCTGAAATGCGAGCCCGAGTAACGCAATTGCGACCCCGATGTTTTGCAGCGCGCGTCCCCGCCTGCGCAACTGGGCGGCGATGAGAATCACGAGCGCAATTCCGTAACACCAGATGGCGCGATAAAAAGCCTCGAAGTGGTTGTAAAAATATTCCAACCGCAATTGTCGCTCTTGCGGATAAATTGATGGACTCAGAGCACGCACATTTTCGCGAAGCTGGTTGGCGGCGCGGCTGAAGTTAAATCCATCGCCATTGACGTACGTGGTGGCGAGTGCCTGCAATTGCGGCTGCACGGGCGCGAATTGCGTTTCGGAATAATATCGCGACCACCCCGATGGATCGACCCAGGGAGCCGTATCGTTTGTGGGCGCAGGAACAATCACCAGAGTGCTTCCATCCATCAAACGAGTCAAAAGCGTAAGCCGATCGCTAACGCTCAACGCTTCCTGTTGAACCCGGTCGAGCGGTTTCTCTGCGCGCTTCGCCGCCTGCGCCTCATTGGCAAGCCGCTGCAACTCCGTCGAGCCCGCCAATTGCGTAAACGAAAATCGACGCTGCGTCTTATCGAGTCCGAGTTGTTCCTTTAACTGCCCTGACGAAATCAGCACCATCGGCTCGTTCTTCCAATCGCGCGTCTCGAGCAGCGCCGACAAAACGAAATCGTTCGGTTGCCATCGCTTGCCGCTCTTGTCCGTGTATGTCGATCTTCCGGTGATACGGATCAGCGCTTCCTTTGCAAACGTGTCCACCGGTTTGCGCCGGCCGCCCTCCTGAATCGCAACCAAGCCCCATTGCTTGAAATCGAGAGCGCTGCTATCCGCAGCGGATACATCCGCCGAGGCAGCGTAATCAATGCTTCCGAACAGCGCCGTCGCTGTTCCAATGAAAATGAGAAGCCGTGCTTTCAAGTGGCGGGAATGTAATTCCCGCTGTGCATCATGTCGAGAAAGCGATAATTTGGCCTTTCGATTCAGCATGTTCGCGGAACTCAACGCGGGCTTGGCCGGACTACAGGCTGACGAGTGAGTCGCTGTTCTAGTGTGGCAGCGTAGTTCGAACCCGCTTAAGGAGCAGCGGCAGCTTCGGGCCCAGTGATGCTGCATTATATATTTCGAGCGCTACGTCCGCTGGCTTCCAATGGTCGTTCTGCGGCGTATTGCTCAGTAGCGTGATCGCGTATCCAGTAGCAGGGACAAGCATATTATTGGTTCCGTAGCCGACGAGAGTTCCAGCGTGCCAGATCACTCCACTTGGCTCGACGAACCAGCCGCTCGCGTAATGAGTATGCGCTGGGCCGGCGGCAGTTGGGACCGCGAAAATTTTCTGCAGTGTCTCGCGGGAGAGAACCGTGGCGTTCAACAACGAGCGGTTCCAGAGTTGCATGTCGCCCGGCGTGGAGACCAGATTGCCTGACGCGGACGCCTTATCGGCTGGCATAGCCGGTTGTATCTTCCAGCCATCACCCTCGTGGCTGTACCCCTGGGCGAAGTTCACATCTTCTCGTGAGCCGAGCGCATATGACGAAGTCATGGCCAGCGGCTTGAAGAAACTCTCATCGATAAACCGCGCATAACTCACTTTGGAAACACGTGAGAGGACCACGCCTGCCAGATTGTAAGCGCAGTTGCTGTAGGCGAAGTAGTGACCGGGCGCAAAATCGAGCGTTTGCTTGTTCAAGTTCGCAATCAGCGATGCTTCGTCAATTTTGCCGTCAATGGGCGCCTCGCATTTATCGTCATCTGCTGGAATGCCGCTGCGCATTGTCAGCACTTGTGCCAGCGTCATTTCATCCGTGTGAACATACTCGGGCACATACTTCGAAAGAGGGGCATCCACTGACAGCGCACCTTTTTGTTGCAGCAGGTAGGCGCCTGCCGACACGAACTGCTTACTGACCGATGCGATTGGACAACGTGTCACGCTCTCCATCGGCGTTCGCGGGTCGATCACTCGCGACCCAAAGGCTCCCTCCACCAACGTATCGCTCTTGTTTCCAATGGAATAGCTGACGCCTGGAACCGCGCCGCTATCAACGAGCCGTCGCAAAATGCTTTCCACCGCCTCGATTTGACTCCGGCCAAGCGAAGTGCGCTCGGCCCTTGCAGAAGTAATTCGAGCGACAACCCCTATGAGCGGAATGCCTGCCAGCATTCGCACGAAGCGTCGCCGCGAGATGTTGTCCATCACTGCACTTCAGTGACTTCAGTCGGCTCCGACGGCTGCCTGGTCACAACGGTCAGCGGCGAAATCTTTAACTCAGGGTTCATCAGGTTGTGAATGTCGACAGCGATGTTTTCCGGCTCGAACCCGCCGCCATCACGGATATTCCCGATGATCGCGATGCTGTACCCATCGCTAAACAGCGCGTTTGTCGATTCAAAGAGAAAGGTGTGTCCACCATGCCATTTTGTGTGCGGATTCGGCAGCATCCAGCCCATCGCGTAAACGGTCGGTTTGCCATCGTTGACATGTAGCATCACTGGAAAGCGTTTGTCCTCTTCCAAAACGGTGTTGATTTTGCCGTCGCCGGGTACGGTAAACATCGTACGCAGCGAAGCTTCATTCAGCACTTTTTGCCCCAGCAATGCGGCATCCCACTTCAAAAGATCTTGCGTTGTTGATACCAGGTTGCCAGTTCCAAACGAAAAGTCCGGGTGCAGTTCCGCCCGAGTCGTGAACAGCTGCCCCGGCTTCTCGTGATGATAACCGGACGCCATTTCAGCGGGTGGCTGATCAATCGTCGAAGTCGACGACATGCCTAGTGGCGAGAAGATGTGCTCACGCAGAAACGCGAGGTAAGATTGTCTGGAAGCCCGTTCGATGACTAGCCACAGCAAATTGTAGTTCGTGTTCGTGTAAACCATGTGCGTGCCAGGTTTCCGCATCAGCGGCAGCTTATTCAGATTCGCAAACATCTCCTTACGCGAGATCGGCTGAGTGAGGTGATCCCCGTAGATTGCCGGATCGTTATCGGAAATCCCGCTCACCATGTTCAACATTTGGCGCAGGGTGAGCTCGTCGCCGTGGACGTACTCCGGCACGTACTTGG
>Ga0137372_10004610_pt1 | contig 13435 bp, 11 predicted proteins | sample SagtaG_6_FD_104911 | JGI IMG/M metagenome (GOLD analysis project Ga0137372, IMG submission 104911) | Vadose zone soil microbial communities from Sagehorn Ranch, Mendocino, California, USA - Sage1_R_60_16 metaG | ecosystem: Environmental > Terrestrial > Soil > Vadose zone | place: USA...
ACATAAGCCGGGAAGATGAATGAACGGTCATTCATTGTCAAATCCTTTGACAAAACCGATTTTAACACCGGGATTTTCTCCCTGGCGCCCACCGGGCATCGGGAGGAATAATCCCAGCGGGTTCCAAACCCCGCAGCGGCCTGCCGGGTGAAGGCGCGATCTTTCAAATCGCGCGCTGTTTAGCTCCGCTGCGAGGTATCCGAGATTTCGTACCCTTGGGTCGTCAGCGTCGTCGGCAGCCGCTCTGGTTGTTGAACAAACTGCAAGATCGACAGAATTGCGCTTAAACCCAGGAGCGCGTAAACCGCCGTTTCCATGATGCTCCGGCCCTTTTCCTCCGACCGGACCAGCAATGCGTAAGTCGTGTCATTGTTCATAAGCGTGTGAATCCTTTCTTTTAAAGACGCCAGCCATTTCCGCTTTTGTCTAAAGTTGTTGATCCTTCATGATTGCTTTGAACGTTGGATGCAGCAGCGCCATGAATTGGATTCAAACAAAAACAAATTTGTTGCGGACGTTCCCACTTGATGGGCGCTATCTCATTGGCGTTTCCGGCGGACGCGATTCCGTCGCGTTGCTGCACTGGCTGGTGAATCTCGGCTACAAGAAACTGATCGTCTGTCATTTGAACCACCAGTTGCGCGGACGATCGAGCGATGCCGATGCACGTTTTGTCGAAAAACTCGCCGCGAGCTACGATCGCAAAACTGTAGGGCAGGCGCTCCGCCTGCCAGGTGGGAGAGCAGGCAAACGCAGCGCTCGCCCTACAAAGGTCGATGCGCGCATTGATTTCGAGCTTGGCACCGCGAATGTCCTCGCCCTCGCTGCGAAAAAGAAGATCTCGATCGAAACCGCAGCGCGCGAAGCCCGCTACAACTTTTTCGCTGAAACTGCCCGACGCCGAAAATGCAAAACGATCTTTCTTGGGCATCACGCCGACGACCTCATCGAAACTTTTTTGATCAATCTCTTTCGTGGCGCGGGGACTGCAGGCTTGAGTGGAATGCGGGAGATTTCAACGCGCCGAATCGACAATATCGATCTTGCCATTGTGCGGCCGTTCCTCAGTGTCGGGCGCAAAGAGATCGACATTTATGTGCGCGAACATCGGATCAAATTTCGCGAAGACGCATCGAACAACAATCTTCATCCGCTCCGCAACCGCATTCGTCATCGCATCATCCCTTATTTGGAGAAAATCCTCGGCCGAAACATTTGTCCTGCCATTTGGCGGGCTGCTGCAATCGCCGGCGAAGAAGAAGCTTGGATCGAAAAACAGCTCCCGGATTCGACTGATACCCAGTTCTCGGTCGCGCGGCTCCGGGCGCTGCCAGTCGCGCTTCAACGGCGTGCAATTCTGAAATGGCTACGAGCGCAAAAAATTTCCGAGATTGGCTTCGACGTGATCGAGAGCGTGCGCTCTCTTGCCGATCACGATGCCGCCACCGCCAAAGTGAATCTCCCGCAAGACCGCCATGCCCGTCGCCGCGCAGGAAAGATTTTTATAGAGTAGCGGAGAGTAGCGTAATCTGACTATTGGTAGGGCGCGACCGCTGGGCGCGCCGAACCTAATGGACGGCCCGGCGGTCCGTCCCTACCATTACTGGATCACTCCAATGTCTGACATCCGCGTTCGTTTTGCCCCCTCGCCTACCGGTTATCTGCACAGCGGTGGGGCGCGCACGGCGCTGTTCAACTGGCTGTTTGCGCGGCATCACGGCGGGAAATTCGTTTTGCGAATCGAAGACACTGATATCAAGCGAAACACCGAGGAAGCCATGGCCGCGATCTACAACGGACTACAGTGGTTGGGCCTGAACTGGGACGAGGGCCCCCATGCGGGCGGCGATTACGGACCTTATTTGCAAAGTGAGCGGACGGAACTTTACGAGCGCTACCTGAAGAAGCTTCAGGATGCCGGTCACATTTTCGAAGATCAGGGCGCCTTGCGATTCCGTTCGCCACGCGAGCACGTCATCGTCGATGACATTGTGTGCGGTAAAATCGATTTCGATCTCACGAATCCGGCGACGCACCCCGACATGACAATTCGACGTCCGGATGGCTCGTGGATTTTTCATTTCGTGAATGTGATTGACGACCTGGAGATGAAAATCTCCCACGTGATTCGCGGCGAAGATCACCTCTCGAACACCCCCAAGCACATCGAGATTTTTCGCGCGCTCGGCGCAACGCCGCCGCATTACGCGCACATTCCCCTTATACTGAACCGCGACGGATCGAAGATGAGCAAACGCGACGAAGGCGCGCGCGTGGATTACTACATCCGGCGCGGTTTTCTCCCGGCCGCGGTGCGAAACTATCTTTGTCTGCTCGGCTGGTCGCCAAAAGATAATCGCGAGAAAATCGATATCGACGAGATCATCCGGATTTTTGATCTGAAAAACATCGGGCGCAGCTCCGCCACGTTTGATCCCGACAAACTCCATTGGTTGAATGGCGAATACGCACGCGAATTAAGCAACTCGGAGTTTTATGATCTGGCTCTCGCGAAGCTGAAGTCGAGCGCGGTGAAGCTTGAGAATTTTCCAGAAAAATATGTGCGTGCTGCACTGGAAACGTGCAAAGGCAAAATCAATACCTTTGATGAATTACCGGCCTATTGCGGGTTCTATTTCACAGACGATTTCGATTACAATCCGGAGGGCGTTGCCAGGCATTTCACCGCTGAGAACAAACCAAGACTGACAGCGGTTCGGGAGGCGCTGAGCGCTGTCGAGAAATTCGATGCTGCCACAATTGAAGCGACGTTGAAGAGCACAGCCGGAAAGTTAGGCATAAAAGTGGGGGGAATCGTTCATCCGACTCGACTCGCTGTAACTGGCAGCAACGTGGGACCCAGTCTGTATCACTTGCTTGAAGTTCTCGGGAAAGACAAAGTGGTGACGCGCATAGATCGCGCGCTTTCCACATTCTAATCCCCGGTCATCCCGAGCGAAGCGAGGGACCTCCCAAAAACTAGCGAGATCACACTGGATTCCTTGTGTGATCCATCACCCAGCGCGAGATCCTTCGTCTGCGCGACTCAGGATGACACTTAATTCATTTCCGCGCTTCCTTCGCCCAGGTGTCCCTCAAAGTAATCGTGCGGTTCCATACCTGTTTTTCACGCGTCGAATCCGGATCGAGCACAAAATAGCCGAGTCGCTCAAATTGATAGCGTTCTTCAGGATGCGCGATCGCAAGGGCTGGCTCACATTTTGCAGTCACGACTTCCAGCGAATTTGGATTAATAAATGATTTGAAATCGCCGCTCGGGTCGGGTTCCGGAACGCTGAACAGGCGGTCATACAATCGAATCTCTGCATCGATTGCCTGTGCTGCGCTCACCCAATGTATCGTTCCTTTCACCTTGCGACCCGCAGTCGGTCCGCCTGATTTGCTGTCGAGATCGACTGTACACCGGAGCTCAATCACCTTACCGGCTTCATCTTTCACGATTTCATTGCATTTGATAATGTACGCGTACTTGAGTCGCACTTCCCCACCCGGTCGGAGTCGAAAATATTTTGGCGGTGGAGTTTCCATGAAATCGTCGCTCTCGATGTAAAGCTCGCGACTAAACGGAATCTCGCGCGTTCCGGCCTTGGGATCCTCGGGATTGTTGATTGCATCGAGTTCTTCAATTTTTCCCTCCGGATAATTCGTCAGCACAATCTTGATCGGTCGCAGCACGGCGAGCCGGCGGGCGGCGTTACGATTAAATTCGTCACGCATTGTATGTTCGAGCACAGCCATGTCCGTCATGCTCGGATATTTCGTGATGCCAACATTATAGGCGAACGCGCGCAAGGCGCTCGCCGTCACGCCGCGCCGACGCAATCCGGAAATAGTAAGCATCCGCGGATCGTCCCAGCCATTGACAAGTTTTTCGTTCACGAGCTGGATCAGTTTCCGTTTGCTCATGACCGAGTAAGTGAGATTGAGCCGCGCAAACTCATATTGATGCGGGCGCGGCTCAGGCAGTTCGAGCGCGCTTAGAATCCAATCGTAGAGCGGGCGGTGCACTTCGAATTCCAGTGTGCACACCGAATGCGTGATTCCTTCGACATAATCGCTGAGCGTGTGCGCCCAGTCGTACATCGGATAAATGCACCATTTGTCCCCAGTGCGATGATGTGAGGCGTGCCGGATGCGATAGAGCACCGGGTCGCGTAGCCAGACGTTGGCGGCGTTTACGTCAATCTTCGCACGCAACGTGCGCGCTCCGTCGGGAAATTCTCCCGCTTTCATTCGCGCAAACAGATCGAGGTTTTCCTCGATCGAGCGATCGCGGAAGTTACTCGCCTTCCCCAGCCGGCGATATGCGTCCGTTTCCTCGGAAGTCATATCGCAAACGTAAGCTTTGCCTTTGCGGATAAGGTCGACCGCGTGTTCGTAGAAACGGTGGAAATAATCCGATGCGTAAAACGGGGCGCCACCGACGTGCTTGTCCGCCCAACCATCGATCAGCCAGCGCACGTCAGTCATGATTGACTCGACATATTCCGCTTCCTCCTTGATCGGGTTGGTATCGTCCATCCGGATGTTGCAAATGCCGCCAAACTCGCGCGCGATTCCGAAGTTGAGGCAAATCGACTTTGCGTGGCCGATATGAAGGTAGCCGTTGGGCTCGGGCGGAAAACGGGTGCAGATTTGTTTGTATTTGCCCGCACGAAGGTCGTCCGCGACGATATCGCGAATAAAATCCGAAGGGTGATCAGTCGTTGTCGTCATCTTAATCGGGCGTCAATGTAGCACAGGCATCTTGCCTGTGACGCAGGCGGGCGTCTCGGCTGCAGTGCTGATCCGACAGGCAGGATGCCCGTCGGCCCCACAGCCAAGATGGCTGTGCTACGTTGTTTTTGCGTCGTCGCAAAAAAACACGCGCGGTTGTACCGTCTCGACGCGAATGACAAAGCAAACCACCCAACGCTACACGCTCGCTGATCTCGAGAAGTGGCATGATGTCGCGCGCGACATTGATCCCCCTATTCGCCTGGGGATTTTTGGTGATCCTGTTGCCCATTCGCTCTCTCCGGACATGCAAAATGCCGCTCTGCGAGCCTGCGAGATTAAGGCGCAATATGCGCGTTTTCATATACGACCGAATGAATTGAGAACGGCTCTGCGGTTTTTGCGAAACCTGGATTTCGAGGGAGTGAACCTGACTGTGCCGCACAAAATTGCGGCGTTCGGGCAGATCGATAAGGCAGATGAATTTGCCGGCCGCGTGGGATCAGTGAACGCGATTCGCCTTCGCGACAAGAAACTCGTTGGCTCGAATACTGACGGCGAGGGGTTTCTGCGCGCCATTCGCGCGGAATTCTCCGTCGATGTGCGCGATCTGCGAGTGATGATAATTGGCGCCGGCGGCGGAACGGGTCGCGCTATTGCGTGGCAATGCGCGCTTGAGAACTGCGAACGCCTCGTTCTCGTCAATCGCACACCGGAAAAAACGAATGCGATCAGAGAGCGGTTGCGCCCGTTTTTTATGGAACCTCGAGTGCTTGGGCCGGCAGCGCGCCTTGAAGCTATAGCGTGGGAGGAATCGGCAATACGCATGCAACTACCAGACACGGATCTTATCGTTAACGCGACTCCCCTGGGGATGAATTCGAGCGATCCAACCCCGATCCCAGCCCGATTACTCGCACCGCATCACATGGTTTTCGATTGCGTATATGGGCCATCCAAAACTGCTCTGCTTCACGCGGCCGAACAAGCCGGCGCGCGCAGCGCCAATGGAATATCGATGTTGCTGCATCAAGGTGCGCTCTCGTTTTCCATCTGGTTCGATCGCGAGCCGCCGATCGACGCAATGAAGGCGGCGCTACTGTAGGGCGTCTGGGTCAGCTCCGAATGCTTTCGGAGTTCACAGAATGGAGCCGCGCGTGGGGCGCGAGCAACATGGACGGGCCAGCCCACGTGGGCGAGAGAGCGGGAGCGAACGAGTCAAACCCCCTACAATAGGGCTCATTTGTAATTCGCCCCAAAAACCGCCATATTAGTCGATGGTAAGCGCCGGCATAAACTTTGGCCGTCCACGGCGAACTCGTGTTGATCTTGCAGAAGAGCTGCAGGAGCTCAAGCGCGAACGAAACGCTGTTATTCTCGCCCATAACTATCAGGTGCCCGAGTTACAGGATGTTGCTGACTTCGTCGGTGACTCGTTAGGCTTGAGTTATCAGGCAGCGAAAACGGACGCCGATGTGATCTTGTTTTGCGGCGTCCATTTCATGGCCGAAACAGCGAAGATTATTAATCCAACCAAGCGCGTGATTTTGCCGGACCTCGATGCCGGCTGCTCACTTTCCGAATCGTGTCCGCCGGAAAAACTGGCGCAATTTCTGAAGAAGAACACGGACAAACATTACTACGTCATCGCCTACATCAATTGCAGTGCGGGAGTAAAGGCGTTAGCCGATGTGATCTGCACCAGCGGGAACGCCGACAAGATCGTGCGGGCCGCTCCACCTGAGCGAAACATTCTCTTTGTTCCGGACCAAAACCTCGGCGCGTGGGTGATGGAACGCACGGGACGCAAAATGGATTTGTGGCAGGGCAATTGTTACGTGCACGTCGAGTTCACTGCCCGGAGCATTAACCGCATTCGCCAGCAATATCCGGATGCACCGGTAGTGGCACATCCGGAATGCACGTACGCCGTCCGCATGCTGGCCGATGAAGTTTGTTCCACCGAGAAAATGGTGACTTTTTGTAAAGACTCGCCAGCGCGCGAGATCATTGTTGTCACTGAAGCCGGTTTATTGCATCGCCTGGGAAAGGAAGTTCCTGACAAGACGTTCATCCCCGGGCCGACAGATAACTGCTTCTGCGGTGAATGCCGGTTCATGAAAATGAACACGCTCGAAAAAGCGTACGACGCTCTCTTGAACATGGAGCCGGAAATCACTTTGGCAGAGCCATTGCGCAAGCGTGCAGAGCTCCCCATTCGGCGCATGCTTGAACTAAGCACGTAGCTGTCAGCTCCTCCCATCTGCCATTCCAAGCGAAGTCGAGGAATCTCTTACTGGTTTCCAGTAGGGCTCGCAGCCAAGGCGCCGTGTCACCGTGCTCCGCTGGAAGCAACACCGCTGAGGCGCCTCGACGCAGCGAGGCGGCTACAACGACTTGGCCTCTTGCCGAAAACGGATCGCATGAAACGTTGGGATAATTCGTTGGAACGGTGCGACACCTATGACTACTCAAGAACCCATTGAACAACGAATCGACCGACTACAAACCGGCGGCATTATTGATCTGCATTTCGATTTGCTGATGGATTTGTATGAAAAGCGCGAGCGTAAGAACGTGCTTGAAACCGAATTCTTACCGGAACTCGAAGCCGGAAACGTCGGAATCGTCGGCGTCGCAATCTACATCGAGGACCGTTATCTCCCAGACACGGGCCTGCGCGTGGCGCTCGATCAAATTGCGCGGCTATATGCTGAGACGCAGGCGTGCCAGCAGTTCGCGATCTGCAAAAGCTATCGAGAAATCCAGCAGGCACGTGCAAAAGGCAAAATCGTGCTGCTCATCACGTTGGAGGGAGTTGAGCCGCTCGGGACGGATCTGGATTTATTGCGCATCTTTTACGAACTGGGCGTCCGGGCAATTGGACTTACACACGCCCGAAGCAATGCGGCGGGACATGGTGGAATCTTTGCTTCGAGCGGGTCATCGCAGGAGGGTCTCACCGAGTTTGGTCGTGACCTGGTCCGAGAATGTGAAGCGCTCGGCGTGATTGTCGATCTTGCACACATCAACCCGACAGGCTTCAACGAGGTCTTATCCATGACGACAAAGCCACCGATTGTTTCGCACACCAATGTCCGGCACTACTACGATATCGAGCGCAACATCAGCGACGAGCAGATCAAAATGATCGGGGAACGGCGCGGTGTGATTGGAATCAATTCAGTTCTCGTGGGTCCAAAGAAAGAGGAGAGCACCCTGGATCGCTACGTCGATCACATCGAATACATAACCAATTTGATTGGCATTAGTGGAGTCGGGGTTGGTTTTGATTTCTTTGAGTTTATCTACAGCCAGTGGCCGGAGTCGGTTAAGAGAGAGCTCGCCCAAAAGCTTACAACGCTCCAATTCATTCCCGATCTAAGGAACCATTCGCACGCCCGCAATCTCACTCGCAAACTGATCGAGCGCGGTTTCAATGACGAGGAAATTGAAAAAATTCTGCGCGGCAACTGGCTTCGGATTTTCGAGGAGCTTCTTTAACCGGCAACCTACTGGGCCGGAACGGAAATTGAATAGGTGATCAACGCACAGACAACCACTATACCGATCATGGCGACGATAAAGATCCCATCTGCAATTTTTTATGTCTATGCATTCTGCGCAACCCCCGAGAGCGAAGCGCCCAGTAAGAAAGCAAAGAAGAGATCAGAAATAGCAGTGCATCGGCAGCCAGCAAATCATCTGCCAGCGTGTCTGCGGTTCCGAGCGTAATCACAACGCGGATCAATCCAATAACCGTCAGGCAAACCCCGACCATCGCGGAAGAGACAGTGAAGATGTGGATGCAAATGTCCTGCTCAAGGTGGCTGTTTACACCGCGTTTCGGATGCGTTTCTCCTTTCATGGAATCGTTATTTAGACTAGTCGCGAAAGCGACTGTTCAGAGAATTGCGCGACTGATAGAAGAATTGAAAGGTGCACTAACAAGAACTGCATTTGAAATTCATTAACCTGACACGCCGCACGGAGATTGGTGCGAATTCGTATTACCTCGAGATGGGCCGCCATCGACTGGTGCTCGATTGCGGTATGCATCCCAAGGAGACCGGTGAAGATGCGCTGCCGAATTTCAAAGCGATCGCAGGTCGGGAGATCGAGGCGATCCTGGTCTCGCATGCCCACCAGGATCACATAGGCACATTGCCGGTACTCATGCGACGCCTTCCAACCGCGCGCGTTTTCATGACGGAAGCCACAGCTGAGATCGGCAACGTTCTTTTGCACAACTCGGTTAATGTGATGACCCGCCAACGCGAGGAGATTGGTCGCGCCGTCGCGGGGTTATATCCGCTTTTCACGCATCGGGAAACCGATCGCGCATCGGAACGCTGGCGTTGGTGTCCACTGCGTCAACGATTCTCCATCACGGGCGAGCGAGCACCTCAGCGCGAAAAAGACGCGCTGACATTCGAGTTGTTCGACGCAGGACACGTGCTGGGCTCGAACGGAATTTTGCTGCGCGCGGAGGGGCAAACGGTCTTTTACACTGGGGACGTTAATTTCGACGACCAAACGATCATGGAAACGGCAGTTTTTCCGGAGGAAAAGATTGACGTCCTGATCATGGAATGCACGCGAGGCGACCACGCAAAACCCGCTGGCTGGACACGCCTTGGTGAAGAGCGACGCCTGGCAGAAGCGATCGCCACAGCTTTTGAGCGCCGCTCGTGCGTGCTCATACCGGTCTTCGCGCTCGGAAAAACGCAAGAGATCCTGGCAATGCTTTACAAATTCCGTCGTGAATCCCGAACGCTTTCGGGAGAGTTTCCAATTTATATCGGCGGTCTCAGCTCGAAGATGACGGATATCTACGATCGGCGCGCACACATGACTCGTCGGCAATTGCCGCGTCTGCAATTAATGCGAGAAGCCGCTCCGTTCATTTTGAACGACGAAACAGTGCGTGACGCGCAGCTGCGCCCGGGACGGGTTTACGTGCTCTCCAGTGGAATGATGATACCAAAAACGCTCTCCAATGTTCTTGCGCGTCGATTAATCGAGAATCCGCAGCATTCGATCTTTTTTGTTGGCTACGCCAGCCCCGAAACGCCCGCCGGTCTTCTGCGCGACGCGAGAACGAATGGCGAGATTGCTCTTGATCCCGACCAACCGGCCCAGCGTGTCCGTTGCAATATCGAACAGTTTCAGTTCAGCGCGCACGCTACGCGCGAGGGGCTCATCGATTACGCCAAAAAACTTTCGCCCGGCAAGATTGTTCTTGTGCACGGCGATCCTCCGGCCGTGGATTGGATGCGCGCAACCTTGTCGGCAGCGCTTCCCCGATCAGAGATCATTGTGCCGGCGCCGGGAACAGAATTAGAATTGTGATCGGTGAACAGTGATCAGTGATCCGAAGCTGAGCCGCGGCCACAACCCAAGCTGTTCACTGATCGCAGTTCACTGATCACCTTCAGAAATGCGCATTGCATCCTGGAACATTAATTCGCTGCGCAAGCGCCAGGACCGTTTATTCGCCTGGCTGGAGGCGAGTACGCCGGACATCGTTTGTTTGCAGGAGACAAAATGCACGGACGATCAATTTCCGGCGCTCGCTTTACAGGCCGTCGGTTATTACGCGGCTTATCATGGGGAAAAATCGTACAACGGCGTCGCGATTCTGTCGAAGATGAAATTGTGCGATGTGCGCCCATCGCTCTGCGACAAAGTAGTCGACCCGCAAGCGCGCGTGATTGCGGGAACTGTTGATCGCGTGAGGGTGTTTTCGATTTACGCGCCCAACGGACAGGCGGTCGGATCCCCCGCCTACGAATACAAACTGCACTGGTATCGTCGCCTGCGAGATTGCATCGCAAAAGAAAAATCCAACGATGTTGTGGTGTGCGGCGATTTCAATGTCGCACCGGAAGATATCGATGTTTACGATGCCGACCTGTGGCGTGACGCCATCATGTGTTCCGATCAAGAACGCGCTGCATTTCAGGAATTGTGTGAAATCGGCTTACGGGACACGCTGCGGATGCATCATAAGGAAGGTGAACTTTTCAGTTGGTGGGATTATCAGATGCGCGCGTTTGAAAGAAATCGCGGCCTGCGCATCGACGCGATTTTGGCTACCGAAAAGCTAGCGAAGCGCTGCAGCGTATCAGGGATTGACCTTGAGATGCGCAAGGGCAAGGAACCATCCGATCATGCGCCGGTATGGGCGGAGTTTACGGATTAAGAAACGCCGAACGCCCGACGTCGAAAATTGGACGCCGAATTCGGATTCTGAATTGGACGTTGAGCGTTGGGCGTTGGACGTTGGGCGCTAATGGCTAACGAATCGCGCCTTCGCGTCTCGAATCCTCCGCCAAAGCCTCTCATGATTTGGGATGGTGACTGTCATTTTTGCAAACGGTGGATCGAACGTTGGCGCGAAATCACCGCAGGCAAAGTAGATTATGCTACTTATCAGGAGGCAGCCGCGCGGTTCCCTGAAATTCCAGTCGAACAATTCAAGCGTGCCGTTGCATTCATCAAACCGGATGGCGAAGCCTTCTTTGCCGCGGAAGCCGTGTATCGCTCGTTGCGATATCGATCTTCGAGGAAATGGCTGACCTGGAGCTACGATCACGTGCCTGGCTTCGCAGCAGTTTCCGAGACTGCTTACAAATTTATCGCCCACAATCGAAGTCTCGGATCAACGGTGACTCGATTGCTCTGGGGTAACGATGTGCGGCCGCCGACTTATTTTTGGGCGCGGCGCTGGTTTCTCCGCACGCTTGGCCTCATCTATCTCATCGCATTCGTTTCGCTTTGGGTCCAAGTCGATGGGCTTGTTGGCAGCAACGGAATGTCGCCGGTAAGTCAGTTTCTGCCGGCAGTTCGACAGCAAGTCGGGTCAGACGCCTATTTTCTTTTGCCGACACTTTGCTGGTTCGACTCGAGCAACACGTTTCTACATTTCCTTTGCGGTGGAGGCATTGTTCTTTCGTTGCTTTTGATTTTCGGCGTCGCCCCCGCGGTTTCCCTTGTCCTGCTTTTTATCTTTTACCTGTCACTCACCATTGGTGGACAAGTGTTTTTCAACTTTCAATGGGATGTTCTCCTGCTGGAGGCCGGCTTCTTGTCGATCTTTCTTGCGCCATGGCGACTATGGCCGCGGGACCTTTTGTTGTGGCCGGGATCGGCGATTCCGACTACAGCGACGACCTCAGCTACGGCGTCTCCGGTCTCACGTGCGGGTTTATTTCTGCTCAAGTTCCTTCTCTTCAAATTGATGCTTATGTCCGGCGTCGTGAAGCTAACAAGCGGCGACGATTCGTGGGGTTGGGTGAATCATTCGTTTCATTGGAGCGCGCTCACAGCGCTTGATTATCATTACTGGTCGCAACCGTTGCCGACAATCTTCAGCTGGTGGGCAGACAAAACTCCGGAATGGTTCAAACACTTCTCAGTCGCATTTTGTCTCGTAGTTGAGATCATCGCGCCATTTTTTATCTGGGCGCCGCGACGCCCGCGACTGGTCGCTGCGGGATTGATGATCTTCCTTCAAATGGTAATCGCGCTCACCGGCAACTATTGCTTCTTCAATCTGCTGACGATCGCGTTGTGCTTCCTGCTGATCGATGACGCGGCAATCGGTCGAGGCATGGAGGGACGAGCTCCCGCCAGCCCTGCGTCGCAGGAGCTCCGCCCTCCGAATGCGAAATCTATATCGACTCGATGGGCAACGTACGCGGCAATTGCAGTAATTGTTGTCACGTTTCCAATCAACACCTGGCTCATTTTCAGCGCGTTCAAGCCGCAAAGCCGACCGCCAGGGTGGTTGGCGAAGTTCTACGAACAACTGGAAGCATTTCGAATCGTAAATGGCTACGGACTCTTTCGCGTGATGACCAAGGACCGTGGCGAGATAGTGATCGAAGGCAGCGCCGATGGCATTAATTGGGCGCCTTATGAATTCAAATGGAAACCGGGTGACGTGAAACGCGCCCCGGGTTGGTGCGCGCCGCACCAACCAAGACTTGATTGGCAGATGTGGTTTGCCGCTCTGGAGGCTCCCCAGCAAAACCCATGGTTGATTGGACTGATCGTCAGGCTACTGGAGGGATCGCGGGATGTAACCGGATTGCTTGCGCATAACCCGTTCCCGGATAAGCCGCCCAACTACATCCGCGCGATGTTTTATCGCTATCGTTTTACAAACAGTGAGGAGCGTCAGCAAACCGGCGCGTGGTGGAAACGTCAGGAACTTCGGGAATATTTGCCGACAATCTCGCGCGATCAGCTACGCTAGGATCGAGGACCTAGGGTAGCGCACGCGTCTCGCGTGCTAATGCCAGTCCGGCTCGGACCGAGCGCGTCCCCGCGATCGCGAACTTTCTCTGTGTTTTCTCCTCACGCGATACTAACAAAATCCAAGAAAAGTTCGTTTCGGCGCGACGCCGAAACCAGCACGCGAGACGCGTGCGCTACCCTTGAGAGATCCACGTTCGCGGATATATTCGGCGCGTGTCGAAGGAAGGTCAGATCGTAACGGAAGGCACGGTAACCCAGGTGCTGCCGGGAACGATGTTTCGAGTCGATCTACCAGGACAACGCAATGTGCTTGCACATATCTCGGGTAAGATGCGGAAGCATTTTATTCGGATCGTCCCGGGAGATAAGGTTTCTGTCGAGCTTTCACCCTACGATCTGACAAAAGCGCGCATCGTTTTTCGCGAATAGTGAC
>Ga0137372_10004611_pt1 | contig 13432 bp, 13 predicted proteins | sample SagtaG_6_FD_104911 | JGI IMG/M metagenome (GOLD analysis project Ga0137372, IMG submission 104911) | Vadose zone soil microbial communities from Sagehorn Ranch, Mendocino, California, USA - Sage1_R_60_16 metaG | ecosystem: Environmental > Terrestrial > Soil > Vadose zone | place: USA...
CGCGTCGCCGATGAACTTCTCCACCGTGCCGCCGTAGAGCGAGATCAGGCGCCGGCAGGTGTCGAAGTAGCGGGAGAGGAGCTCGCGCACCTCCTCCGCGTCACGCGATTCGGAGATCGTCGTGAAGCCGACGAGGTCGGCGAAGAGGACGGAGACGAGCCGGCGCTCCGAGGTGGGGGCAGCCAGTGGGGGCAGTGAGGCCGCCTGCGCGGCGAGCGGGGCACCGCATTCGCCGCAGAACTTGACGCCGGGCGAGTTCGCCGATCCGCAGGACGGGCACGCGAGAGCGAGCGGACCGCCGCATTCGGCGCAGAATTTCCGCCCGGGCTCGTTCTCGGTGGCGCAGGTGGGACAGAGCATCCTCGGAGCGAGATGCGATTGATTCGCGAGTCAAGCGTACTCCGGAACCCGCTCCTTCTCTAGTCCTCGAGCTCGACCAGCACGGCGCCGCCGGCGACGCGATCGCCTTCGGCGACGTTGACGTTCCTCACGACGGCGTCGTAGGGCGCGGTCAGCGGCGTCTCCATCTTCATCGCTTCGAGCACGAGCAGCGGCTGGCGCGCCCGGACCTGGTCGCCGGGCGCCACGAGCACCTTGATCACCGTCCCCGGCATCGGTGCGGTGACGCCGCTCTCGCCGTGCGCGGCGGCATGCTCGTGCGCGGCCGCGTCGACGTCGGGCGGCGGGGCCGGCGGCGGTGCGGGGAGGTTGAGGCGCCACGCACCCCGCCATTCGGCGCGCGGTTGGCGCACCGGGGGCTGCGAGAGCGGCGGATGCTCGACGAGGAAGGCCGTCGTCGTGCGGCCGGCGCGGACGTCCGGATGTGCGACGAGCCAGCGGAGGAAGGGAAGGTTCGTCATCACGCCCTCGACGACCGTCTCGGCGAGCGCTGCATCGAGCCGGTCGAGCGTGTCGTCGCGCGTCGTGCCGTGCGCGATCAGCTTCGCGAGCAGCGGGTCGTACGCGAGCGCGATCTCGTCGCCCTCGGCGACGCCCGCGTCGACGCGAACCGAGTCCGGGAACGCGAGCCGGGTGATCCGCCCGCCCTGCGGCAGGAACGTGCGCGGATCCTCCGCGTACAGGCGCACCTCGACCGCGTGGCCTTGTGACACTTTGTCACTTGGGTTGAGGGGGTGCCCGGACGCGATGCGCAGTTGTTCGGCAACGAGGTCGACGCCTGTCACGAGCTCGGTGACCGGATGCTCGACCTGGATCCGGCCGTTCAGCTCGAGGAAGAAGAAGTCGCGGCCGTCGAGCATGAACTCGGCCGTGCCGGCGCTCGTGTAGCCGATTGCGCGCCCGAAGCTGACGGCCGCATCGCTCATCGCGGCGCGCAGCGCAGGGTCGAGCGCGGGCGAGGGCGACTCCTCGAGCACCTTCTGGTGCCTGCGCTGGATCGAACATTCGCGCTCGCCCAGCGCCACCACGTTTCCGTGCTCGTCCCCGAGCAGCTGGATCTCGACGTGCCGCGGCCGCTCGACGTAGCGCTCGGCGAAGACCCGGTCGTCGCCGAACGCCGCCTTCGCCTCGCGCCTCGCGGCCTCCAGCGCGTCCGCCAGTTCGTCGCGCGAGCGCACGATGCGCATCCCGCGCCCGCCTCCACCCGCCGCCGCCTTGAGGAGGAGCGGGAAGCCGAGCTCGTCGGGCTCGCCGGTCTCGACGACCTGCACCCCGGCCTCGCGCGCGATCCGCTTCGCCTCGAGCTTGTCGCCGCCGGCGCGCAGGGCCTCCGGCGCCGGGCCGACCCACACGAGCTCCGCGGCACCGACGGCCTCTGCGAAGCCGGCGTTCTCGGCCAGGAAGCCGTAGCCGGGATGGATCGCGTCCGCGCCCGACTGCTTCGCGGCGCGCACGTGCTCCTCCGAATGCAGGTAGCTCGCGATCTCGGCGGTCTCGTCGGCTTCACGCGCGTGCAGCGACTCGCGATCGTCGGGCGCGGCGACGGCGACGGTCGCGATCCCGAGCGCGCGGCACGTGCGGAAGATCCGGAGCGCGATCTCGCCGCGGTTCGCTACGAGGAGCTTGCGGATCTCCACAGCGCCGCAAGCGTAAGCGCGCACAGCGCTGTGAGCACGAGATACGGCACCGCGTCCGACGTCTGTTCCGCCAGCGCGCCGCCTCCCGCGGCGCCGGCGATCTGGCCAGGCGCCCATGCGAGGTTGATCAGCGCGAAGCCGAATGCGTAGTCGAGTCCGAGCGCATCGGACTCGTCCGACGCCATCGACATCGCGGGCGCCCAGAAGGATCCGAGCGCGAAGCTGCAGGCGACGATCGCCGGAACGAAGAGCCACGAGCGGGCGTCGAGGACGGGAAACAGGGCGAAGAACAGACCCGCGCCGAGCAGCCCGGCGGCGACCGGAAGCACACGGCCGTGCCGGTCCGAGAGGTGCCCGATGAACGGCGCCGCGACCGCCTCGAGCCCTGCGCCGACGAGCCAGACCGCGCCGATCGCCACCGCGCCCAGCCCGAGCTCGTGCAGGCGCAGCGGGCCGAGCACGTTCAACGTTCCGAACGCGAGCGCGGGCACTGCTATGAACCACACGCTCGCCTGGATGCGCCTGCTGCGCAGCGCACGAAACAGCAGCGAGACCGACTGGCGCCGCGCGGGGTGGAGCGACGGTGTCGCTGCCGCGGCCGCAGCGAGGACGAAGCCGAGGCAGGCAACGCCGCCGAACGTCGCCTCCGTGCTCGTCACCGACGCAATCCCGCCGATCACGGGGCCGAGCATGGCGCCGAAGATCGCCGCACCCATCGCGCTGCCGATCAGCCGCCCCCGCGAATCGGCCGGGGCGTCGGCGACGAGCCACGCGAGGCCCGCAGTCCACGAGCATGCGCTCGCAAATCCCTGCAGGAAGCGGGCCGCGTCGAGCAGCCATTCGCTCTGCGCGAAGCCGAAGAGCGCCGTCGTGACGATCATTCCGCCGAGCCCGAGCAGAATCGTCGGCTTGACGCCGAACCGCGACGCGAGCATGCCGGACGGGATTCCGCCGGCGAAAGCACCGAGCGCGTACGCGCCCGCCAGCAGGCCGGCGCCCGCCTTCGACAGGCCGAGCTCCTGCGCGTAGTGGGGGAGGAGCGGCGTCAGCGCCGCGTAGAACATCGTGTCGACTAGGACGATGGCGCCGACGAGGACGGGAAGGCGTCTCACGACCGGCACCTCGGCGGCTGGAGTTCCATCGACGGCCCATCGTGCCTCCATGGATCGCCGAGGGCGGCGCGGTCAGACTCGAAGAGCAACGTGAGAGCCGACAAAGGGGACGTCATGACCGGCACGACCGACACGATCAGCAGGTTCGAAGAGCTCGACTACCGCGAGAACGACGGCATCGAGGTGTCGCTCCTCTGGAGCAGGATCAGCAACAGCCTCTCCGTTCGCGTCGTCGACACGAAGACCGACGAGCGGTTCCGGCTCGCCGTCCAGCCGCACGAGGCGATGGACGTCTTCCGTCATCCCTTCGCCTACGCGCAGGCGGCATAGGCGCGTCAGACCGACCAGCCGGCCGGGCGCTTCTCGAGGAATGCGCGCAGGCCCTCCTGGCCCTCGGCGCCCGCGCGCAGGCCCGCCGCGATCCGCGCCAGCTCCTCGCCGTCGGACGGACGCTCTCTTGCAAGCCGCTTCGCGGCGCGCGTCGCCTCCGGGCCCGACTTGAGGATCTCGCCGACGACGCGCCCGACCGCGGCGTCGAGATCCTCGGCGACCTCGCTGACGAGGCCGATGCGCAATGCGGCCCCGGCGTCGAAGCGCTCGCCCGTGAGGAAGTAGCGACGCGCCGCGCCCGCGCCGATCTTCGCGAACACGAACGGCGAGATCACCGCGGGAATGATCCCGAGCCGCACCTCCGTGAAGCCGAACGTTGCGTCGGGTGCGGTGACGACGACGTCCGCGCACGCCACGAGCCCGGAGCCGCCGCCGAGCGCGAAGCCCTGCACGCGCGCGACGAGCGGCGCGGGACACGAGTCGACCGCGGCCAGCATCCTGTAGAGCCGCAGCGCGTCCTCGACGTTCTCCTCGAAGCTCAGGTCGATCGACGCGCGCTGCCACTCGACGTCCGCGCCGGCGCAGAAGCTCGGCCCGTCCCCGGCGAGCACGACGACCCGCGCGTCTCCGACATCGGCGAACGCCTCGTGCAGCTCGGCGATCAGCGCGGCGTCGAAAGCGTTGCGCCGCTCCGGCTTCGCGAGCGTGATCCGCAGGATGCCGCCGTCGCGCTCGACCCGAAGCCCGCTCATCGCGTCGCAGCTTAAGGTCCTGGGCATGGCGAAGACCTACGCAGCGGCGCTGACGCCTCTTCGTGACGGCGGGCAGGAGCTCGACGAAGCGGCGTTCGGCCCGTACGTCGACTTCCTGCACCGCGGCGGCGTCGACGGCGTTCTCGCTCTCGGCACGACAGGCGAGGGGATCCTCCTCTCGACACACGAGAGGATGCGCGCCACGGAGCTCTTCCTCGACGGCTCGCTCGACGTGATCGTGCATTGCGGCTCGCAGACGACGCTCGCCACCGTCGAGCTGGCCGCGCACGCCGCGCGCCGCGAGGCCGCCGGGGTCGCCGTGATCGGGCCGCCGTACTTCCAGCTCGATGAACGGGCGCTGCTCGCGCACTTCGAGGCGGCGGCGCGCGCGTGCGAGCCGCTGCCGTTCTACGTGTACGAGTTCGCGCGCGCGAGCGGCTACGCCGTACCGCCGGCCCTCATCGAGCGGCTGCGAGAGCTGGCCCCGAACCTCGCCGGGATGAAGGTGTCCGACGCGCCGTGGACCGCATTCCAGCCGTACCTCCTCGAGGGGCTCGACGTGTTCGTCGGCCCCGAGTCGCTGATCGCGCAGGGTCTCGAGCACGGGGCGGTCGGCGCGGTGTCGGCGGTTGCGAGTGCGCTGCCGGAGAAGGTCGTTGCGGTCGACCCGCGCTTGATGGAGATCCGCGAGGCGATCGAACGGTTTCCGCGGCATGCCGCGCTGAAGCGCATCGCGGCGCGCCGGGGCGTGCCGATCCGCGAGGACGTGCGCGCGCCGTTGCGGGCGCTCACTGTGGATGAGCGAACGGAGCTGGACGCGTGGCTCGACGTCGAATTGTCGTAGCGGGCGCCGGCGCGATCGGCGCGTCGATCGCGTACCACATCGCCCTGCTCGGCGCGGAGGGCGTCGTTCTCTGCGACACGGGCGCCGTCGCGTCCGGCGCGACGGGCAAGGCGATGGGAGGCGTCCGGCAGCAGTTCTCCACGGCCGCGGAGGTGCGGCTCGCGCAGGCGTCGATCGACTTCTTCCGCGAGCTCGGCCCGCCGTTCTTCCACCAGGTCGGCTACCTGTTTCTGGCAACGTCGGAAGAGGGCCTCGCGCGCCTGCGCGAGCGCGCGGATTTGCAGCGCGGTCTCGGCGTTCCCGTCGAGGAGGTCGACGCGGCGGAGGTGCGCGGCCTGCGCACCGACGACGTGCTCGGCGCGGTGATCTGCCGCGAGGACGGGGTGGCGGATCCACCTCGAGCGGCGCGCGAGCTCGTCCGGCGCGCCGCGGCGAGCGGGGTGGAGGTGCGCGAGCACACGGATGCGCGCGAGCTCGACGCCGGCGTGCTCGTGGTCGCGTGCGGCTGGCAGTCGGCCGAGCTCTTTCCCCAGTTACCGATCCGCCCGCTCGTCCGGCAGCTGGTCGACGTCGGCCCGGTGGAGGGGTTGTCGCAGACCATGCCGATGGTCGTCGAGGAGGACACCACCTTCCACTTCCGCCGCCGCGACGCGTGCCTGCGCCTCGCGTACAGGGAGCCGAGCGCGCGCTGGTCGAGCGACGAGGTCGTCGACGACGCGCTGGTCGACGATGTGCGCACGCGGCTCGCGTACCGCTATCCACCGGCCGCGGAGGCGCCGGTCGAGCGAGCCTGGGCAGGGCTCTACGACATGACTCCGGACGCGCACCCGATCATCGGGCCTCTGGGGGACGACGCGTACGTCGCCGCAGGGTTCAGCGGGCACGGCTTCATGCAATCGCCTGCGGTCGGGCGCGCCGTCGCCGAGGAGCTGCTCGGCCTGGCGCCGACGTTCGATCTCGAGCCGTACCGGCTCGAGCGCTTCGCGGGGAACGAAGTGTTCCCGGAGGAGCTGGTTCTCTAGCCGGTCGCCGCAGGCAGCTTTGCGATCAGCTGCTTGACAAGGCGGAGGACGTCCGCCTCCTCGTGCCCGAAGTCGTCGAGATAGGAGTGGAGTGCGGCGTGCAGGAGGCGCAGATCCTCGTCGGTCAACTCGATCGTGTGCATCTGCGGAGATTAACCCCAGTCGGGCGGTACGTACGGCGTGTGGATCGGCGCGCCGAACGCGATGAACTCGAGGCCGTCGGGACCCGCGACCGGCAGGCGCGTCGCCGTCGCATCGACGCGGACGAACCGGCCCGGCTTCAGCTCGACCTCTTCGCCTGCCACGTGCATCGTCCCGGAGCCCTTGACGACGAAGTACACCTCCTCCTGCTGCGACTCCTCGTGGCTGTGCTCGCGCCCCGACTGGTTCGGCCGCAGCACGAAGTAGTTGAACCCGAACGCCCGCGCGCCGAGCGCGCGGCGTGTCTTGCGGACGGCGCCGCCGGGCCCTTCGCCCTCGAGGCTGCCGACGTCGACGAACGAAAACGCGCTCACGCCGACAATCTAGTCAGCGGCGCCGCTCCAGTCGCTCGAGGAACGCCCGGCGCAACTGCTCGCCCCGCTCGAGCACGGTCCGGTCGCGCGGGCGGCGCGGCGGGAGCTTGACGACCTTGACGTCCGCGGAAGGCGCGCCGTACGAGCGGCTGTACGCCTCGGCCTCCCCGATCGGCTCCGGCTGCTGCTTGCGCCGCCAGGGAAGAAAGCGCACGCCTACATCCTGAAGACGCCGAAGGTCGTCTCGGGAATCGGTGCGTTGAGCGCCGCGGAGATGCCGAGGGCGAGCACGCGGCGCGTGTCGAGCGGATCGATGATCCCGTCGTCCCACAGCCGTGCGGTCGAGTAGTACGGGCTGCCCTCCTCCTCGTACTTCGCGCGGATCGCGTCCGCGTCGGCGTCGCCGACCATCGTCAGCACGGTCGCGGCCTGGTCGCCGCCCATCACCGAGATGCGCGCGTTGGGCCACATCCACAGCTGCCGCGGCTCGTATGCGCGTCCGCACATCGCGTAGTTGCCGGCGCCGAACGAGCCCCCGGTGACGACGGTGAACTTCGGCACCTGCGCGTTCGCGACCGCCATGACGAGCTTCGCGCCGTCGCGTGCGATCCCGCCGGCCTCGTACTCCTTCCCGACCATGAAGCCCGTGATGTTCTGGAGGAAGACGAGCGGCACCTTGCGCTGGCACGCGAGCTCGATGAAGTGCGCGCCCTTCTGTGCCGACTCGGCGAAGAGCACGCCGTTGTTCGCGAGAATGCCGACCGGGAAGCCCTCGATTCGCGCCCAGCCGCAGACGAGCGTCTCGCCGTACAGCGCCTTGAACTCGTCCAAGCGCGAGCCGTCGACGATGCGCGCGATCAGCTCGCGCGGGTCGACCTGATGGCGAAAGTCCTCGGGCACGAGCCCGTAGAGCTCGGCGGGGTCGCTCAACGGCTCCTGTCCCGGGACCAGGTCCCAGGGCATGTCCTTGGGAGGCCGGTGCAGGTCCGCCACGATGCGGCGCGCGATCGCGAGCGCGTGCTCGTCCGACGTCGCGTAGTGGTCGGCGACGCCGCTCTGCCGCGTGTGGACGTCGGCACCGCCGAGCTCCTCCGCGGTCACGTCCTGGCCGGTCGCGGCCTTCACGAGCGGCGGGCCGCCGATGAAGATCGTCCCGGTGCCGCGAACGATGATCGTCTCGTCGCTCATGGCGGGCACGTACGCGCCGCCTGCGGTGCAGGAGCCCATGACCACGGCGATCTGCGGGATGCCGCGCGCGGACATCTGCGCCTGGTTGAAGAAGATCCGCCCGAAGTGCTCCCGGTCGGGGAACACCTCTGCCTGCAGCGGCAGGAACGCGCCTCCCGAGTCGACGAGGTAGACGCACGGCAGGTTGTTCTGCTGCGCGACCTCCTGCGCGCGTAGGTGCTTCTTCACGGTCATTGGGAAGTACGAGCCGCCCTTGACCGTGGCGTCGTTCGCGACGATCACGCACTCCTGCCCCTCGAGAACGCCGATTCCCGTGACGATGCCCGCGCCCGGCGCCTGTGCGTCGTAGAGATCCCACGCGGCGAGGGCGTTCAGCTCGAGGAAGGCCGAGTCCGGGTCGAGCAGCCGGTCGATCCGCTCGCGCGCGGTCAGCTTGCCGCGCTCGCGGTGGCGCGCTAGGGCCTTCTCGCCGCCGCCCGCGGCAACCTGCGCCGTGCGCTCGCGCAGCTCTTCGACGAGCTGCGCCAGCCGCTCGTGCCGTGCGGCGAACGTGTCGTCGCGTTGCGCCTGCGACGTGAGGACGGCCACCGGATGAGCCTATCGCCCTGAAGCCCGCGTGGACTCGCGCAGGCGAGCGGCCGGCTCGTCCGTCAGCTGACCGCGGCGCAGGCGCCAGCGCCAGTTTCCCTTCGTCGTGCCGGGGCTGTTCATGCGCTCGGCGCTCCCGAGCTCGAGCACGTCCTGCGCGGGAATGATCGACAGCGCAGCACGCGATTCGTGCGCCAGCTCGATGAGGCTCCAGGCAGGCGAACGGGGGTCGAGGCCCGTCGCCTCGCGTTGCCGCCCCGGGAGCGACTCGAACCAGCCGCGGGCCGTGTCGGTGTCGTGCGTCGACGTGTACGCGACCGACTGCTCCTCGAGGTTCTCGAGGCGGTGCGGATTGCTCGGGGGGCCGCCGAATGCCCACTGCAGGACGACCATCCCCGGCAGGCCGAGGCGTTTCCGGAGCCGCACGACCGGTGGGGTTATGACTCCCAGATCTTCCGCCACGAGCGCGAGCTCGCCGGCCGCGCGGAACGGCTCGTCGCCGGGACCGGGCCGCCAGCGACCGCGTTGCGCGGTCTCGTGCGCTTCCGGGATCGCCCAGTACGCGACAAAGCCCCGGAAGTGGTCGATGCGCGCCATGTCGACGAGCTCGAACGTGCGCCGAAAGCGCTCGATCCACCAGCGGTAGCCCATCGCGCGGTGCGTCGGCCAGTCGTACAGCGGATTGCCCCAGTGCTGGCCGGTCGCCGAGAGATCGTCCGGCGGGGCGCCCGCGACCTCGCCCTTGCGGAAGAGCTCGGGGTGAGCGACGTGCTCGGCGCTTCCCGTCGCGACGTAGATCGGTATGTCGCCGAAGACGCCTACGCCGCGTTTGCGCGCATACGCGCGCAGTGCGTTCCACTCGCGCTCGAAGCGCACCTGGTCGGCGAGCGCGCCCTTCCCCGCGAACGCGGCCCAGTCGCCCGTCCAGAACGGATGCCGCGCGACGAACTCCTCGATGTCGGCCGTCGTGACGCGTGCGCGCGGCTCGGCGAGCAACGCCGGCGAGCCCGCGAACGCCGACGCGGCGTTGTACGGCGAGCCCGAGGTGTCCGGCGGGCCGAGCGGCAAGACCTGCCACCACGATTGTCCCGCCGCCGCGAGCCAGTCCACGAAGCGGTAGGCCTCCTCGCCGAGGCGGCCGCCGGGCAGCGAGGTCGGATGGAGCAGGATCCCACTGGCGCGTTTGAGCTTCACGAAGTGCGAAAGTCTCACGCCGATGCGGCCTGCGCGCAAAGACCCGCCGCCCGCGATCCAGATCCGCGACGTGGAGCCGCAGGTCGACTGCGGGCGCCATCCCGTCAAACGTGTCGTCGGCGAAGAGGTCGTTGTCTCGGCAACGGTCTTCCGCGACGGGCACGACGTGCTCGGCGCGGCGGTCCGCTACCGCGCGCCAGGCGCGCGGCGGTGGCGCGAGGCTCCGCTCGAGCCGCTCGGGAACGATCGCTGGCGCGGCTCCTTCACGGTCGACGCGCCGGGCCGCTGGACGTTCAGCGTCGCCGCGTGGACGGACAGGATCGCGTCCTGGCAGCGGGAGGTGACGCGGAAGCTCGAGGGCGGGCAGACCGATCTCGACGGTGAGCTCTCCGAGGGGCGCGCGTTTCTCGGTGCGGACGCGTCTCTCGAGGAGGCGCTCGCCGCGAAGAGCGACGACCGGCACGGCCAGGTCGAGCTCGACGTGAGGCTCGGGGTCGACGTCGACGTCGAGCGCGCGCACTTCGGTGCGTGGTACGAGCTGTTTCCGCGCTCGTGGGGCGGTTTCGCCGGTGTCGAGAAGGTGCTCCCGCGCCTGGCCGAGCTCGGCTTCGACGTCGTCTACCTGCCGCCGATCCATCCGATCGGGCACACGAACCGGAAGGGCCGGAACAACTCGCTCGAGCGGAGCCCCGACGATCCGGGGAGCCCCTGGGCGATCGGCGCGGAGGAGGGCGGTCACACCGCGATCCATCCTGACCTGGGCACGCTCGCCGACTTCGAACGGCTCGTCGCGCGCGCGCGCGACGCGGGGATCGAGATCGCGCTGGATTACGCGATCCAGTGCTCGCCCGACCATCCGTGGCTGAAGGAGCATCCGGAGTGGTTCCACCGCCGACCGGACGGGACGCTGAAGTACGCGGAGAACCCGCCCAAGAAGTATCAGGACATCTACAACGTCAACTTCGGGTCGGAGGACTGGCGCGGCCTCTGGGAGGCGTTGCGCGACGTGATGCTCCACTGGGTGTCGCACGGCGTGCGCGTCTTTCGCGTCGACAATCCGCACACGAAGCCCGTGCCGTTCTGGGAATGGCTGATCGGGGAGGTGCGGCGCGTCGAGCCGAATCTCGTGCTCCTCTCCGAGGCGTTCACACGCCCGGCGATGATGACGACGCTCGCGAAGGTCGGCTTCTCGCAGTCGTACACGTACTTCACGTGGAAGAACACGAAGGCCGAGCTCGTGGAGCTGATGGCGCAGATCCTCGAGTGGCGCGAGTACTACCGGCCGAACTTCTTCGCGAACACGCCGGACATCCTGCACGAGTACCTCCAGGTCGGCGGGCGGCCCGCGTTCGAGGCGCGCCTCGTGCTGGCGGCGACGCTGTCGCCGTCGTACGGCATCTACTCGGGCTACGAGCGCTGCGAGAACGTGCCGGTGCAGGCGGGCTCGGAGGAGTACCTGGATTCGGAGAAGTACGAGGCGAAGAAGCGCAAGCTCGACGGGCCGCTCCTGCCGCTCGTGCAGCGGCTGAACGAGATCCGGCGGACGGAGCCGGCGCTGCAGCGGGTCGACAATCTGCGCTGGCTCGACACCGAGCAGGAGCAGCTCGTCGCGTACGTGAAGGACGACGTCGTCGTCGTCGTGAACGTCGATCCGTTCGCCGCGCACGACGGTCTCGCGATCGTGCCGGCGGCTCTCGGCCTGCAGCCGACCTTCTTCGCACGCGACCTGCTCGGCGGCGAGCGCTACCGCTGGTCGATCGGCCGCAACTTCGTGCGCCTCGACCCCGGCCAGGCGCACATCTTCAAGCTCGAGACGCATGTGTGACGCGCGCCACTGTCCCGGGACCAGGTCCCTGGACCTGTCCCTCCGCGACGAACTGCCGGTAACGTGCTTGCGCCTCCTTGATGTTCCCGCCGAATGCTCCGAGAACGGCGTCGACCCTGAGGAACGCGGGCGGTCGAACGAAGCCAGCAGTCGCGCGGTAGCTGCTCCAGCGCCATTTCTCCGGAGCGTCGCGGAGTCCGGCCCGGACGGGGTTCAGGACGATGTAGCGGCAGTTCTCGAGGAACTGCGGTTCGCCTTCGATCAGGTTCGCTCCGTACCGGCCCTGGAAGACATGACCGGAACCCTCGTACCGCACGTTGAACCGCTGCGCGTAGGAGCCGCTCAGGTGGCGCATGCCCGCGCTCCGCGTCGGCTCCGGCGTTTCGATGAGCAGGTGGAAGTGGTTCGGCATCGCGCAGTACGTGTGACAGTTCCAGGCGAACCGCTCGACCGTTCGCGCAAGCATTTGCAGCCACGACTCGTAATCGCGGTCGTCCCGAAACAGCGGCATCTTCAGATTCCCGCGCGTGAAGATGTGAAAGAACCCCCCGGGAATCTCCGGCCTGAGCCTTCTCGGCATGCGACCACCGTACGCAGCTCGTTTGCGAGACAACTGGCCACACACGACTCTTTGACAGATCCGGCACACCTGTCCCGGGACCTGGTCCCTGGACAATGCCTAGGCCGGACACGTCTAGGGACCAGGTCCCAGGACAGCGCCCGGGGGGACACCCACGGACACGGCCTGGGGCGGACATGTCCTGGGACCTGGTCCCGAGACAGCGCCTTGAAGGACACGCGTGTCTGAGCCCGGCCACTGGTTCGAGCGGAACCCGCTCTGGTTCAAGACGGCGATCTTCTACGAGATCCACATCCGCGGGTTCTTCGACGGCAACGACGACGGCTCCGGCGACTTCCGCGGGCTGATCGAGAAGCTCGACTACCTGCAGTGGCTCGGCATCGACTGCATCTGGCTCCTGCCGATGTACCAGTCGCCCCTGCGCGACGGCGGCTACGACATCGCCGACTTCTTCGCCATCCATCCCGACTACGGGATGGTCGACGACTTCAAGAACTTCGTCGAGCAAGCGCACCAGCGCGGCATGCGCGTCATCGCCGACCTCGTCATGAACCACACCTCAGCCGACCACCCGTGGTTCCAGGAATCCCGCAGCGACCCGCAAGGCCCGCGCGGCGACTGGTACGTCTGGTCGGACACGGACGACCGCTGGCCCGACGCGCGCATCATCTTCGTCGACACCGAGCCGTCGAACTGGACGTGGGACCCCGTGCGCGGCCAGTACTTCTGGCATCGCTTCTTCGCCCACCAGCCGGACCTCAACTACGACAGCCCCGAGGTGCAGGAGGCGATGCTGAACGTCCTCCGCTTCTGGCTCGACCTCGGCATCGACGGCTTCCGCCTCGACGCGGTGCCGTACCTCTACGAGCGTGACGAGACGCACGGCGAGAACCTCCCGGAGACGCACGAGTACCTGAAGCGCGTCCGCGCCGAGGTCGACGCGCGCTACCCGGACCGCGTGCTGCTCGCGGAGGCGAATCAGTGGCCCGAGGACGTCGTCGAGTACTTCGGCGACGGCGACGAGTGCCACATGGCGTTCCATTTCCCGGTGATGCCCCGCATGTTCATGGCCCTCAGGCGCGAGGACGCGACGCCGATCCTCGAGATCCTCGACCGCACGCCCTCGATTCCGGACAGCGCGCAATGGGGACTCTTCCTGAGAAACCACGACGAGCTGACGCTCGAGATGGTCACGGACGAGGAGCGCGACTACATGTACGCCGAGTATGCCAAGGATCCACGTATGAAGCTCAACCTCGGCATCCGCCGCCGGCTCGCGCCGCTGCTCGACAACGCGCGCCCCGACATCGAGTTGCTGCACGCGATCATGTTCTCGCTGCCCGGCGCACCCGTCCTCTACTACGGCGACGAGATCGCGATGGGCGACAACATCTTCCTCGGCGACCGCGACGGCGTGCGCACGCCGATGCAGTGGACGTCCGACCG
>Ga0137372_10004614_pt1 | contig 13427 bp, 12 predicted proteins | sample SagtaG_6_FD_104911 | JGI IMG/M metagenome (GOLD analysis project Ga0137372, IMG submission 104911) | Vadose zone soil microbial communities from Sagehorn Ranch, Mendocino, California, USA - Sage1_R_60_16 metaG | ecosystem: Environmental > Terrestrial > Soil > Vadose zone | place: USA...
CCGTACGACGATCACGAACAAAGGCGCGCCAACGATGCCGAGGACAACGCCGGCCTGGACCTCGCCCGCGCCACCGACCAACCGGCCGACCAGATCTGCCAGGACGAGTGCGGTCGCGCCGATCAGCCCCGCCGCCGGGATCAGCCAGATATTGCGAGCGCCGAACATCCGCCGCGCGACATGACCCGACAGCAAACCAAGGAACCCGATGGGCCCGCACGCCGCGACCCCAGCCGCGGTGAGCAATCCGATCGCGGCCAACCCGACCAACCGGGCCCGCCGTATCGACAACCCCAGGCCCGCGGCCACATCGTCGCCCAAGGCAAGCAAATCCAGGTCCCGAGCGTTGACCAGGGCAAGCATCAATCCGACGACCAAGAACGGCAGCACCTGCCCAGCCACATCGAGGCCGCGGCCGGCCACCGAACCGACCGCCCAGAATCGATAACCGTCCAACGTGTTCGCGTCCAGCAACACGATCGCCGACGTCAACGCGCCGAGCATCGCGGCGACCGCAGCGCCAGTCAGCGCCAGCCCGACCGGCGTCGCCCCGCTCCCCCGCGACGCCAACCGCTGCACGCCGAAGGTAGCGACGAGCGCACCCGCGAGCGCGAACCACACTGTCGACGACACGGACTCCACCACACCGAACTGCAGCCCGAGCACGACGGCGAACGCAGCGCCCGAACTCACCCCGAAGATGCCCGGCTCGGCCAGCGCGTTCCGCGTGTGGCCTTGCATCAGGGCCCCGGCGACGCCAAGGCAGACGCCGATCAGCACAGCGACTACGGTGCGCGGAAAGCGCAGGCTGCGAACGATCACATCTGCGTCGGATCCGGTGTCGGCGGTCAGCGCGTGCCAGAGCGCGCCGGGTCCGAGCCATCGCGAGCCGAGCGCGAGGCTGGCCGCGAACGCCAGCACCAGTACGGCGACCAGGGCGAGCAGCGCGGCGGTACGTCGTACGGCGGGACGAGCGGCCCGGACCGGGGACGGCACGGCTCGGCGTGCGAGCGGGACGATGGAACGCATATGGTTAGGCTTGCCTTACTTCATCGAGGTAGTGAGCCACCTTAACGTGACCAGGAGACACCTGTGCGTCTGACCCGTCTTACCGCCCTGCTCGCCACTGCCGCCGTCACCCTCGCCGGGTGCGGCGGATCGTCGGACGAGGATTCGCCGGCCGCCGGCTCGTCAGCGGGCTTCCCGCGGACGGTCGAGCACGCGATGGGCAAGACCGAGATCCCCGCCAAGCCGAAGCGGGTGGTCGCTCTCGACGCGAGCTTCGTGGACGCGACGCTGATCCTGGACACACCGGTCGTCGGGTACACCGACTACCGCAGCATCAACGGCAAGCTGCCCGACTACCTCGGCGAAGACCGTACGACGTACGGCTCGGAGGCGCAGGCGGTCGGCACGCTGGCCGAGCCGAACCTGGAGAAGATCGCCGAACTGAACCCGGACCTGATCATCACCGCCAAGGTCCGGCACGAGAAGCTCTACGACCAACTGTCCAAGATCGCGCCGACGATCATGTCCGAGACCACCGGGCCGACCTGGAAGGACAACATCCGGCTGGAGGCGAAGGCGCTCGGCGCGGAAGACCTTGCGGACAAGGAGATTTCGTCGTACGAGAAGGCGGCCAAGACGGTCGGCGACGCGGTCAACAGCAAGGCCGGCGACCCGACGGTCTCGATCGTCCGGTTCGTCGACGGCCCGACCCGGCTGTATCGGAACGCGAGCTTCTCCGGCATCGTGCTGAAGGACGCCGGCCTGAAGCGGCCGGCGTCGCAGGACGTGAACGACTTCGCCCTGGAGATCAGCCCGGAGCGGATCAAGGACGCCGACGCGGACGCGATCTTCGTCACCGTGTACGCCGACGAGAAGGGTGTGAGCGCCAAGACCGCCGCGCAGTTCACGGCGAACCCGCTGTGGAAACCGCTGGCGCCGAAGGTCCACGAGGTCCCCGACCTCACCTGGATGACCGCCGTCGGACTCCAGGGTGCCTGGGTCATTCTCGACGACCTCGCGAAGACCTTCGACGTACCGGCCCCGGTCAAGTCCTGACGTCAGGTGACCTTGAAGTCGGCGGTGTTGGTGCCTTTCGCGCCGCCCTCGGTGATGACCGAGACCGTCAGGTGGTAGACCCCCCGGATCTCGAGCGAGTCCGTCGAGAAATAGAAGGTGTCCCAGCAGGATCCGCCCCGGGTGGTCTTGAGGACGGTGGTTCCCCGCTTGAGCACCCAGGTGGGGAAGCAGCCCGAGCTCAGGCGCTGCCCGCTCTCGTCGAGCACCTCGACCGAGGCGGTCGGGATCGCGCCGGCGCGGTACTCCTTCGGCCCGATCTGACCGCTGCTACCGATCCTGACGGTGATCGCCAGGCCGCCGGGTGGTGGCGTTTCCAAGGAGTTGGAAACCCCGGGCGCCGACGGCTCGGGGCTCGGAGTCTCGGTGACTGTCTCGGTGACCGTGCTGGTAGCCGTCGTCGTCCGGGTTGCGAAAAGGGTGGTCGGCGCCGGTGCTGGATTGATGGCGGCCGGCAACACGTTGGCCTGACCGAGGATGACGGTGAGCACTCCGCCGATGAGGGTGAAGACCGCGGGAATGGCCGCGATCAACGCCGGATGCTTGTGCCAGGCGTCGTCCTTCTTCTTCTGGTCGGGCGCGTCTGACTTCGTTTGACTCACAGTGGTTCCCCCCACGTGACACGTCGTACGCGATGGCCCCCCGGCCACCGATGTGATGGTCAACGATGGACCAAAATGGTGACGACGTCCACGGCAGACAGTGACGGCGTGTCGACTCGATAGGGTCGTGGGCATGACGGCTCTCGTTCGGTGGCATGTCGGTCGGTGGACGACGCGTGGGACTCTGCCCGGCGAACCGTTCGAGCCGGGTCGCAAGCGGACGCCGGACGAGCTGAATTTCGACGTTGTCGGGCTGGCCCGGATCCTCGGACGGCGGCTGTCCGGCCGGGACGAGTTGCAGGTCCGGCTGTGGCAGAACGAACTCCGGCCGACCCACACCCGGATGTGCGGCGTACACACGCTCGCCAATCCGGAGCTTCTCCGCCAGACAGCACAGGAGGCCTTGCGGTGGCTGGCCGAGCGAGCTCCTGCCGGCTATGAGTTCGTACTCACGGACGCCGTCGAGCTGCGGCCCCTTCTCGACCTCGACGCCGAGGTCGTCGCAGTCGACGCCGTCATCCAACTCGCTCACGAACGCGGCGCCACCCTGTCAGCCGCACGCCTCGCCGCTTCTCACGTACGACGCTCAGCCGCCGGCGGCTGGTACGCCGGTGACGCCACTTGCAACTGGTCGGGTCCCCACGACACAGCAGACGATGCGGCAGCCGTCGTACAAACAGCGCGCGAAGAACTAGCCGAGCAACTACACGCCGCCGGCCACGAAGACCTAGCCGCGACCTCTCCCCGCTGGACCGCCGTCCCCATAGAGCGCTAACTCATACGGCCGTCCGCGGTTCAGGCTGATTGGTCGAGGTGGGGAGGGTGAGGAGGTGGCGGCGGAGGAAGGCGAGTTCGGCTTGGACGACCTGCTCGTGGGCAGCGAGGAAGGGTGCGTAGTGACCGCCCGGGACCTTCACCAGCTCTGCGTTCGGCGTCCGGTTCGCGGCGGCGACGGCTGGGGCTGCGAGAGCGGATCGGTCCTGCTCGCAGACGACGTACAAGAGGGGGCAGCGGACCCGGGCGGCGTACCGCTCGGCGCGGTAGAAGGCGATGCGTAGGGCCGAACGGGCGGCCACCGCCTGGATCCAGTCGGGATAGCGGTCGCCTGGATTGAGGGCCTCGTTGCCATCCTGCGAGTCGGGCGTGGTGAGGAGTGCGACAGTGCCGGGCGGGCCGGAGAGCGCGACCAGCTTCGGTGGGCGGCCGATGAAACCGCCGAGCAGATCGACGATGCCGAGGGCGGCGAAGCGCAGCATGGCCAGTGGCTTCTGGTACCGAGAGGCGTTGCGGGCCGCGGCCGGGCCATCGACGTTCGGGCTCTGCGCTGTCGCTGCGGCGACTCGAGGATGCTCCGCGGCGAGCTGAACGACGTACCCACCGGACAAGGAGAACGCCCACAGAGCAACCTTCTCGACACCGGGCAGCGTCGCGGCGAACTCGATCGCGGCCCGCCAGTCGGCACGCTGATCCCCGATCCGCGCGACCTGCTGCGGCTCACCACCACTCTCACCGAGATGCCTGTAATCGAAGGCGAGTACGGCGTACCCGGCCTCCTGGAACCGCGGCGCGAACAAGTCGGTCGCCGGCTCCTTCGTCACCCCGAACCCACCGGCCATCACCACGCATACACCGTTGGACCCCGGATAGTGCCAACCGACGCACTCGACGCTGTCGCTGACAAACCTGACCTGCTCGCGCATGCGCCCACCCACCTCGCCTCAGGAACCCTTTCCTGAAGTGAACCACGTGGTTCGCAACCTGTCCATGCTTCCCCGCCGGCCAGCCTGTACCGAACGACGGGTAGTCGTCGGCCGGCAAGATTCAGCTTCGGGCAGCTCAGTCGGGAGTCGGGCAGCTTCGCTGGGGTTGAGCCCACCACCACCCGTTCTTCGGTACGGGGTTCAGGGTTCGGTGGACTCTTCGCGGTCCAGGGCTCGGATCAGGGCGGTGAAGCCGGCGTTGATGGCGGAGGTGTCGCCAGTGGTGCGCCATTCGATCAGGAAGCCGCGGAGGGTGGCGAGAATCAGTTCGGCGACCTCGACTTTGCGCTGGTCGGACCAAGCCGGCGGGCAGATGGAGAGCAGCGACGGGAGGTACTGCTTGGACGCCTCGCGGGCGAGGTCGGCGTACCTGGCTGAGTCGTACATCGCCAGGCCGATCGCCTGATCCAGCACCCACGACTCCTCGCCGATCAACGTCGGCCACATCGCGCGGACCCGGTCGGCGAGTGATCGGCCGGGGGGACCTTCGGTGGCGGCTGCCACGCCGCGGGCGATCCGCCGTTCGCGCAACCGCAGCACCGCTTGTGTGAGCAGGTCTTCCGGTCCGTCGAAGTGGTACAGCAGTACCTTGTGCGTCGTACCGGCGGCCCGTGCGGCACGACGGAGCGAGAAGTCGACCAGCCCGTTGACGCCGAGGTCGTCCGCGACCCGGTCGAGCAGCTCCCGGCGCCGTGCTTCGCCCCGCGGGGACTTGGCCGATCGTCGGTACCCCGCCCGTTCCTCAGTCACGTCGACAGTATCTAGGTGAATGCGGCAACAAAGTAGCCGACGCCGTAGGGGGCGGCGTGGTAGGTGAGGTCACCCCTCAGACTGCTCGACTCGAGGGCACCCGCGAGTACCTGCCAGGGCGCCCGCCCGGCTGCCTGCAGTTCGGTTGCCAGGTCTGGGTCGAGAGCCGCGAGTACGGCGGAATCCGCGTGAGCCAACGCGTCGGCGACCGTCGCGTCGAAGATCTCGGCACGCGGATGGAGGTGGACCGGCGAGTGCTCACTGCGTCGCGCCGAGCCGTCACCCATCACCAGCAGGCCGATCCGATCGTTGCTCTCGGCAATCTCTCGGCCAAGCTCCAGACACTGCGACGGCGACGCGTCGGCGGGCACCGCGAGGTAGGTCCGAGGCAGCCCCACAACCTTGCTCTGCTCGACGAGCCAGGCTCCCATCGCCAACGACAGCGGTAACACCGCCGCACCGGTCCCCACTCGCACACCGGGCGCACCGTAGGCGCCGAACGTCCCACCCGCCGACCCGTCGTACCGGGTGATCCCGCTCGTCGAGCTATTGGAGCCGACGACGAGCAGGCGGTCGGCGGCGGACAGGTGGTCGATTGCGGTGAGGCAGGCGGCGCGGAGGTCGTCGAGCTCCGGAGCAGCGCCGGACGCGACCTCGGGGACGAGCAGGGGTGGGTGCGGGCAGACCGCGGCGCTGACGACTGGCACGCCTACGCCTCTCGGAGGTAGCGCAGGAAGAGGTAGCCGTCGTCGCCGGACAACACCGACTCGAGCTTCATGCGCCGGGTCAAGGTGGTCCGCGGTCCGGCCGTGATCCGGCCTGCGCCTGGTCCGGCGAGCAAGGGTGCAAGCGACAAGCACAGTTCGTCGACGAGGTCGGCTTCGGTCAGCGAACCGAGCAGATGCGGCCCGCCCTCGCAGAGGATCTGCGGCCGGCCCCGTTCGGCCAGTGCCTTCACCGCGGCCGCCAGGTCGACCTCCACCTCGCCGAGGACAAGGACGTCGGCGACCTCGCCCAGCGACTCGCGCCGATCCGGCGGCGACGCCGCGTGCGTGATCACGATCGGCCGCACCGCCGACTCGAACACCGGGTTGACCGGACTCAGATCCAGTCGCGACGAGACGATCGCCAGCGTCGGATTCTCGGCCAGCCCTGCCTGCACACGCCAGGAGCGACTCGAAGCAGACAGTCGCAACGGGTTGTAACCCTCGTCGCGGATCGTCCCGGCGCCGACCATCACCACGTCGGCCAGCATCCGGATCCGGCTGAACAACCGGCTGTCGGTGTCACTCGACAACGCCTTCGACTGCCCGTCGATCTCGACCGCCCCGTCCAGGCTGGCGACGAAGTTCGCACGCAGGTGCGGTACCGACCGATCTTCGGGCTGGTAGGCCTCCGCGAGGTCGGCGTCTGACAGGTCTTCGAGTCGTCGCATCAGGCCAGGCTCCTTCGGGTTCCGGCGGGTTGGGCAGCTCCTCGCAGTACGGCGATCAGGTCGAGCGCCTGCCGGGCCGCAGGTACGTCGTGAACGCGGAAGACCCGGGCGCCGAGCCAGGCGGAGATGCTGAGCGCGGCCAACGTACCGGCACCGCGCTGCCCCGGCGGCAACTCCAGGGTCTCGCCGATGAAGTCCTTGTTCGAGACCGCAACCAGCACCGGCCAGCCAGTGGCGGCCAGCTCGTCCAAACGGCGGGTGAGCTCCAGCGACTGCAGCGTGTTCTTGCCGAAGTCGTGGGTCGGGTCGATCAGGATCCCGTCCGGCCGGACCCCGGCCGCGACCGCGCGGTCAGCGAGGGCGGTCGTCGTACGGATGACGTCGGCGACGACGTCGTCGTACGCCATCCGGTGCGGATCGGTACGCGGCGAGAGCCCGCCGACGTGACTGCACACCAGCCCTGTCCCCGCCTCGGCAGCCGCGAAGACCAGCGAGGGGTCGGCGCCCGCCCAGGTGTCGTTGATGAGGTCGGCGCCGGCCTCGGCCACGCGGCGTGCGACACCGCTGCGGTACGTGTCGACGCTGATCACCAGGTCGGGGTGCCGGGCGCGGATGCCGGCGACGAAGTCCACGGTCCGGCGGAGTTCCTCGTCCTCGCTGACCGGTTCGCCGTACCCGGCCTTGACGCCACCGATGTCGACCAGGTCGGCACCGTCCGCGACCGCCTTGTCGATCGCGTCGTACGCCGCCTCGGTGGCATACGTGGCGCCACGGTCGAAGAAAGAGTCCGGCGTCCGGTTGATGATCGCCATCAGCGCGAAATCGCCCACGCCGAACGAGCGGCTCCCCAGCCGCAGTACGCCGCGCTCGTCCGCCACGCCACCGACTCTAACCGGCACCACCGGGCAGGCATCCTCCCGGCACTGCCCAACTCGGCACATATCCTATAGGATTCGTGGCGTCAGTCCGCCCACAGCTGCAGAGATCGGGTCCTCATGCCACGATTCACCGAGTTAGAGACGTACGACGTCCGCTTCCCCACGTCGCTGGACCTTGACGGCTCCGACGCGATGAACACGGATCCGGACTACTCCGCGGCATACCTGATCCTGCGTACCGACGCGGGCGACGGGCTGGAAGGGCATGGGTTCGCGTTCACCATCGGCCGTGGCAACGACGTACAGACCGCGGCGATCGAGGCGCTCCGCGACCACGTCATCGGGCTGGACCTGGACGCGACGCTGAAGGACCTCGGCGGCTTCTGGAGGTCGCTCGTACACGATTCGCAACTGCGCTGGCTCGGCCCGGAGAAGGGCGTCATGCACATGGCGATCGGCGCGGTCGTCAACGCGGTCTGGGACCTGGCCGCCAAGCGGGCCGGTGTGCCGCTGTGGAAACTGCTGTCCGACCTGACGCCTGAGCAGATCGTCGACCTGGTCGACTTCCGCTACCTGACCGACGCGCTGACGCCCGAGGAGGCGCTGGAGATCCTGCGCGCCGCCGAGCCTGGCCGCGCCTCGCGTGAAGCTGTTTTGCGGGAGCGCGGTTACCCGGCGTACACGACAACCCCTGGCTGGCTCGGGTACGACGATGCCAAGCTGGTCCGGCTCTGCCACGAGGCGGTGGCCGAGGGGTTCACGCAGATCAAGCTGAAGGTCGGCGCGAACCTGGATGACGACATACGGCGGATGCGGCTGGCCCGCGAGGCGGTCGGGCCGGACATCCGGATCGCCATCGACGCCAACCAGCGCTGGGACGTCGCCGACGCGATCGCCTGGGTCAAGGCCTTGGCGCCGTACGACGTCTATTGGGTGGAAGAGCCGACGAGCCCCGACGACATCCTGGGGCACGCGGCCATCGCCCGAGCGATCGCGCCGATCCGCGTGGCGACTGGTGAACACGCGCAGAACCGGGTCGTCTTCAAGCAGCTGCTGCAAGCCGGTTCCCTGTCCGTCGTACAGCTCGACTCGGCGCGTGTGGCCGGGGTGAACGAGAACGTCGCGATCCTGCTGCTGGCCGCGAAGTTCGGCGTACCGGTGTGTCCGCATGCCGGCGGGGTCGGGCTGTGCGAAATGGTCCAGCACCTGTCGATGTTCGACTACCTCGCCGTCAGCGGCTCGGCGGAGAACCGGGTGATCGAGTACGTCGACCACCTGCACGAGCACTTCCTCGACCCGGTGGTGATCAAGGACGGGCACTACGTCGCGCCGCTGAAGCCCGGGTTCGGCGCCGAGATGGATGCTGAGACGCTGGATGACTACCGGTACCCCAATGGCAAGATCTGGACCGACCTGACAAAGGAGAGCAAGTGAGGGATTTCGCCGGCTTGCGGGCCGTGGTGACCGGGGGCGCCTCGGGGATTGGACTCGCGGCCGCCTCGCTGCTGGCGTCCCGGGGTGCGCAGGTGGTCGTCTTCGACCTGAAGCCCGACGTCGCCGAGCCACTGATCGGGATCGCCGCGGACGTCACCGACGACACCTCCGTCCGGGACGCGATCGCCGCGGCCGCCCTGCAGCTCGGCGGGATCGACATCGTGGTCAACAACGCCGGCATCGGCGCGCAGGGCACGGTCGCGGCCAACGACGACGAGGAATGGCACCGCGTCCTCGACGTCAACGTCGTTGGAATCGCCCGGGTGGCGCGGGCCGCACTGCCGTACTTGCGCAAGTCGTCGGCCGCCGCGATCGTGAACACCTGCTCGATCGCCGCCACCGCGGGGTTGCCCAACCGTGCGCTGTACTCCGCGAGCAAGGGCGCCGCACTCGCTCTCACGATGGCAATGGCCGCCGACCACGTGCGCGAAGGCATCCGAGTGAACTGCGTGAATCCTGGTACGGCGGACACGCCGTGGGTGGGCCGCTTGCTCGAAGTCGCCGACGACCCGGCGGCCGAACGCGCGGCGCTCGAGGCACGGCAGCCGATGGGCCGGCTCGTCTCGGCCGATGAAGTCGCGCACGCGATCGCCTATCTGGCCAGCCCGTTGTCGGGATCAACCACAGGTACGGCGATCGCCGTCGACGGCGGCATGCAGAACCTCCGGCTCCCGGCGGCCCGGTCATGAAGATCTTCCCGGACGATCAGCGGGTCGGACTCGGCGGAGCGCCGCTGGCCGGCTTGTTCACGCCGACCACCGAGGCCGAGGCGACCGCGACCGTACAGGCCGCGTGGGACGAAGGCTGGCGGTACTTCGACACGGCACCGCACTACGGGCTGGGGCTCGCTGAGGAGCGGCTCGGCGCGGGGCTGGCCGGGAAGCCGCGGTCTGAGTATGTGTTGTCGTCGAAGGTCGGGCGGATCATCTACTCGGTCGACTCCGACGCGCCGGACGGTGAAGGCTTCGCGGTCACGTCGAACCGCCGGCGGCGCTGGGACTTCAGTCGTGACGGCGTACTGCAGAGCATCGAGGACTCGCTGCGGCGGATCGGCACCGACAGGCTCGACGTGGTGTACGTGCACGATCCGGACGACCACTACGAGGAAGCCGTCGCGACCGCCTTCCCGACGCTGATCGAACTCCGCGAGCAAGGCGTGGTCGGCGCGATCGGCTCCGGCATGAACCAGACCGCGATGCTGACGAGGTTCGTCCGCGAGGTCGACATCGACGTGATCATGCTGGCCGGCCGGTACACGTTGATCGACCCGGACGGGTTGGACGACGTACTCCCCGCCTGTCTGGAGAACGACGTACAGGTCGTTGCTGTCGGCATCTTCAACTCCGGCCTCCTCTCCCAGCCCCGCCCGGCGGCCGACGCGACGTTCAACTACGCACCCGCCGCGGCATCCTTGGTGGACAAGGCCAACAAACTCGCCGACGTCTGCGAGTCCCACGGCGTAACCCTTCCGACCGCCGCCCTCGCCTTCCCGCTGTCCCACCCAGCCGTCGCCGGCATCGCGGTCGGCTGCCGCACCCCCGACGAAGTCCACACCAACGCAACCCTGGCCCGCACCAAGGTCCCCACTGCCCTCTGGTCAGACCTCAAGTCCACCGGCCTCCTCCGCGAAGACGCCCCCACGCCGTAGCCGAGCCGCCCGCCACCCGCTCAGAAGTCGGGAGCTGGGACCCGTTCTGGTGGGCTGGGACCTGATATTTCAGGTCTCAGCCCACTAGTTCCTGTCCCAGCCCCCAGTTCGCCGCCGTACTGCGGTTGTTGGACGACGTGGCCGGCCCAGCTCACGGCGGCCCGCCGGCGCTAGTCGCGGGCGGTTCGGCAGGCCAGGTGGAGGGCTAGGCGTTCGTTGGGGTTGGCGAGGTCTACGCCGAGGAGTTGCTGGATCTTGGTGATGCGGGCCGAGACGGTGTTGCGGTGGATGCCCAGTACGGCGGCGGTCTCGGCCAGCGAGGACTCGGTGTCCAGGTAGACGGCCAGCGTGCCGACCAGGTCGCCGGGTTGACCTTCGATGGGTGCGAGGAGTGCGCGGGCGGCTGGTTGGAAGGTGTCGGTGCGGGTCCACGCCAGGAGGAGTTGAGCCAGGCCCAGCCGATCGACGTGAAGAAAGCGGCCGGTTTCAGGACGGCCTCGGGCCAGGCTCGCCGCGTCGCCGGCTTCGGCCAGGGTGACGGCGATGCCGCTGGGGCCAGGCTGGACGCGGCCGACGCCCACGTACGTATCGACGGTCTGCACCAGGTGTCGCTGCACGCGTCGGATGGCTGCTGCTTGTTGCTGCACCTGAGTGGCAGTGGGCTCGCTGGCTGCGGTGATCCACGCCGACCATCCCTCGCCCTGCTCGACCACAACCGCCTGCAGGCCTTCAGCGTCAAAGGCCTCGACCACGTCAGTACGACGACCTGCGACGTCCACCTGTCCGTCGGCACCGATGCGGATACCGGTGTGCCAGCCGTCGAGCTGCCAGCCGAGGTCGACCGCGCGCCGCCTGGTCGCCTCCGACGGTTCACCGTGCAGCAGTTCACCGAGCAACGACGTACGCTGGCGAGCGTCCCGCTCCAGCTCGAGTCGCCGCAGCGCCAGCCGCTGTCCGACAGCCGGCGCGACGACCGTCAGTACAGCCGGTACGGCGGCGACCTCAGCCGGCACCACACCGGGCAGCCGAGCCACCAGCCAACACACAGGCCCTGCGCCCAGCACTGACACAGCGATCAGCACCGCACCATTCGGCAGATCCACCCGGTACGGCGCTGCCCACGCAACCGGCACGGCAGGCAACGCAGCAGCTAGCGCCGGTCGCTCCGAAGGCTCCAACGGCTCCCCCGCCAACGTGCCACCGTCAGACCCTGCCAGCGTCACAGCCCTTTCCAGTACGGCGGACGTCGTACGCAGCACCGAGGCCAGGTCGGCATCAGCCCGCCGCAACTCGGTGACTGCACGCAGAACCAAGTCCGCCCGTACCACGTCAGGTTCGGTCGTCACCCGGTTCAGGTACTCGTGTGCCGCCAACGGATCCGGACTCCCGAGCACCGGCAGCTGCAACCGGTCGGCCAACAACTGCGCCCCACGCCCCAGCGGCTCCACACCAGCGAACAGCACAGCAGCCGCACCCGCAGCCGAAGCCCGACTGATGAGCGCATCGATCCGCCAGTCGGTGTGGTCGGCCGACAGCAACACGACAAGGAGTTCCCCAGCCATCGGTGACGGATGCCCGGCGACATCCATCAAGATCCGCGAACCCACCAGCGACGGCCCCGGCTCCTGCCCACCACCCAGTACGACGACCTCCCGCCACCCGGGCGACGTCAGCATCGCCTGCAACGTCGGCGCCAACCCCATCACGAGGCCTCCAGCAGTAGCGGCTCGCAGGTGAGGCCGAAGGCTCGTGGACCGACGTGGCTGATGCGGTCGCGGTGCCGCCACCAGTCCGGCCCGGGCAGAGCGAGCACCAGTACCTCGTCGCCGGTCCGGATCGCGTCGACCGCGATCGGCTGCAGGGTCCGGAGGTCGAGTATGCAGACCAAGTCCGGCGTGGTGACCACCGGTTCGCCGTCGACCATGGCCAGGAGGTACTCGTTCTCCGCCTCGATCCGGATCACCGCGCGAGTCGAACCGTCGACAACGCAGACACTCCCCCGCCCGAACGCACCACCCGGGCCGTGCGGCCGAACGCCGTACCGCGCAACCTCGTCGACCCGGCCTCCACCAAGTAGTCGCCCACCAAGAGCTTCAGCCACGTCTGCAGGTGCTGCGGTGACGGGGAGGTTCGCATGCGCCCGGCCGAGCGCGAGAGCCCTTGCCAGGCTGCCGTTCACCGCATCAGCGGTCGCGGCAGCCGCAGGTGTCGGTGCCAACGCCAGCACTGCCCAGCCACCCGTGTGTACGACGAAGCTCCGCACTGCGCGCTCCAGCCCGGCCGGGTCGATGTGGTCGACCACGATCACCTCGCCGCCCGGCTCGCTCAGCGCACACGGTGTCAGCGACCGCCCGGCCACTGCCCAGGTGAACTGGTCCAGCCGTGGCAGCGCCCGGCCCATCAGATCGGCGTCGACGAACGGCAGGCCGAGGTCCACTGCGCCGACGAGTGCACTGAGGCCGTTGAGCCCGCCGGCCTCCAGCGACATCAGGCCGCTCACCGCATGACCGGTCCAGCGGCTGACAGCGTGGACAGCAGCGGCGAACTCGCTGCCACTGGGCAGCTTCTCCGTGAGCACACTGGTGGCGCCGACGACGCCGACCGGGGTGAGGTAGCCGTGCCCCACGTCCGACGCATCCAGCACCTCAAGGTCGCCGGAGCCCAGTCGTCGCTGCAGGATGCGCCCGAAGGCCCGGCTGTCGCCGCCACCACCCGAGCCGAGCAGCGTGACGCCGACGACCAGAGCCTCGATGTCGTGCCCCCTGATGACGGTCGTCA
>Ga0137372_10004626_pt1 | contig 13417 bp, 10 predicted proteins | sample SagtaG_6_FD_104911 | JGI IMG/M metagenome (GOLD analysis project Ga0137372, IMG submission 104911) | Vadose zone soil microbial communities from Sagehorn Ranch, Mendocino, California, USA - Sage1_R_60_16 metaG | ecosystem: Environmental > Terrestrial > Soil > Vadose zone | place: USA...
CTCGCACCGCGTGAGCTCGACCGGGGAGTCCTGCCGCCCGAAGAGGCCGTTGCACGCGAGCTCGACACTCCACGCAAGGCCTCCGGGCTCGGCTTCGTCGGCGAGCGGGGCGTCCGCGTGGTGCCTGTTCAGGCCCGCAATGATGCGGCCGTCCATCCACAGCGCCGCCTCGCTGTTCGAGTCCCAGAGCAGGTCGACCCGTTGTCCGCGCCACTCTTCGGGAACGGTCGCGCGGATCCGGAACCAGTACGTCGCCCAGAGCGGGCCGAAGCGCTCGCCGAGCGCGGCTGGGCGGTAATCGAGGCGCTGCGCGTCGTCCCAGGAGATCCGGTCGACCTGCGGCGAGACGAGAAGCTCGTCCACGGACCGTGTTTCCGCGTGAACGAGCGCACTCAGGCGCTGCGAGGTCTGGACGAGGCGGCGTCTGGTGTAGTCGACGTGAGAGATCAAGACGCCGCGGGTGCCGCGGCGCCGTCCAGCAGGCTGTCCCCCGTGTCCTGGGAGAAGAAGTACAGACGCGAAGGCTCGATCGCGAGCTGCATCGTGTCTCCCACGCGCGCCTTCGTGCGCGCATCGACGCGGGCGACGAAGAGCGTGCGGTCCCGCTCCGCCGCAAGCAAGGTCGTCTCGTCCTCCCCGGTGTCCGAGAGCGCGTCCTCGATCACGACCTGCTCGGCTTCGATGGGGAAGAAGACGTACGCGTCCGAGCCGAGCTCCTCGAGCACCTCGACCTTGACCTCGATGTGCGGCAGGCCGGGTGCGGCGAATGCGACGTCCTCGAACGCTTCCGGCCGGATGCCGAGGACGACGCGTCCGCCGTTCTCGGTCGTGCGTGGACGGCGGCTCGGGTCGAGCGGAACCGAGTATGGGCCGAGGGTGACGGAGCGTTCCGAGAGCTGGGCCTCAGCGAGGTTCATCGCGGGCGAGCCGATGAACGCTGCGACGAACGTGTTCGCGGGCTCGTCGTACAGCCGCTGTGGTGCGGCGGCCTGCTGGACCCTGCCGTCCCGCATCACGGCAACGCGCTGTCCGAGCGTCATCGCCTCGACCTGGTCGTGCGTGACGTAGATCGTCGTCGTGCCGAGGCGCCCGTGAAGTTGCTGCAGCGACGTGCGCATCGTCACGCGGAGCTTCGCGTCGAGGTTCGAGAGCGGCTCGTCCATCAGGAACGCCTGCGGCTCGCGGATGATCGCGCGGCCCATCGCCACGCGCTGCTGCTGTCCGCCGGAAAGCTGGCCCGGGCGCCGCTCGAGCATGTCTTCGAGGCCGAGCATCTGGGCGACCTCCAGCACGCGCCGCTCCCGCTCCTTGCGCGGCGTCTTCCGCACGCGGAGCCCGTAGCCGAGGTTCTTGCGCACCGTCATGTGCGGGTAGAGCGCGTAGTTCTGAAAGACCATCGCGAGATCGCGCGCTGCGGGCTCGAGGCGCGTGACGTCGCGGTCGCCGATCAGGATCCGGCCGGCGGTCACCTTCTCCAGGCCGCCGATCGAGCGCAGCAGCGTCGTCTTGCCGCAGCCGGACGGGCCGACGAGCACCATGAACTCGCCCTCGCCGATCGTCAGCTCGACGTCGTCGACGGCCCGAACGCCGCCGGCGAACTCCTTCGTGACGTGGTCGAGGACGATCTCTCCCACAGACGCGACTGTACAAGGAAGCCCTCGGATCTGCAATCGTTGCCACACGTGCCGCGGCCTGCATAGACTCGGCCATGGTCGTGAGGGCGCATCCTCTTGCAGTCGCGCCGAGCGTGGCGCTCTTCCGGGATACCTGCAACGTCTACGTCCTCCGCACGGGGCGGGAAGGCGTGCTCGTCGACTTCGGCGACGGTCGCGTGCTCGATCACCTCGAAGAGCTCGAGATCGAGCGCGTGACCGACGTCCTGCTCACGCACCACCATCGAGACCAGCTCGGAGGGCTGCGCCGGGCGGTCGAGGCAGGGATCCGGGTCTGGGCGCCTCCCTTCGAGGCCGAGCTGATCGCGGACGCCGACGCGCACTGGCTCCGCCGCCCGATCGACATCGACTACGACCTGCGCGAGGACCGGTTCTCGCTGCTCGAATCGGTGCCCGTCACGGGGACGGTCGCGGAGTACCGGACGGTCGCGTACGGCGCGTTCGAGGTCTACACGCTGCCGACGCCGGGCCACACTCCGGGCTCCGTCACGTACCTCGTTCACATCGACGGCCGGAAGCTCGCGTTCACGGGCGATCTCCTCTACGGCGACGGCAAGGTCTGGTCGCTCGCCGCGACGCAGTGGTCCTACAGCGGAGTCGAGGGCCAGGAGGCCACGATCATCTCCTGCGCGCGGCTCGCAGCGCGCGAGCCCGAGCTGGCGCTCCCGTCGCACGGCGAACCGATCGAGGACGTACAGGGCGCGCTGGCGCGCGTTCGCGCGCGACTCGGCGAGCTGATCGAGCTTCGCCTCGGTGAGTCGTCCGGAGTCGAGGACCGCCTGGCGAATCCCTTCCAGTCGATCACGCCGCACCTGCTGCGCAACCGAACGACCTCCGCGAACAGCTATCTCCTGCTCTCGGAGAGCGGTGCCGCGCTCGGCATCGACTTCGGCTACGACCTCGCGACCGCGCGCCGGCCGCTGCTCTGGTCGGTCCACGGGCTCCGGGTCGAGGCGGTGCTGGTCACGCACTACCACGACGACCATGTCGCGGGTCTCAACCTGCTGCGTGACGTCGAGGGGACGCAGGTGTGGGCTCCGGAGCACGTCGCGCCCGTGCTCGAGGATCCGAAGCGGTACGACCTGCCCTGCCTCTGGCCCGATCCGATCCCTGTCGACCGCGCGCTCACGCTCGAGACGCCGTTTGCCTGGCACGAGTACGAGCTGACCGCGTATCCGTTTCCCGGCCACACCCTGTACGCGGCGGCGCTCGCGTTCGAGGTCGACGGCAGGCGGATTGTCGCGACGGGCGACCAGTACTCGCCGCTGACGCTGAACTACCAGTACCGCAACCGCTTCCGGCGCCGAGACTTCGTCCAGACCGGCGAGCTGATGCGCGCACTGCGGCCGGACATCATCATCGGCGGCCACTTCTTTCCGCACGACGTGACGGATGAATACCTGGACAGGTTGGTCGCGGACGCCGCCCAGGTGGCGCAGCTCCACGACGAGCTGCTGCCGGCCGAGGGCTTCGGAGAGGAGGGCTTCGGCGCGCGCATCGAGCCGTATCGCTCGACGATCGAAGCCGGTGGAACGGGGATCTTCGAAGTGCTGATCCGAAATCCGTTCGACCGCGACGCCACCGCGACCGTCGAGTTCGCGGTGCCCGAGGGCTGGACCACGTCGCCGACGGCATTCGATGTCGACCTCGCCGCGCGCGAGGATCTCGCCGTCGAGTTCGCGCTGACAGTCGGCGCTGCGAGCGGGCGGATCGCGGCCGACCTCACGGTCGGCGGGACGCGGTTCGGGCTGCAGGCGGAAGCGCTCGTCGAGGTCGTCTGATGTTCGAGAACGACGCTTACCGCCTCGAGCTCGCCGCGAACGGTCGGTCCCTCGACTTCAGCTCGCTCCTCTCCCTCTCGCTGCTCTCCGCGGTCGACCGTGTCGACGGCGTCGACGAGACGCTCTCTGTCTCGCCGCCCGAGCTGCGCGACGGGACGATCGTCGTCGAGCGGCGCTCGACGCTCTGGGAGCGCGCGTGGCTCGAGCTCCGCTGTCTCGAGACGTGCGTCGAGGTGCACACGTGCGTCCGCGGCCGCGGCGCGATCACCGACGTCCGCCTGCTCGGGGGCCGCTCGCTGATTCCGGGCGCGCCGCTCGGCCGCGTGCTCAGCGGCACGCGGCTGAAGGCGCTCTTCACGCCGAATCCCGAGAACGGCGTCGCTCCGTTCCGCGCGGTCGGCGAGGGCGCGGTGATCGGTGTTGCCGGCGACGGCGAGCCCGGCCGCGGCCACTGGCTCTTCACTCCCGCGCCGCTCTATCTCGCGTTCGGCGACGGCGAGTGGATCGACCTCGCGCTCGCGGCGCTGGTCGCCGAGCTCCGCTTCGTCGAGCTCGCGCTCGAGACCGCGGCGAACGGCTTCTCGCTGAAGCTCGACTACGACGGCCAGACGCCGGCCGAAGGCGAGTTCCGCGCGCCGGCGCTGCTGATCACCCCGAACGTGCCGGAGCCGTACGCGGGACTGCGCCGCCACCGCGGCGACCTGATCGCACGCCGCTTCGCGCCGGAGCCGGCGCCGCGTAGCACGCCGGCATGGTGGGAGCAGCCGATCTTCTGCGGCTGGGGCGCGCAGTGCCACGTTGCCGAGACGACGGGCGGCCTCGCCCGCGACCACGCCACGCAGGAGCGCTACGACGAGTTCCTCGCGCGCCTCGAGGAGCACGGCCTCGTCCCGGGCACGATCGTGCTCGACGACAAGTGGCAGGCGACCTACGGCGGCAACGAGGCCGACACGCAAAAGTGGCCCGACCTGAAGGGGTGGATCACCGCGCGGCATGCGCACGGCCAGCACGTCCTCCTTTGGTGGAAGGCATGGGACCCGGAGGGCCTCGACCCCGAGCTGTGCGTCCGCAATCCCGACGGCGATCCGGTCGCGCTCGACCCGAGCAACCCGGCGGCGCGGGACGAGCTCCGGCGGATCATCGGGCGCATGCTGTCGCCCGACGGCCTCGGCGCCGACGGCTTGAAGGTCGACTTCACCGCGCGCACGCCCAGCGGCCGCGCGCTGTCGCATCATGGCGGCGGCGCGTGGGGGATCGCGCTCCTGCACGAGCTCCTGTCCATCGTCTATACCGCGGCGAAGGAGGCGAAGCCGGACGCGCTCGTCATCACGCACACGCCGCACCCGAGCTTCGTCGACGTCACCGACATGATCCGGCTCAACGACATGACCTCCGGCGAGGTCGTCCCGCAGATGACGTTCCGCGCGGATGTGGTGCGGGCTGCGTGCCCCGAGCTGCCGATCGACACCGACGACTGGCGGGTGCCGGACAAGCGTGCTTGGCGCGCGTTCCTCGACGTGAAGGCGGACATCGGCGTTCCGTCGCTCTACTACGCGTCGCACCTCGACGCGACGGGCGAGGAGCTCGACGCCGACGACTACGCCGCCCTGCGACGCGTGTGGCAGGAATGGACGGAGCGGGCCGCATGACGCCCCACGCCGTGACGCTCGCGGACGTCGCGCGCGAGGCGGGGACGTCGCCGTCGACCGCGTCGCGCGCGTTGAGCGGCCGCGGCTACGTCGCGCCGCAGGTGCGCAAGCGGACGCTCGCCGCGGCCGAGCGGCTCGGCTACGTCCCGAATCTCTCGGCGCGAACCCTCAAGCAACGACGGAGCCGCGTGATCGGCGTCGTCGTCTCCGATCTCAGCAACCAGTTCTACGCGGCGCTTGCCGCAGGGGTCGAGCAGACGCTGCGGGAGGCCAACTACCAGGTGCTCCTCCTCGGCGACAACAGCGACACCGCCCAGGAGCTCTCCGGAGCGCGCACCTTCCTCTCAATGCGGGCGCCGGGCGTGATCATGACCCCCGCGTCGCGCGCCGCAGCAGACCTGCTCGTGGGACACGGGATTCCCGTCGTCGAGGTCGACCGCCGTCTCGCGACCTCGTCGTGCGACGCGGTCGTGATCGACAACCACCGCGGCGCGCGCGACGCCGTCACGCACTTGCTCGAGCTCGGCCATTCGCGCATCGGCCTGCTCGTCGCGCCGACGACGTGGACGAGCGACGCGGGCCGCCTGCACGGCTACCGGGCGGCACTGGTCGCCGCGGGCATTCGGCCCGACCGGAAGCTCGTTCTGAAGATCGACTCGCACGCGGCCGACGCAACCGCTCGCATCGCCGCCCTCCTCGAGAACGAGCGGCCGACGGCGATCTTCGCGGCCAACAACCAGCTCGCAGAACAGGTCTGGCGCATCTTCCGGCGGCGCGGGCTCGAGATTCCCCGTGACGTCTCGCTCGTCGCGTTCGACGACGTTCCCTGGATGGGCATGGTGCAGCCGGGGATCACGGCCGTCGCGCAGCCGGTCTTCGAGATGGGGCGCCGCGCGGCGCTCCTGCTCCTTCGCCGGCTCGAGGATCCAACGTGCGGCCGCACGGTCGAGGTGCTCGATCCCAGGCTCGTCATCCGCGGATCAACAGGAGGTCCTCAATGACAGACGACACTGCGTTCTACCGCGACAACGGCTACCTCCTCGTTCCCGGCGTGTTCGACGCCGCAGAGGTGGAGGAGATGCGCGAGGCGATCGCGCGAATCCTCGAGAACGTGGAAGGCACGGCGCACGATCGCGACCACGCCTGGCGCGGCGTCGACTGGGGCATGGGGCTCATGGTCGCCGGCGGCAATCCGGGCTTCTGGGGCTGGAGGTCGCGCTTCGGGATCCGGCAGGCGGAGCTTGCGCGGGCGTAGGCCTAGGTTCCGTTTGACCGTGGAGCGGGAATGTGGTTACGTTGCCACAGCCGATCCCGGCGCATTCGAAGATTTCGGAGGAGGAACATGGAGGGTCACCAGAAGCGCGTAGCGGTGCTGCTCGCTTGCGCGGCAGTCCTCGCTGCCGTCGTCGCAGGCAGCGCGATCGCGCGGTCAGACAGGGCCGGCGCGGGCACGCTGAACATCTACGGCTACGGACCCGGAGACGACGTCCAGGAGAACCGCGCCACCTATGCGGCGTCGCAGCTCCAGGGGACGGACATCAAGCGTCCGGCAGGCGACTTCAACGACCAGGTCTTCGCGACGCGCCTGGCGTCCGGAGACATCCCCGATCTCGTCCGCATGGGCCGCCCTCGCATTGCGCAGTACGCGGCGAAGGGCGTGCTCCAGCCGATGGACTCGTGCGTCAACCCCGTCAAGAAGCAGTACCGCGTAGGCGCGATCGCCGCGATGACCTACAAGGGTCACGTCTACGGCCTCCCCGAGTTCACGAACCAGATCACGCTGATCGTCAACCAGAGTGCGTTCAAGGCCGCGGGGGTGCCGATCAGCGCGGCACAGACGAAGAACAAGAAGGCTCTGCTCGCGACCGCGAAGAAGCTGACGAAGCTCGACAACAACGGCAACGTCACCCGCATCGGGTTCGACCCGAAGATTCCGGAGTTCTTCCCGCTGTGGGTGAAGTGGTTCGGTGACGACATCATCTCCAAGGACGGCCTCCACGCGAAGCTGAACACGGCGAACGCGGTCTCCGCGCTGACCTACGCCGTCTCGATCATCAACGCCGAGGGCGGCTGGAACAAGTTCAAGGCGTACCGCGACACGTTCGACTTCTTCGGGCGGCAGAATCCGCTGGTCAAGGATCAGCTCGGCTTCTGGCCGATGGAGAGCTTCATCTACAACGTGTTCTCGAACAACTCGCCGAACGCCGACCTCGTGGCGAAGTTCTTCACGAACCGGAAGGGCGGCCCGATCACCTACTTCAGCGGGAACGGCTGGGCCGTGCCGAAGGGCTCGAAGAACGCGGCCGACGCCTGCAAGTACATGAAGGCGGTCACCTCAGTCGACGCGTGGCTCGCGGCGGCGAAGAAGCGCGAGGCTGCTCGCCGCGCTGCCGGCTCGACGTTCACCGGCCTCTACACGGCGAACGCGGTCGCCGACGCGAAGGTCTACAACGACGTCTACCAGTCGTACGGCCATCCGCAGTTCGACAAGGCCGTACAGACGCTCGTTCACGCGTCGAAATACGGCTTCGAGCTGCCGGCGTCGCCGGGAGGGCAGCAGCTCGTCCAGTCGTACACCGACGCGATCAACCGCGTTCTCTCGGGCCAGCAGACGCCCAAGGCGGCGTTGAACCAGGCCCAGCGGGAAGCTCAGAAGGCGATCAACGACAACAAGTAGACGAAAGGACGCTTGACCAGCGTCACGCTCAATCGCATAGCGCCGGGCCCCTCGCGGGCCCGGCGCTGGCTGTCAGGCTTCCGTGAGCGGGAGACCTGGATCGCGTACCTCTTCATCTCCCCCTGGGTCTTCGGCTTCGTCGTCCTGACCTTGGGGCCGATGCTGTTCAGCCTCTACTACTCGTTCACGAACTACGGGCTGCAGCAGATCGCGGGCCTCGAGCCGACGAAGACCGTCGGCCTCCACAACTATCGCCAGTTGTTCGACGATCCGAAGATCGCGTCGTCCCTGAAGAACACCTTCATCTACACGGTGATGATGGTGCCGGGGAAGATCATCTTCGCGCTCGCGCTCGCGATGCTCCTGATGCGCGCAGGCAAAGCCGCCGGCTTCTTCCGCACGATCTTCTACATCCCGCACATCACGCCGCCCGTCGCGATCGGCGTCCTCCTCATCTACCTCTTCAATGGGCGCATCGGCATCATCGACGTGGGCCTCCGCCATATCGGGCTTCCGGGGCCGTACTGGACGACCGATCCGAGCTGGATCAAGCCGAGCATCGCGCTGATGGACATCTGGGCCTGCGGCGGGACGATGGTGATCCTGCTCGCCGCGCTCTACGGCGTCCCGCAGCACCTGTACGAGGCGGCGGCGATGGACGGCGCCTCTCATTGGCGGCGGTTCAAGGACGTGACGCTGCCGATGATCAGCCCGGCGCTCTTCTTCTGCTTCATCATCCTCACGCTTGCGGGCCTGCAGCAGTTCACGCAGGCGTACACGGCTTACTACGGCGCCGGGGGCACTCAGCCGGAGGCGGCGCTCTTCTATGCGATCTATCTGTTCCGCAACGCGTTCGAGTTCTTCAACATGGGCTTCGCCTCGGCGATGGCGTGGCTGCTGTTCGCGATCAGCATGGTCGTCACGGTGATCAACATCACCGTCAGCCGCCGCTTCGTCTTCTACCAGGGATCGGCGCGAGGATGAGCGCGGTCGGCCAGGAGCGGGCGCCTCTCGCCCCGGGCACGACGGGCCCGATCCCGACCGTCGTTCCCGCGCGCCGCCGACGGGCGCGGCGGTTCCAGGCGAGGTGGATCACGAAGCTCCTGCTGATCCTGGTGCTGATCGGGCTCTCGATCCTCTTCCTCTATCCCTTCGAATGGCTCGTCGCGGCGGCGTTCAAGCCGCGCGGAGACACCTTCGACAACAGCTTCCTTCCGCACAATTGGGCGTGGAACTTTACGGGCAAGTACATACCGAGCCCCGCACCGCAGAGGCTGTTCGCGATTCCGGGCGCGTCCGTGGGGCACTGGATGTGGAACAGCGTCTGGATCAGCGTTCTCGGCGCGGCCTTGACGACGTTCGTCAGCGCGTGCGTTGCATTTGCGTTCGCGTACTTCCGGTTCCCACTGCGCAACTTCCTCTTCGGGGTGCTCCTGGCGACGATGATGCTGCCGGGCGAGGTGACGATGATCCCCGTCTACCTGCTCTGGAATCACATCGGCAAGTTCACCCTGAACCACCACGAGATCTTCGGGATGGGCATCGTCCCGCACATCGGCACCGGCACGCAGTACCCGCTCTGGGTGCCGAACGCCTTCGGCAGCGCCTTCTACATCTTCCTGCAGAGACAGTTCTTCCTCGGCATCCCGCGCGACTACTTCGAGGCCGCGCGTATGGACGGCGACAGCTACTTCTCGATGTTCCGGCGCATCGCGCTGCCGCTGGCGAAGCCCGCGCTGATCGTGACGTTCATCTTCGAGATCCAGGCGAAATGGTTCGACCTGATCACGCCGCTCATCTATCTACGCGACCAGGCGACGTTCACCGCTCCGCTCGGCATGAAGATCCTCTTCGACCGGTTCAACAACGTCGGCGGTGGCGAGGGTGACTTCCAGGTGATCATGGCCGGAACGCTGCTGCTCGTCCTGCCGATGGTGATCCTCTTCGCGGTGTTCCAGAAGTACTTCATCCGCGGGATCGCCGTCCAGGGGACAAAGGGATAGCTGTGACGTCCGTGGGCGCACGGGCCGCCGTCGGCGGTGCCGGGGCGCACCCATCGCGGTCGCGGCCGGTCCTCGGCCTCGACATCGGCGGCACGAAGATGGCGGCCGGCGTCGTCGACGCCGACGGCCGCGTCGACGGCTTCGTCGTCGCGCCGACCGATGCGGAACGCGGACCGCGCGACGGGCTCGAGCGGCTCTTCGCCCTCGGGCGACGCGCCGTTACGGCGTCCGGCGCGGCCACCGAGGAGATCGCAGGGATCGGGATCGGGTGCGGCGGTCCGCTCGACTCGGCCCGCGGCGTGCTGATTGCGCCGCTTCACCTGCCGGGCTGGACGGACGTCCCGATCGCGGACCTCGCGGCGGCGTCGTTCGACCTGGCGGCAGTGCTGGAGAACGACGCGACTGCCGCGGCCGCGGCCGAGCACCGCTACGGCGCGGGCCGCGGCACGCGCAACATGGTCTACCTCACGGTGTCGACCGGCGTCGGCGGCGGCGTCGTCATCGACGGCCGTCTCTTCCGCGGCTCCACGGGGAACGGCGGCGAGCTCGGCCACGTCACCGTCGACTGGCACGGCCGTCGTTGCCTCGGCTGCGGGCGCCGCGGGTGCCTCGAGGCGTACGCGTCGGGGACGTCGATCGCCGAGCGCGCGCGGGAACAGGGGATGGACGTCGCGAGCTCCGCCGACGTCGCCGCGGCCGCGCTGGCCGGGGATGTTGTTGCGACACGCGTCTGGGACGAGACCTGCGAGGCGCTTGCGTGCGGTATCACTTCGCTCGCCAATCTCTTCGAGCCCGAGCTCGTGGTGATCGGCGGCGGGGTGAGCCGCGCCGGCGAGCAGTTGCTCGGACCGGTGCGCGAGCTCGTGCACGCACAGGCGATCGGCCCACACGGGCGCAAGGTCGGGATCGTCCAGGCGGCGCTCGGCGACGCGGTCGGCGTCGTCGGTGCGGCGGCGGTGGCGTACGAGCGGCTCGGCTCGGGAGCGGCGAGTGGCGAACGCTGACGCTCTCGCCGAGCACGCAGCGCTGCTTGGCCCGCTCGAGGAGCTCCTGCCACGCGTCGACGAGGCGGCACGGCTGATCGTCGAGGCGTACGCGCGCGGCAATCGTGTTCTCACTTTTGGCAACGGGGGAAGCGCGGCGGACGCGCAGCACCTCGCGGGCGAGCTCGTCGGGCGGTTCCGGCGGGACCGCCGGCCGCTCTCGGCAGTCGCGCTCAGCGTCGACCCTTCGGTCGTCACGTGCATCGCGAACGACTACTCGTTCGAGGACGTCTTCGCGCGGCAGGTGCAGGCGCACGCACGCGAGGGCGACGTCGCGATCGGCTACACGACGAGCGGGCGCTCGGAGAACGTCGTGCGCGCCTTTCGAGCGGCGCGCGAGGGCGGTGCGAAGACGGTTCTCTTCGCGGGCGGCGACGGCATGCCGGCCGCCGCGCACGCCGATCTCGCACTCGTGGTGCCGTCGACCTCGACGGCTCGTGTCCAGGAGATGCACCTGTTGCTGATGCACCTGGTGGTCGACCAGGTCGACGAGTGGGCCTCGCGCCCCTGACCGCCGCCGGCTCCCGGCCGGCGAAGCCGGCCTCCGCCGGCGGCTCGCCCCGCCTGCGGCACGATGCTCTCCGGGCCCGTGTTACTCACACTGTGCAGGGGCCCGGAGCATGAGCGACCGCACCATTCACATGATCGGCAACGCGCACATCGATCCGGTGTGGCTCTGGCAGTGGCCCGAGGGCTACCAGGAGGTCCGCGCGACGTTCCAGTCTGCGGCCGACCGCATGGAGGAATACCCGGACTTCGTCTTCACGTGCGACTCGTCGCAGTTCTTCGAATGGGTCGAGGAGAGCGACCCCGAGCTGTTCGAGAAGCTCCGCGGGCGCATCGCCGAGGGCCGGCTCCAGGTCATCGGCGGCTGGTGGGTCGAGCCGGACTGCAACATCCCCTGCGGCGAGTCGTTCGTCCGGCAGGCGCTCTACGGGCAGCGCTACCTGCGCGACAAGTTCGGGATCCTCGCGACGACGGGCGCGAACATCGACTCGTTCGGCCACAACGCGACGATCCCGCAGATCCTCGCGAAGAGCGGCGCCGACTCGTACGTCTTCCTCCGGCCCGGACCGGACGAGATCCCACTCGACAGCCCGCTCTTCTGGTGGGAATCGCCCGACGGCTCGCGCGTGCTCGCGTATCGCATCCCGCACGAGTACTGCGCGCCGAAGGACGACATCGGCGAGCATGTCGAGAAGGCGATCGCTTCACTGCCTGACACCGACGATGAGTACGCCGTTTTCTACGGCGTCGGCAATCACGGCGGCGGGCCGACGATCGCGAACCTCGAGAGCATCGAGCGTCTGAACGAGCGCGGCGACCTACCGCGGCTCGAGCTGAGCACGATGCGCCGCTTCCTCGACCGAACCGCGAAGGACGGCGAGATCCCGACGGTGCGCGGCGAGCTTCAGCACCACTCACGCGGCTGCTACACCTCGCACTCGGGCATCAAGCGCTGGAACCGACGCGCGGAGAACATCCTCATGCGCGCCGAGAAGTGGTGTGCGATCGCCGACTCGCTCGGCGCGCATCGCTACCCGCTCGAGGACCTCACACGCGCCTGGAAGCTCCTCCTCTTCAACCAGTTCCACGACACGCTCGCCGGCACGGCGATCGAGCCCGCGTACGAGGACGCCCGTGACCAGCTCGGGCACGCGACGTCGCTCGGAGCAAACGCGTTCAACGCGGCCGTGCAGTCGATCGCGCGCCGGATCCGGATAGACCAGGAAGTGGAGACGCGGCCCGTCGTCGTGTTCAACCCCCACTCGTGGCCGCTGCGCACGCACGTGGAGGTCGAGTACACGTGGCTCCGCGAGGAGGGCGCATACGTCGTCGACGACGCCGGCGAGCCGGTGCCGATGCAGATGACCCGGCCGCTGACGACGATGAGCGGCCTGCGCGGCCGGCTCGCGTTCGCGGTCGACGTACCGCCGCTCGGCTACCGCACATACCGCGTCAAGAAGGGCAGCGTCGAGTGGGAGTCGCTCGCCGCGACCGACACGCGGCTCGAGAACGAGCACGTCCTGCTCGAGCTCGACCCCGCGACAGGCCGCATCGCGAGACTCGTCCTCAAGGCGACCGGCGTCGACCTCGCCGCTCCCGGCGCGAAGCACACCGTCGTCATCGACGATCCCAGCGACACGTGGGGGCACGGCGTGCGGAGGTACGACCGCGAGATCGGCGAGTTCGCGTGCGACTCGGTGCGGTTGCTCGAGACCGGTCCGGTTCGCGCCATCGTCCGCGTGGAAAGTCGCTTCGGCTCGTCGACGCTCCGCGAGGACTACGTGCTCGGCGCGGACGTCCCGTACGTCGACGTGCGCGTGACGGTCGACTGGCGCGAGCAGCTGAAGCTGTTGAAGCTCCGCTATCCGACTTCGGTCGACACGGAGCATGCGACCTTCGAGACGCCGTACGGCCACCTCGAGCGTCCAGCGGGCGGCGACGAAGAGCCTGGCCAGGCGTGGGTCGACGTGTCGGGCGGCGAGCGCGGTCTCACGGTGGCGAACGACGCCAAGCACGGCTACGACGTTCGCGGCGGGGACATCGGCATCAGCGCCGTCCGCAGCCCGGTGTGGGCGTGGCACGCA
>Ga0137372_10004627_pt1 | contig 13416 bp, 14 predicted proteins | sample SagtaG_6_FD_104911 | JGI IMG/M metagenome (GOLD analysis project Ga0137372, IMG submission 104911) | Vadose zone soil microbial communities from Sagehorn Ranch, Mendocino, California, USA - Sage1_R_60_16 metaG | ecosystem: Environmental > Terrestrial > Soil > Vadose zone | place: USA...
ATGGACACGGCGCTCGCTTTTGCCGAGCGCATCACCGTGCTGCACTACGGCGAGGTCATCGTCGAGGGCACGCGCGCCGAGGTGGTCGCCGATCCGCGCACCAGGGAGGTGTATCTTGGCGACTGAGGCGCTCGCCGTTTCCGCCGTCGACGCCTATTACGGCGACAGCCACGTGCTACACGCGGTGTCGTTCGCGCTGCAGGGAGGGCGCCTGCTCGGCCTGCTCGGACGCAACGGCGCCGGAAAGACGACCTGCATGGCGGCGATCATGGGCTTCCTCAAGCCGCGACGGGGCTCGATCAGCCTGTACGGGGAGAATGTCGCTGGGCTCGCTCCCGACGCGATCGCGCGCAAAGGCATCTGCCTCGTCCCGCAGGGACGCCGCATGTTTCGGACGCTCACCGTGCGCGAAAATCTGATGGTCGCGGCGCAGCCGCGCAAAGACGGCGGCGCCGGCTGGTCGATCGATCGCGTGTTCCAGCTGTTCCCGCGCCTCGCCGAGCGCCAGGCCCAGCTCGCCGGCTCGCTCTCCGGCGGCGAGCAGCAGATGCTGGCAATCGGCCGCGCGCTGATGGGCAATCCGCGCGTGCTGCTAATGGACGAGCCCTCCGAGGGACTCGCGCCGCAGCTCGTCGCCGAGGTCGGCCGCACGATTGCGCAACTCAAGGCGGAGGGGCAGTCGATCGTGCTCGTCGAGCAGAACATCAAGCTCACCCTCGATCTCGCCGACGACATCGTCATCATCAACACCGGCCAGGTGGTGTTTCGCGGAACCGCCGATCAGATCAAACTCGACGACGCCATTGTCTCCCAGCATCTCGGCGTGTTCTGATGCCTGTTCCTGCGAAGTGACGTCAGCACCTGCGGCGAACTCGGTCGCACGACCGCCGATCAAAACAGAACAAAGAACGCCAACTCGCAAAGTGATGGCGGCCGAAGACGAGGACATCGCGAGCGAAAGGACAAGACATCAATGGCGGCACAATGGAACAAGTACGCGGCGACCGCGGCGCGCAAGCACGGCAAGCCGGGACGCGAAGTGCGGCCGAAGAGCACGACCGTCGACATCCATTCGCACGTCGCCATCCCGCAGGCTGCCGCGTTGGTCAAGCCGCATCTCGACATGTCCACGATTCCACTGGCGCATTTTGCCGATGCGACGACCAAGGCGCTGAGCCAAAAGCAGGAGGAGGACATTCGCTCGCGCATCACCGGCTATGACGAGCGCCTCGCCGATCTCGACGCCATGGGCATCGACTTGCAGCTCATCATGCCGCCGCCGAACCAGTGCTACTACACGCTGCCGCTCGACATCGCCGTCAAAGCCGCGCGCATGGTGAACGACGGGCTTGCGGAATATGTGGCGCGCAAGGCGGACCGCTTCGTCACGCTCGGCACCGTGCCGCTCAGCGATGGCGCAGAGGCCGCGCGCGAGCTCGAGCGCTGCATGACCTCGCTCGGCATGAAGGGCGCTGAGGTATTGACCAACGTTGCGGGCCGCGAGCTCTCCGAGCCGGACTACGCGCCATTCTGGCAAAAGGCCGAGGCGCTCGGCGCGCTCATCGTGATCCACCCCAACGGATTCACCGACGCGAAACGACTCACGCGCTTCTACTTCAATAACGTCATCGGCAACCCGCTCGAAACCACCATCGCGCTGCATTACCTGATCTTCGACGGCGTGCTCGAGCGCCACCCCGACCTGAAGATTCTAGCAGTGCACGGCGGCGGCTATCTGCCCGCCTATTGCGGCCGCATCGATCATGCCTGGGGCGCGCGCTCGGATGCGCACGGCGCTCTGCCGCAGCCACCGACCAGCTATCTCAAGAAGATCTATTTCGACACGGTGGTGTTCACGCCGCATCAGCTCGCGGAGTTGGTGCGCCTCTACGGCGCCGACCACATCATCATGGGAACCGACTATCCCTTCGACATGGCCGAGTACGATCCGATCGGCCACGTCGCCTCGGCCGACGGCTTCGATGCCGCAACGATCGCTGCCATCGCCGGCGGCAACGCGCGCAAGCTGCTGGGGATTTGAGCCGCCCTCATCCTGAGGAGCGCGCGCGATAACTGCTGCTTCACGCACCGCACGTGTGCGCACGTGTCTCGAAGGATGAGGGCGGCCCATGCTTCGAGACGCATCGCAGCGTTACGCTGCGATGCTCCTCAGCATGAGGCCATCCACGTTTCATGCTTAGGGTCGGCTGAGAAGGTTACTCCCCCTTCACTTTGGCGTCGTGGATCACCTTGCGCCATTTCGGCTCGTCGGCCTTGATGTATTTGGTGAGCTGCTCCGGCGTGCCGGCGATCGATTCGAAATACTGCCGCTCGAGGAAGTTCTTCTTGATCTCGGGATCGGCGAAAATCTTGCGCACTTCAGCGTTGATCTTGCCGACGACATCCGCCGGCATTCCGGGCGGGCCGAACAGCCCGAACCAGGAGATCGCCTCGTAGCCGGGCAGACCGCTTTCAGCGACGGTAGGCACTTCCGGCAACAGGGCCATGCGCTTCGCGGCCCCGACCGCGAGGAGCTTGACCTTGTCAGCCTTCCACTGCGGTACCGCGCTGCCCACGCTGATGAACATCAGCTGGATGTGTCCGGCCATCACGTCAGTGAGCGCCGGGGTGGCGCCCTTATAGTGCACCGCCTGGAATTTCGCGCCGGAAAGCGCCTGGAACAGCTCCATGTTGAGATGACCGCTCGATCCAATGCCGAACGTCCCGTAATTGAGCTCGCCCGGCTTTTGCTTGGCGCGCGCGATCAGCTCCTTGACGTTCTGGACCGGCAGCGCCGGATTGACGATCAGCGCGTGGTTGATGGTGACGAGGCCCGAGATGGGCGTGAAGCCCTTGACCGGATCATAGGGCAGCTTTGGGTAGAGGCTCGGATTGACCACGAAGGTGACCTCCGGCCCAATGAGCAAGGTGTAGCCATCGGGCGCGGCCTTGGTGACGTATTCCGCCGCGATCTGGTTGTTGGCGCCCGGCTTGTTTTCGACGATCGCCTGTTGGCCCCAGGCGTCGGTGAAGCGCTGCGCCAACGTGCGGGCGAGCGCATCGGTCACCCCGCCGGGAGCGGCCGGAACGATGATCGTCACCGGCCTGGTCGGATAGCCCGCCTCTTGCCCGGCCGCCGCCGCAGGCAATAACACACTCGCCACCGCAGCCATCAGCCACGTCCGCATTTAGTGCTCTCCCTGAACTGCTCGCCTTTTGCCGAACTATCGCTGATTTTCTGCCGCCCGCCTATGGCCGACGCAATGCGGCAATCCCGCACAATCTTGAATTCGCCGCGTGGTTGGCGCCGTAGACTGCCCCGCATTTTGCTGCGCTCATCCGAGCTACGAGCTGGTGAGAGCGCGCCGAAAGGTTGTCGAATGTGATGCCGTCGCCATCGATATCGACGGCACCTTCACCGATCTGGTCGCTTAGCGGCGCGGGACGATAAGACATTGGCATGCGTCCCGATTTCAGGCTTAAATGAACGAATAACCTCGAGGGAGAGGGCCATGCGAAAACATTCTGCCATCATGCGTACCGGCGTGGCTGCGACCATTGTCATGATCGCTGCCGCGACAGCGGCTCACGCGCAAGACAAAGTCATCAAGATCGGCGGGCTGTTCGCCATGTCCGGCCCGGGTTCCTATTTCGGCGTACAGGACAAGCAGGGGATCGACCTTGCGATCGAGCAGCTCAACAAAAACGGAGTGAACGGCCACCGGTTCGAGGTCCAATACGAGGATTCGGCATGCAGCCCGCTCCCGGCAACGCAGGCGGCCAAGCGGCTCCTCGAACAATACAAGCCGCAGATCGTGCTCGGCGAGGAGTGCTCGGACGCCACGCTCGCAATCATGCCGCTCATGGAGCAGGCGAAGGTTCCGTTGCTCAACGCCGGCTCCTCCTCGATCAAGATCACCGATCCCGGCAACCCGTGGACGTTTCGCATCATGCCCAACGAGGTGATGCAGGGCGTGGACATCGCCACCAACGCCTATAAGCGGCTCAACGCGCGCACGGCGGTGCTGCTCTATGAAAACACCAATGCCGGAATCGGCAACGCGAAGGTCTTCGGCGATACATTCAAATCGCTCGGCGGGCAAATTCTCGCCGATATCGGGTTCGGCCGCGACGTGAACGACTTCACCGCGATCGCGACGCGCATCGCCGGTCTCGGCAAAGTCGATGTGATCCCGACCTACACGCTCGAGGGGCAAGGTCTGCGCATCACCCAAGCGCTCGCCCAGGCCAGCGTCACGAAGGGTGGCGGGGGACCATCGATCCAGCTCGGCACGATCTGGTTGCCGTTCGGCTTCGAGCAGAAGGCAGGCAAGGCGGCGCTAGGTTACGTGCGCATCGTGCAATTCGACCCGACCGACAAGCGCGAAGTCGTGCAGAACTTCATTCGCTCGTTCAAAGCCAAGTACAATCAAGAGCCGACGCACATCAATGCACACGCTTTCGATCAGATTCTGGTCGTCGCCGACGTCGTTCGCCGCGGCGGCAAGGACTCGCAATCGATCCGCGACATCATGGCCACCACAAAGGACTTTTCCGGCGTGACCGGAAGCGTCGAATTCGACAAGACCAACCAGAATACCAAGATGGATACCATCCACTACATGGAGACCTTGCCGGACTTGTCATGGAAGGCGCTCGGCTGGAACTGAGAGGTCATGCTGACCATCGTTCTCCAGCAGGGAATCAATGGCATAGTCTTCGGGAGCCTCTATGTCCTCGTGGCATTGGGGCTCACCCTCATCTACGGCGTCCTCGTACAGATCAATTTTGCGCACGCGGACATCGTGACCATCGGCGCGTTCGCGGCCTACTTCTTCACCTTCCTCTTCGGCGGCAATTATCTCGTCAGTATCGGCATCGCGCTTATGGTCGGCGCGGCGCTCGGTTGGCTCGTCAACGCGACGATCTTCGCACCGTTGCGCGAACGCGGCAGCGAACTGTTGCCGCTGATCGCGACCATCGGCGTGTCGATCCTGTTGCAGAACGCGATGCTGCTCTGGTTTGGGCCGATCCCCTATGCCTTCGATAGTCCCTATAGCAATGAAGTGATCCGACTCGGGGGCGGCACGTTCATTACCTGGCAGAATCTGATCATCATCGGCGTATCAGCGGTGACCATCGCGCTGCTCTACGCGTTCATGAAATTCACCATGATGGGAAAGGCGCTGCGCGCGGTCGCACAGGACCGCGAGACGGCGGGCCTCATGGGTATCAATCCCAATCAGCTCATCATGCTCACCTTCGTGATCGCTTCGGCGCTCGCCGGCATGGGGGGCGCCATGCTTGGCCCCATCCTCGTGCTCACGCCCTTTGCCGGCACGAGCGTCATCGTGAAGGCGTTCGCCATTGTCATTATCGGAGGATTCGGCAACGTCGAAGGAACAATCATCGCCGGGCTTGCGGTCGGCTTGGTCGAAAGCTTCGCGACCCAGCTGGTCAATCCGGGCCTGACCGACCTCATCGTGTTCACGCTCCTTCTGCTGATGCTCGCATTCCGGCCGACCGGACTGATTGCCGAGAAGCGTGAAGAGAATGTCTAGCGGGGGCGGTCTCGCGCTTGCCGATCAATCCAGCAATCGGCGCTGGTGGCTCCTCGTCGCCGCCGTTGTCATCGCGACCTTGCCGCTGGTGTTTCAGGATTCCTATTGGCGCACCAATCTCATCGTTTGCGCGATCAACATCATGCTGGCCATCGGCCTTGATTTCATTCTCGGCTATGCCGGCCAACTCAACCTCGGTCATTCGGCGTTCTATGGCATCGGCGCCTATGCCTCCACGCTGCTCATCATGAAGCTTGGCGTGCCATTCTGGATGGCGTTCGTCTGCGCCGTCGTATTATCCGGCGCCGCCGGCATGGCCCTGTCGATCTTCGCGGTTCGTCTGCGGGGCCACTACCTTGCGATCGCCTCGCTCGGCTTTGCCGTCATCGTGCATCAGGTGCTGTTGAACTGGATCAGCCTGACGCAAGGTCCGCTCGGCATCTATGCGATCAAGCCGCCGCCGGACATCGCGCTGCCGGGGCTGCCGGTCATCTCGTTTGGCAACACAGCGAACATGTTCTATCTGGTGGCGGCGTTCGCGTTCCTTTTCTATCTCCTGCTCGACCAGCTCGTCCGCTCGCCGATCGGCGAAACCCTCACTGCCATCCGAGAGGACGAGGTTTCGGCGGCTTCGTTCGGCATCAACTGCACCGCCTGGAAGGTGTTCGCTTTCGGCGTCGGCTCGGCGATTGCGGGCGCGGCAGGCGCCTTCTACGCGAGCTTCGTCGGTACGTTGGTCCCGGACGCCTTCATCATCACGGAGTCATTCACCATTCTGGCCATGGTGATCGTCGGCGGCATGGGGACGTTGATAGGTCCTGTCTGGGGCGCGATCCTGCTCACGGTCTTGCCCGAACTTTTGCGCGGATTCGGCGATCTGCGGCTCGTCCTCTACGGTGCTGCGCTCACCCTCGTCGTGCTGTTCATGCCGGGCGGTCTCGTGCAGGCGGTGCAGATCCTGCGCGCGCGCTTTGGTCTGCTCCGAGCCGCCGGCGACGCTGGAATGCGCCGATGACCGCGCCGGACCGGGTTGCGGCGGCGGCGCAAGCACGTCCTGCCACAGCCGCCGCTTTCTTTTGCAGCGAAGGTCTACACAAGCGGTTCGGCGGCGTGCAGGCGGTTCGCGACATTTCGCTCAATATCCCGCATGGCAGTGTCTTTGCGATCATCGGCCCGAACGGGGCGGGCAAGTCGACGCTGCTCAACTTGATGAGCGGGCTTTATCAGCCAGATGCCGGCCGAATGGTGTTCGACGGGGTCGATCTCGTCGGCGTGCCGGCGCACAAACGCGTACGCCTCGGCCTTGCCCGTACGTTCCAGAAGATACGACTTTTCAAGCAGCTGTCGGTTCTCGGCAATGTCATCGCCGCCTTCCATGTCCATCACGATATTCCGGCCTGGCAATACGTCGTCCACGGGGCCGCCTTTGCGCGCGACCACGCCCGCTGCCGGGCGGAGGCAATCAATCTCCTGCGCTTCGTCGGGCTGGAAGCGCGGGCGTCCGTCCTCGCCGCCTCGCTCGCCTATGGTGAGCAGCGCATGCTCGAACTTGCCCGCGCGCTCGCGACCTCGCCCCGCCTGCTCATGCTCGACGAGCCCGCTGCCGGTCTCAACGCGGCGGAAGTGGAGCGGTTGCTGGAGCGCATTCGTCTTCTTCGCGAGCGCGGCATGACGATCATCGTCGTCGAGCACAACATGGATCTGGTGATGAAAGTCGCGGACCGCGTGCTGGTCATGGACTATGGACAGTATCTTTTCGAGGGCTCCCCGGCCGAAGCGCAGGCGAATCCCGCGGTGATTGCCGCCTATCTCGGAGCATGACGTGAGCGCGCTGCTCCGGGCCCAAGGACTCGAACTGGCCTACGGCGAAGTCTCAGCCTGCCGCGATATCAGTTTTCATGTCGCGCAGGGCGAGATCGTCACGTTGATCGGCGCCAACGGCGCCGGCAAGTCGACGACGCTGCGCGCCGTCGCCGGCGCACTCCTGCCGCGCGCCGGCTCGATCCATTTCCGCGAGCAGGACATCACGCGCCTGCCGTCGCATGAGCGCACGAGGCTCGGCATCTCGCTCGTTCCCGAGGGGCGGCGCGTCTTTCCATTCCTCACGGTGCGCGAAAATCTCGAGCTCGGCGCTTTCAAGTACCGCAAAGAGATCGCGAAGGTGCGAGGCCTCATGGACAAGGTCTTCGACATGTTTCCGCGCTTGCGCGAGCGCATGAGCCAGAACGCCGGCACGCTTTCCGGCGGCGAGCAACAGATGCTCGCGCTCGGGCGGGCGATGATGTCCGAACCGCACCTCATTTGCCTCGACGAACCCTCGCTCGGACTTGCGCCGATGGTGGTTCAGGACATCTTCCGCACGATCAAGGCGATCAATGCTGCCGGTACAAGCGTGCTCCTCGTCGAGCAGAACGCGCGCTATGCGCTCGAGACGGCGAGCCGCGGTTACGTGCTGCAGACGGGATCGATCATCGCACACGGCCCCTGTGCGACATTGCGCAACGACGACCGCGTGCGCCAGGCCTATCTCGGCCGCAGCGCGGCCGAGCAGGTGAAGCTTTGAAGCGCGGACGCGCGGGTCGATTAACCTGACCGGAGGTTCGGCTTCTGGTCCTTCTCACCGTCCCAATATTGCTTGCTTCATCGCCCGCGGGTCGCGCTGGGGCCAGGCGCCGGCATCGACCGCGCGGAAGAAATCGGCGAGGTGCTGGTTGAACGCGGCCGGCTCTTCGAGATTGATGGTGTGGCCGGCATTGGACATCACCACCAGCGCCGCCGTCGGGATCGTCCGCTTCATGAGCAGCGCGGGTTCAAGGCATGGCCAATCCTCGTCGCCGGTCATGACAAGGGTCGGCGCCGTGATTGTCCTCATCTTTTCGACGAGATCGAACAGGGACGGCCGCCGCTTCTGCACGCCGCGCATGGTGCGCGCTGAGCCCTCGCTCGAGTGCTCGGCGAGCTGGTCGACGAATTCCCGCCAGCCGCGCGGGTCCTTGTTTTGGAACTGCACACGCGTTGGTCCGAGCGCATAGGCCTCGGCTGCCTTCGCCATGCCCTCCTCGAACTTTCGTGCCGCCGCCTCCGCTTCCTCGTCGAACTGCTGACGCTGATTGGGCGCGGCCCCATAGCCGCATCCCGCCACCACCAGCGAACGCGCGCGCTGCGGGTAGGTGAAGCCGAAATGCAGCGCCGCGAAGCCGCCCATGGAGAGCCCGACGATATGCGCTTGGTCGATCTTGAGCGCGTCGAGCACGGCACGAATGTCGTCGCGCGCGCGATCCTGCGAATAACGCTCCGCATCCGCCGGCACCTCCGAAGGCGGATAGCCCCGCGCGTTGTAGGTGATGCACCGATAGCTGCGGACGAAATGGCGAACCTGCGATTCCCAGGAGCGATAGTCGCCGGCAAATTCATGCACGAAGACGATGGGAATGCCCGATCCGCTCTCCTCGTAATAGAGTTTCACATCATCATCGGTGGTCAGATGCGGCATCGATGCTCCTCCGCTCAAAGCTCCATCACATCGGTCACGGCGTCGGCGATCGCCGCTGGGACGCGTGCGTGCCACTCGGTCCTATCCTGAACCGCTTGCGCAAGCGCGAGCAATGCCCGATCGCTGTGTGGCCGGCCCACGACCTGAAGCGCAACCGGAAGCTTTCGGTCATCGAAACCCACGGGGATTGCGACGGCCGGAAAGCCCAGCAGATTGAGGAATCGCGTGAAGCGGCTGAGCGCGTAAAGCGTGGCAGCCGAGAACTTGTCCGAAGCTGGATCGGTCTCGACGGCGCGTGGCACGCGGATCGGCATGACCGGCAGGATGATGGCATCTGACGCGCCGAAGATACGCGCGGTGAAATCGTGCGAAAGGGTCTCGCGCAATGAGAGGCTTGTGGCAAGCGTCGCATCGTCAATGGCAAGCCCTTTCGCGAGACGCTTGCGCAGCACCGCAGGGATACCGGGATCTTCAATGCGCGCGCGATGAACGCGCGCCGCTTCTGCTTGCAAAACGACGAGGGCATGGGCGCCGATAGTCTTGATCTCTGCGAGCGCGGTGCGCTGTTCGAGACGCACACCGGTCGCTTCGATGGCATCAGCACCTTGAAGGCACGCGCGGCGAACCGAGGGTTCGGCCGCATCAAAGCAATCGGTCATCGCCGTCACGCGCGCGATCGGCCCGTCGGGCCGCGGCTGATGGTCTCCGATAAGGATATGGACGGCGTCTCGCATGTCGCAGGCGCTGCGCGCGAGCAAGCCGATCGTGTCGAGGCTCGGCGCGAGCGGCATCGTGCCGGCGCACGCAACGATGCCATAGGTCGGCTTCCAAGCGCTGACGCCGCAGCAATGGGCGGGAATGCGCAGCGAGCCCGCCGTGTCCGAGCCAAGTGCGATGACGGCGCTGCCGCTCGCAACAGCCGCCGCCGAGCCCGACGAAGATCCGCCAGCCACGAAGTCGAGATTCCACGGATTGCGCACGCGCCCGCGCGCATGGTTGTAACCTGACGGCTCGTAGGCAAGCTCGGGTAAGCCGGTGAATCCGACGCGCCGCGCGCCCGCGTCATCGAGCCGTGCCAAAAGGTCGGTTTCGCCTTCGATGGCGAGGTCCGTCGGCAGCGCGAATCCTCCCGTAGGCCGATGCGACGCCGTTCGAAATATGTCCTTGGCGGCATAGGGCAGCCCGCCAAGCTTGCCGTCCCCCGGCGGGAGGCCATCCTCGAAGGTCACAAACGCGTTGAGCCGCGGCTCGAGCCGTCGCGCGCGCGCCGCCGCAGTCAAGCTCATCTTGCGACGCGCCGTCGGGTCGAGCTTCGGCCAGGCCACCATCACGTTTGAATATCCATTCTTCAACGGATCACTCGATTGAGCGACTGGCTGTCCAACGTCCGAGCAGCTGTTATTCTGTCACTGCTATCAGCAATCGCGAAGCAATCCTCTCATGCCAATCAAGCTCGCCGAAAACTTTCGCGCCGTATTTTACGCGCCGTTCTACGCCGCACAGTCGCTCGGATTTTATGCCGAAGAGGACGTCGAGGTCGAATTGGTCGGCTCGTCCGTTCCGGGTGACGGCGCGTCGGCGCTCCTCAATGACACCGTCGACCTCACCTGGGGCGGGCCGATGCGGGTCATGAAAGCCCACGACCTGCAGCCAAGCTCGCCACTCGTCTGCTTTTGCGAAGTCGTCGCGCGCGACCCGTTCTTTCTCGTGGGCCGCCATCATCGTTCCGAGTTTGAGCTCCGAGATTTGACGTCGCTGAGATTCGCGGCGGTGTCCGAAGTGCCCACGCCTTGGATGTGCCTTCAGAATGACCTGCGGGAGCATGGGATCGATCCATCTGCGGTCGCTCGGGCGCCCGATCAATCCATGGGCGCCAACCTCGAAGCGCTGTGCAAGGGGCAGCTGGATGTCGTGCAGCTTTTCGAACCCTACGCATCGATGGCCTTGCAGTTGGAGGCGGGCGACATTCTCTATGCGGCCAGCACGCGCGGGCCGACCGTCTATACGACGTTCATCGCCACGCGCGGCGGAATCGAGCGCCACCGCGACGCGTTTGCCGGCATGACGCGCGCTATGGCGCGCATGCAGGATTGGCTCACCCGACACAGCGCGGAAGAACTGGCCGACATCACCGCGCCGTTCCATCCCGACATCCCGCGCAATATCCTGGTGAGCTCGCTCCGCCGCTATGGCCAGACCGGGATTTGGGCTCGCGCTCCTGGTGTTTTGAGGGAAGGGTTCAGGCGGCTCGGCGAATGTCTCGTATCAGGCGGATTCATTGCTCGCTCGCCGAGATACGAAGACTGCGTGGAGCAAAGCTTGGGCGCCGTCGCCGGGACCCGCCGCGCTTAATGTCTGCTGCGGGATCAGACTCGACCTTGCGGCTGATTTTTCCGGCAATCGATCTCGTCGCGGTCGGTCGTGTGACACGGTTCACACAAGAATGCTGGCTCCATGGGTAGGATGAGCTAGGCGGCGTGTTTTGCCGCGGACACTGGTCGGGCCTAGCCCGCCCCACCCCGAGTCCCACGAGCAACATCGCCGCAGCTTGCTCATAGGAGGCTCGCATGAACCGCGTTACACTCCTCGCGCTCGTCACAGCATTCATTTGCAGTTCGGTCACCGATGCGCTTGCGCGAGGGGGCCCCGGAGCGCCTTCCTTTAGTGCGCCTTCCTTCAGAGCGCCTTCCTTCAAAGCGCCTCTCCCATCCATCGGCTCAATCAAGGGGGTACCCGGCAGCCCGACCTTCAAGTCGCCCGGCCGCGGCTACCAATACAGGTACATTCCGCCCGGCAGCGCCAGCGCTAATCCTTACGGCACTCCTGCTGTCGGCCGCGTTTCACCAGTCGCCGTTTCCTATGCGTCAACAGCGCAGTACCGCTCCATCTGCCGAATCGCCGATGGCGAGGAGGGCGCAGGTGGCACGTGCCTATACCAAACGACTGTCAGCAAGAGTCGCGGCGACAAGTGTCAATGCCACGGACAGTCGGGAACAATCCAATAGTTGGCGTGAATGCTACGAAACGTCCAAAAATGGCTCATCGCCGCGGGGTTCGGCGCTGGTCTCTTGATCGGCGGGTCTACAATTTCGATCGGCTTTTGGTATTTCCAACCACAGCGGGCTCGAGCCGATGTCGCATCGGCCTCCAATCATGATGTACGAATGAATGCCTGCATCGCGAAGACTCTCGAGATCACGAAGCCTACCAACGTAAATGTCGACGCCTACGAACGCGTTTGGCGACTTTGTGGAAACGAGATGTTTAATTCGGTCTACTTGGCCGATTTTTTGATCAGGCGAGAGAAATTTACTCAACAGGCACTGGATGAGCGCGTGAATCTATGGCTGGTCGTCACTATTACAATCTCTGGAGTTGTTCTGGCTGGAATACAATTGTTCATGTCGTTCAAGCTCGCGATGAAAGGAAGGACGGAGTTCGGCAAAGACAGCGAGGTGGCGCTTGAAAGCGGGCGGCTCTCTCTCAAATCGTCCATAACGGGCGCTGTAATCCTCGCGCTTTCGTTCGCGTTCTTTATGGTGTACGTAATTTGGATCTACTCAATCCACGAAATGCCATTTACGAAACCAGATAACCTGCAGCCGCCAGTGGAATACGCTTCGCCGGAAAGATAGCCGTAGATCGAATCAACCGGGAAGTGTCAGATAATTCTGATTGGGCGCTCCCGGAGATCAGAGTTCCGCTACTTATTCTGCCTCGGTGCGCTTGTGCGATTTGTCCTTCGATCGCTCACGCCGATGCCGGAGGAATGCCAATCCATCCCCATGACGGCGCCGAACGACTGGAACCAGAACGGGTGGGCGACGCGCCGCAACAGCTCGTCGCGCCCGTGGTGATGAACGATCGCCTCGCTAATCACCGCGCCGAGGCGGCTCATTCGCTCCGCGGGCCACTTCGGCACTTGTCCGCTATGGAGCGGCAGATCGGCGCTTCCAGCCCTTCGAGCCTGCATCATTTCTCGCAACTGCAACCGTTTCGATCGTTCGAGCCACTCGCCGCTTGCCCCAAAGCGCGTCGTTCTAGATATTGAATGGAGCGCGAAATGTTAAGACGGAGAGATCCCCCTTTCGCTCGGGACGAGCAGAGGAACCCGGTAGCCCGCATGAGCGAAGCGAGATGCGGGTTCCCCGGATTTCGCTGGCGCTCATCCGGGCTACGACGAGCGGACACAACCCCATGCGCAACAGCACCATCCGCGTCGCCACCTTCGCCGGGCCGGGCGCCGAGCCGGTCATCCGCTCGGTGCCATGGCCGCAAGTGCAAAAGAACGCGGCGCTCATTCAGATCGGCGCCTGCGGGGTGTGCGGCACCGACCTTCACATCCTCAAAGGCCACTGGCCC
>Ga0137372_10004635_pt1 | contig 13410 bp, 7 predicted proteins | sample SagtaG_6_FD_104911 | JGI IMG/M metagenome (GOLD analysis project Ga0137372, IMG submission 104911) | Vadose zone soil microbial communities from Sagehorn Ranch, Mendocino, California, USA - Sage1_R_60_16 metaG | ecosystem: Environmental > Terrestrial > Soil > Vadose zone | place: USA: California...
CGTTGTAGGACGGCAACTGACCCCACCAGCGCCAGGAGCAGAACAGCAATAGGAGTCTTTAAAGCCAGCGCCACAAAAAAGAAGTACCACCAACCTCCGGATCTGATCTGTCCGAATAGGTACGCACGCGTGCCGGTATGATTTTGATCGCGCAAATTCCGGATTCCATCGAAGAATTCAGGCATAGGCACTGGCACATGCGATGCGGCCACATGAACCGCTCGGGTCATCATCGATGATCGCCCGAAGACCTTCACCGCGACGCGATCCGGAAGACCAGTCGCCTGGGTCAGCGGAATATGAGAGAAGCGATAGACCGCCCACAACGCCACAAACGCGGCAAGCGCGACAATGACAAGAGTTCGCAGAAGAGCACGCCAATTGCGGTTTCCGGAAGCCGCATACATCACCAGAACCGGCGCCGCGCAAACGGGAAGAAACACGACCGTAGACAGTTTCGTCGCCAGCGCCAGCCCTGTCCCAACTCCGAACTGTGCCGCGGTCCGGACATTTGGCTCACGCAACCACAAGGTGAAGAAATAGAGCGAGCAACAAAACATCGCAGTGAGCGCGACGTCTGTTGTCGCGACCGATGAATGCGCCAAAATCGTGGGCAGCTGCGTGAACACAGCGGCAGCTAACACTGCGGTAGTTGCTCCAAAGAGCCGCCTCGTCCAGAAGAAGACCACTAGGCTGGCGATAATAAAATAGGGCAAGACGCCAATTCGTCCCAACGTCAGATTCTGCCAGTAGTTGCCGGTCGTGGTCAGAATGGGGTAGGTGTCCCGCCAGGCCTTGAACCCCATCCACCGGACGCCAGCCAGGTACGGGCCAAGTGCGACGGAGACACGTGCGAGAGGTGTGTGCTTGGTTTCCAGCGTGTAGGTTCCCTTGTCCCACCACTCAATGCCGCCGGCAATGTGTGAAGCCTCATCAATCGTGGCATTGAAGATGTGGTACGTGGAAGCAATTCGCAGAACCGCGATGCCGATCAGCAAAGCCAGGCAGACCGTCCATCCCACTGGACGCTGCAGCAGACCGTGGAGTTCGATTGCCTTGACGTTCGAGGTTTTATTGGCACTCGGCATTTCGCGTGTTCCGATTTCAGTCGTCGCCATGGCCATCCTTAACTAAACGAACCACCGCTTGCCACTTGACTCACGATTGGCAGCGATACAGTTTGCTCGGCCATGAGAGGCCCACGAAAAATTCCCAACCGCGCCGAGTACAGGTCCTTCGGCAATCCCTTCATATGCAAAAGGACTTCTCGCACCACCTGGTCCTGGCGCTTGAGCTCAAGCTTCATTCCAGGGGGAAGTCCAGAAATGCCAAAGGTCTCATCGGCTAGACGCTCCAGACTAAAGGCAGGCGCGTTATCAATCAGCACGGTCAATTTCCCGTCGATCAGCCGCACCGATGCTTCAGCTCCCTTGGCCAGCGACGCGAGCGGCTTTCCGATCACGAACATTGGCATGAACTCGCCGGGAATACGGAAATCGCAGGGGAATTGACGTAACTCCGCCTCCGACGCTGGTAATGGATCGGTTGTGATTGACATCCCCTCCGCACGCCGCCGCTCGATGAAATCTGGAGGAAACAAACTCAAAACGAAGTCGTTGATCTGAACATCTATCACCATGTGAACGCGAACAATCTGGCTGTCATTTTTGACGGAGTGAATTTTTGAAAAATCCCCATACCACAATTCGCCCGCCTTCCAGTCCATTCGCTTTCCGTCAATGATGAAAACAACCTCGGGATCAGTAACGATGGGGAGGTGCAGGCGCAGTAGTCCAAATTGAAAACTGGTGTGAAAATCGAAATGATCTTTAATGTGCCCTTGGGGTGGCAGAAATAAGATCCGGACTACCTCCTTGGGACACTTGAGCTCACTCAAGATTTGCCTGAGATATGGTGCGCGTTGCAGTTCTTCAGTTTCCTGGTAATGGTCGGTACCGGCCGCGCTGGGAAAAACCGACTGTTTTCCGCCCATGGAATAGAGCGCGATTCCTGTCCACTCGCCTTTGTGGTAAGGTCCCGGCTGGGCCGCGCGCCGGACTTCTTGTAGCGCGTGCAAGTCGCGTTGGAGAAGCTCTACGTCATACATACGCGGCAGACGCACAGCTACCGGATCTTGGGCCGAACCTGGGGACATAAACCCTCCTAGTGTGGAGTTGGCTGGGGAAGAATTAACTGTCAGCATACGCGTTGAGTTTTGCCCGGTAAATCAAATAGTGCAAATCTTTGCACCTGATATCCGGGACAAATACCCATCAGGTGGCTCCATTGGCTTTTCCTGCGGCACGAAGCACACCGAACCATTTTGCGAGAAAGCAATCATGGTTCCAACTATGGGAGAACGGCATTTGCGGTCACGGACCCAACGGCCACAAAAATGCTTGGAACTCAGCAATTAAGGTTATAATCTCGTTAACGCGGGTCTGCTTTCTCCTCCTCCGGCACCCGCCTTGCAGTTCACCTGTGTGTTCACGGCCGAAGTATGATTAACGCCATAATTCCAGCAAAATCTTCTGACGTGCCAACTCGTGTGGTTCAAGTTGCGTCCAGTTTCACCTCGCGGCCGCTCGCGGCGATGCTCCGACCGTTGCTGGCAGATGCAGGGATTGCTGATGGGCTGGAATTCGTCGAGTACGGTCAAGTCGCGGAGTATATGCTGGGGCCCGCGTCCGAACCGGGGCACATCGTCGGCACATTGGTTTTGATTCGCGTCGAAGATTGGCTTCGGAATGAACTGAAAAATGGAGATTCTGGTCCCGATGTATCCCAGAAGGCACGCCAAACATTGACCGCGCATGTCGACGAATTCATGAAGCAGATTACGGCTCTCGCACGACGCGGCAAACCGGTCTGGCTGCTCGTCTGCCCCTCGAATGGATGGATCGCAGAGTCGCACATGCTGACCCCGTTGTGCCGAACCTATACGAATCTAGTTCTGGCAAGAGTTCGGAACACGCCTAAGGTTACTGTCCTTAACTGGCCGAGTTCATTGTCGGGTCCTGGATTCAGCGACCGTAATACCGATCGCCTTGGGCAGATCCCTTTCACGCCGCTGGTGTTTCAGCAGCTCAGCGAATTCCTCGGTCCCGAGATCGAGACTAGTCTCGCAATCAGGGCAGTTAGTGTTAGGGCGGATTCTTCGAATGGAAAGTCTGATCTCGCAAAATTCCTAGCGGGCCTTGAGGTGCGGGTTCGTTTGTTTGGGCCTGAATCCAGCGACCGCACACATGTTGACCGGATATTGCGGACTGCTGCAGCTTTCTCGCTCACGGGCGAGAAGCGAGACATCTCAGACGACCAAGTTGACGGCATACTCGCCTCAGGTGGATGCTTGCTCGTTACCGTTAGCGACAGGCTTTCGAGCTATGGCCCATCCGGCGTCGTTTCATTTCGCACTGATGAAGAGTCTCTGGTGGTCGAGGCACTGGCGTTAAGCTGCCCAGTGTTGGGGAAGCAAGTGGAATACGCCGTGATCTCAGGTCTGGCTCAGATCGCGGCTTCACGAGGTTGCTCTCGCCTGGTGTTTGAGTACAAGGCGAGTGGACGAAATCAGATCATATTGAAGTTTCTTGAGTCCATCGCGGATCCGACACCGGAAGCGCGATTTGCGTTGCTAACCGCTGACGCTGACGGGAGAATCGGGAAGACCGCCGTTGCTCCGGGGACATGGACTGTGGAGTTTGGCACGTAACCTGTTCGAGTTCGAGCCTGAACCGTAAGATTTAGCCCAGGCAATTAGAGAATTTCGAGTTTGATTTGCACGATTATTTGCTTGACAAGCAAGAGAATCCGGGCCGAAAAATAATCACCTTGGGGGATCGAGCATGAGCACTGTTGCGGCACCACTTACGGTTACTTTCTACTTCGAGACCTCGCGTGCTGCTGGCAAGCCCGAGGAAATCCTGACCCACATGTGCCACGAGCAGACGACAACGGGTTATGACACCTTGGAGGGCCGTGCAGCCGCTCCACGTCTGGCGCCGTATCAGGCGTCGATCCAGAGGCTCCGGATGCTGCCTTCCGCCGGCGGGGACATCGATTCTGGTTACGCCGAGGTTGATTTCCCGTGGGCATCGATGAGCCACACTGGAAACGCTCTGGAAGACGCTCTCACCTTTGTGATGGGGGAGTCGAGCCACGTCAAGGGCATGCTCAAGCTCCGGATGGTTGACCTGAATTTTCCCGAGGACATGATGCGGTCTCTTCCGGGTCCGCGCCACGGTGTTCCCGGAGTTCGAGAAAGACTGGGTGTGTATAATCGCCCGCTGCTTATGGGGCCCATGCGCCCCGAAGTAGGATTGGCTCCCGAGGAATATGCCAGGATTACTTACGAAGCCCTGGTTGCGGGGGCCGACATCGTGAAAGATGACGAGTTGCTGGTCGATCCTCCGTATTGCCCAATCAAGGAGCGTGCCCCGCTTTGTGCCAAGGCAGCGCGGGAAGCTGAGCAGAAGACCGGGGAGCGCAAGATGTGGATCTTGCATCTCGGCTGTGATGTCAGCCGTTTTGACGAGTTTTTCCGGGTCGGAGAGTCCGGCGGAGTAGACGGTTATATGATCCAACCGCGGCTCACGCCGAGTCTGCTCACATTCGTGCGCGGCCGCACCGAACTCCCGATCATCGCGCATTACTCAATGCTGACCCTGTTTACGCGCTACTCCCATGTCGGTATTGAATTGCCGCTGATGCTCAAGATGTTTCGTCTATCAGGGGCAGACATTGTGACATTTCCACGGCCGAATTCGCGTTTTGATGTAACCACTGAGGAATTTGTGGCGAATCTGAAAGCGTCAGGCGACCCGCTCGGCTCAATCCTTCCGGCTTTTCCGTTTCCGACGGGCGGCAACCGGGCCGAGGATGTTGGCCAATGCTTCTCGGTCCTGGGCAACTTTGATTACGGCTTCGTGGCCGGTTCAGCCATGTTCGAAGAAAAGGGCGGAATCGGGGTGGGCGCCAAAAACCTGCGCGACGCATTGGAGAAGTTGGCTGCAACTGAGCAAGTGAAAACGCGCAGCACTGATCGTGCGAATGACAATGGCTTACCCAAGTCTGTAGGGTCGATGACGGTTGAAGAGCTGTACGCCACCGTCGCGCCGCTGGCTGAACTGGTGCTCCAGATTCCGAAATTCGATCACACCGCGACAATGGTATCCACTCCCGAGTGGGACTCTCTGCGGCATATTCAGTTGCTCGGCTCGATTGAAAGAAAGTTTGACATCAAAATCAGTGCCGACGATTCGTTCCGGCTTTGCTCCGCAGACAAACTGATTCATTATGTGCATGCAAGACTTCAGGAGAAAGCACGCAGCACCTACGCATAAAGATCCTTTCACGATCCGGGAGAGCTGACACGAGTACACCCAACCGTGAGATCGTAGGGTCTTGGGTTCGATAGGGCTAATCCGCCAGATCTTGATCAGCTAATCAGGGCCAAAATTACAGATGACACAGCAAGAGCTATACGCCGAAGTTTCGCCCATCGCCACCCAAATTCTGCAGATACCGCAGTTCGATTCCAGCGTGAACATGAGTTCCACTCCCGAATGGGATTCGCTGAACCACGTTCAACTGCTGAGCGCACTTGAAAAGAAGTTTGGTATCGAAATCAGCCCGGATGAAGCTTTCAAGCTGACCTCTGCAGACCGTTTGGTGCAATATCTGCATGGTATTCTCAGGGGAAAAGAATGAATGTAGCGATGCTACCTTTACTTCCCCACCAGAAGTCGAATTGCGACGTGGATGTTCCCTACGCTAACTTTCACGAACTGCTCAAGGCCAAAACCGGCGAAGCGCCGTCTCGCGAATTTCTGATCTTTCCGGAGACGGATCGCCGATACACGTATCAGCAGTTCTATGAAATCAGCCTCGCCGCTTCTGAGTGGCTGACTTCCTGCGTGAAAGATTTTGGGACGATTTGCATCATCTTTCGCAACACGGCGGAGTTCCTTGCGATTTATTTTGGCGCGGTGGCCCGCGGAATCATCGTGGTCCCCATTAATACCGATCTGGCTCCGGCAGAGATACGTTTCATCATCGAGAACAGCGATTGCGCGGCTGTCTTCTACGATCCCGACCTTGAACGGAAGATCTCAGCTCTGAAGGGCGAAATGACAATTGCATTTCACCCCTTTGCCGATGTAGCCAACTTGCCAGCGATTGATGCGAAGAGCGCCGAGGCCAATCTGCCCAAAGTAGAACCGACAGCGCCCGTAGTCATCATTTACACGTCAGGGACGACCGGCAATCCAAAAGGGGTCGTACTGACCCACATGAATTTCATAGTGGATGGCATCGCGATAGTTAAGTGGTTCCAATTGACCGCTGAAACCCGAAGCATCTGTGTTCTGCCGCTGTTTCACAATAACGGAATTGTCATCTCAACTACGACGACTTTATGTGCGGGCGGCTCGATCATATTCGTTGACCCAAAGGCCAGCCTGCGATCGTTCTGGGCACTGGTCGACCGTTACGGCGCGACATTCACTAGTGTCATGCCTTCGATCCTCGCGGCGCTTCTTAGCCTGCCGTTTGAGGGCAAGCGCGGACAGCTTAAGGGAATCATCTGCGGGGGGCAGCTGCTGCCGCTCAGCCTGATGCAAAACTTCGAAGCGCGTTTTGGAGTGCCGATTTTCGAGGGCTTCGGCTCGACTGAAGCTTCCTCGTATTCGTCATTCAACCGCTTCCCTCGCGAGAAGCGAAAACTTGGCTCTGTCGGAGTAGTACTGCCCATCTGTGACATGAACGTCGTAGATGACAATGACAGCGAACTTCCGGATGGGACTGAAGGCGAACTCTGCATTCGAGGTCCGAATTGCGCAATTGGATACCACAAGCTGCCTGACCTGAATGCGCAAAAATTCCGCAACGGCTGGTACCACAGCGGAGACTATGGGCTCCGTGACAAAGAGGGGAATTATTATTTCCGCAGTCGGAAGGATGATTTGATCATCAAGGGCGGAGAGAAGATCTATCCCGCGGAAATTGAGAACGTACTCTCAAAGCACCCGAACGTCACCGAGTCAGCGGTGATCGGAGTAGACGACGCGATTTTGGGTCAGGAGATTTGTGCCTTCGTGAATTTAAAAGATCCTGGCGCGAGCACGGAAAGCGAACTCATAAAGTTCTGTGCGCAGTCACTCGCTCGATTCAAACAGCCGAAACACATTGTGGTCATCAACCGCCTCGGTGACATGCCAGAACTACCGAAGGGGCCCACCAAGAAGATTTTGCACCGGCGGCTGCGCGACTACTATGAAAGCCAGCTAGCCAACAGAGAGAGAGCGGAAGGCTCAAAGTGGGTGCATGGTTCGACGGGCGGCTAGGCCAATTGAAAAAGTGGGACTCAGCGGCACTAGAGTTGCCACTGAAGCCCAATTCCAGGCCGGGTAACATGGCGGTAATCTGGACTTTTGGCACGGAATGTGCAAACCTTTTGTAAGATTCTTGTGCCGTATGAAGTCTGCGCTGCGGCAGGAATATGCAGTTTGCCGTGAGCGTATTTTTAGTGTCCCTCCCCCTAACATTAAGATTTTCAAGATATTCGAACCGCTCCAGGAGACGAACGTCAGCTGCGTTTGAGCTCATGGTCTGCCCTTGCCAATACCGATGGGCTTACCGTTTGTGGGAAAAGTAATGGATTTCTGGAAGATCGAGCATGCACCGGAGAGTTTGGCAGCGGTGGAAGCTGCCACCGGCCGGCGGAAGACGTATGGCGAACTCCGCCACGATGTCGGCCAGATGTTTATGCAGAAGCAACCGCAGCGGTCGCTCATCCTGCTCCTGGCCCAGAACCGATATGAGTGTCTGGTCATCTACTTGGCGGCCCTGCAATCGGGCAATCCACTGTTGCTCGCCGACGCGAGCCTGAACAGCGACCTCCTTCTGCAGTTGATGAACACCTACCGTCCTGACTACATCTACGCATCGTCATCTGATCTCGCTCCGCCTGGCTATCAGATGCGACAGGAAAACAGGCTCAACGTTTGGGAGAAGCAGGGCAAAGAACCGATCGCGATTCACGACTCTCTGGCATTGCTTCTGAATACGTCTGGCTCAACTGGCAGCCCCAAACTAGTGCGCCTGTCGCTGGAAAATCTACAGTCGAACGCCGCTTCAATCGCAGCGTATCTGAAACTGACCGCAGAAGAGAGACCGGTCACTTCCCTGCCAATGTCTTATTCATACGGCTTATCTGTGATCAACAGCCACTTGTTCGCCGGCGCGGCGTTGACGTTGACTGAACACGGCGTGTTGCGACGAGAATTTTGGGACACGATCGACCAATACGCCTGCACCTCGTTTGCGGGTGTGCCCTACAGCTACCAAATGTTGCTGCAGACGGGCTTGCTCACCCGGCGCGGTGCAACCCTGCGCACATTGACGCAAGCCGGCGGAGCTTTAGGTGAAACTCACATCCGCCAGATGCACAAGCTCGCGGTCGAGCGCGGCTTCAAATTCTTTGTCATGTACGGTCAGACCGAAGCCACAGCGCGAATCTCGTACGTTCCTTTTGAGAGCTTGGGCGAAAAAGCTGGCTCCATCGGCGTTGCCATTCCCAATGGGTCACTGCAGGTTGCCCCTGAGTCGGGAGAGCTTGTGTACCACGGCCCCAATGTAATGCTTGGTTATGCCGAGTGCCTGCAGGATCTCGCTAAAGGCGATGAACTCGGCGGAGTGCTGAACACAGGAGATCTTGCTCGTCAGGACGAACATGGTTTTTTCTACATCACTGGCCGGATCAAACGTTTCCTAAAACTCTTTGGAAAACGTTTCAACCTGGATGAAGTTGAGCAGATCGTGCAGCGGCGCTTCGGCTTCCCGGTCGCATGCTTCGGCCGGGATGATCTGTTAATGGTCGCGGTTGAAACCAGAACCGAAGACGTCCCTGCGGTTACGAGTATGCTGCGGGAAACCTTCAGCCTTCCGAACGACGCGATTCAAGTCGAAGCAGTGCAAAAGCTACCGCGCACTGTGCGGGGCAAAATGGATTATCAATCTTTGGCAGCAACGCGACCACTTTCGAGCCCGGCGATTGCTGTGAGTCAGGTGGTTCGGTGAAAGAAACGGGAGAAGATCAGAAGGTGAGTACTGTGTCCACGCGCGATGCTGTCACACAGGTGTGGGCCGAGGTGTTGGAGCGGAACAACATCGGGCCAAACGAGAACTTTTTCGATCTCGGCGGAGATTCGCTCAAGGCGCTCGAAGTCATCTCCCGGCTGCACGCGCTGCTCGGTGTCGGGTTGGCCCTGATCGTGTTCTTCGAAGATCCGACTATCGCTCACTTAAGCACAGTTATTGCCGAACTCCAACCAGCGGCACAGGCGCCTTCCAACGGCACAGGCACGTCAACGGACGACAAGGCCAGAGCGGCGGTTGCGCGAGTCTGGACGGAGGTGCTGCAGCGCGAGAACGTCAAGCCGACCGAGAACTTCTTTGATCTCGGTGGTGATTCGCTCAAGGCACTCGAGGTCATTTCGCGGCTTCAAGCATTGCTGAATGTTGACGTCCCGCTAATCGCCTTCTTTGAAGACCCGACCATCGCTCATCTGGCTGATGTTGTCGAGGAGTTGCATACGTCCGAGAGTGCAGTTCCTGCGGCGCAACCGATGGCCGCAAAGAAACAAGCACCTCTCTCGTTCGAGCAATTGCAGTATTGGCTGCTACAGCAGTCAAGCCCTTTTGGACACCTTCACAGCAACGCACGCGTGCTACGCATCCGCGGCGAATTTCGCAGTGACATTCTCAAGCAAGCCCTAAACGAGATGTGCAGGCGGCATCAGGTCCTGGGCTCGCGCATTCAGCCCGGACTCGAGGAGCCGGTACAAATCGCGGTCGAAAATCCAGACGTCACAGTTGAAGTTCAAGACTTGAGTGCAATTCCTTCAGACGACCGCCAGCAGCGCGCTCTCGGGCTTGCCAACGAAGAATGGCGTCGGTCTTTTGACCTCGCGAAAGACTTGCCGCTACGAGCGCGGCTGCTGAAGGCCGCAGACGACGACCACCTGCTCGTCATCATCATGCATCACGTGATCAGCGACGGTCACTCGGGCGGAATATTCTTCGAAGAATTAGCTGCCACGTACGACGCATTGCTCCAAGGGACTGACGCTGCACTGCCTGAGCTTCCTCTCCAATACTTCGACTATGCTTCGGCAGAGCGATCTCAGCTGCAAGGGGCGCGACTCGAAAAGGAAATCGAGTTCTGGCGCTCCTATCTTGACGGTGCGCCGCCGAACGCGTGGCTGCCAACCGACAAGCCTCGACCCGAACGGCCGGTTCATTCCGGTTCTACCGCCAGTGTGATGGTTCCGCAAGCGATAGTCGGGAAGCTGAAGGAACTCGCGCAAACTACCGGTTCAACGCTGTTCTCGGTGCTTCAGAGCGGGTTACGCATTCTGCTCTATCGCTGGGCAGGCGAACGCGACACGGTCATCGGTACGGTCTCAAGCACTCGCAGTCGTGCCGGCACGGACCGCATGGTCGGCTGCTTTGTGAATTTCCTGCCGTTCCGAAATCAGGTGACGGAAGGTGAAACTGCTCTCGACGTGCTTGAACACGAAACGCGCGTGGTGCGGGACGCTTTCGCTCACCAGGAGTGCCCGTTCCTGAAGATCGTTACCTCCGCTACTTCTTCGCGCATCACCGATGCGAATCCGGTGTATAACGTCGGGTTCTTATTGCAGAATTTCCCGAAAATAAGGTTCGACGGCGAAAAGTTTAAGGGAGAGCTGATAGAGCTGGAAAGCGGTGCAGCCCACCTCGATTTGAGATTCATCGCCATCGAACAACCTACTGGGCTTCAACTCGACTGTGAGTTCAAGACGGAACTGTTTAGTGCTGCCACAATTCAGAATCTGCTTGCCGGATTCGCCGGAGTTCTGGACGAGCTTGTACAAGAGCCCACGCGCCGTATTTCGGATTTCGCGGTTCCAGCCACGCTCGCGAAGCAAGCTGAAGCGGCACGGCGCCGCGAACAACGTTGCAATATCGCGATCACCGCCAGCTTCACGGCGGAACTTGTGGAACCGTCGTTGGCCTTCTGGATGAAGGAATTTGGGGTGCGGGCGAAGTTCCAATTTGCCCCATACAACCAAGTCTTTCAGCAGTTACTGGATCCAAACAGTATTGTTTCGCGCAATCGCGATGGATTCAACATCGTGTTGCTGCGGCTGACTGATTGGGTCCGTCTCGAAGACGTCCTGACTGATGCCCTCAAGAGAGAGAAGATTGAACACAGTGTGCAGGAGTTGCTCGACTCATTCCGTGCACATGCACCGACCGTGCCGACGTTACTCTGCGTCTGCCCGCCGGAAAAGAAATACCACACACCCGAGTGGTCCAGTTTTCTGGCGCGCATGGAACGAACAATCGCAAGCGCACTCAGTGCTACGGCCGGCAGTCACCTGATCACCTCTGCCGAGGTATTCGAGCGTTACCCGGTCGAAAACTATTCCGACGAATACACCGACAAGGTCGGGCACGTTCCCTACACTCCCGACTTCTTGGTTGCGCTCGCGACAACGCTTGCCCGCCGAATGGTCGCGGCGAGCGGCGAAGCTAAAAAAGTCATCGTGCTGGATGGGGACGGGATACTGTGGCAAGACTCGACTGCCGGTACTAGTCCGATAACTGATGATCCACACCGAATTCTTCAGGAATTCGCCGTAAGACAATTTGAAGAACGCGGGATGCTGCTTTGTCTTTGCAGCAGCAGGAACGATGAAGCCGTGAATCGCCCGCTTGAAAACGAGATGCCGCTGAAGCCTGAGCACTTCATCGGGCGCACGGCTGGACCGCAATCCATTACTAGCGCTCTGCGGCAATTGGCAGAGGATATCCAACTCGACCTCGACGGATTTGTTTTGATCTCAGCTGATGCTCGGCGCTGCCAGGAAGTTGAATCGCAATTGCCCCAGGTTCTCGCCTTCACGCTGCCGACCAATGCCAGCCAGATTCCCGGGTTCCTTAACCACCTCTGGCCATTTGACCAAAGCCTTGGTCCGAGCTCCGAGCCTCGATTCACAGCCGCCAATCTCACTCTATCGCGTATTGCCACGGACTGGCGCGATGTTGCCAGCATTCGCCGCGCGATCGATGCGGCTCAACTTACCGCGCGCAAGCAAACTGTCGAGTTTATTGCACCGCGAACTCCGGTCGAGGAGATGGTCTCTGGCACGTGGACGCAGGTTTTGAAACTTGACCGTGTCGGCATCCACGATAACTTTTTTGCCCTGGGAGGCCATTCGCTGCTCGCGACTCAGATCGTTGCGCGTGTGCGGCAGGTCTTCGGCCTCGAGATCCCCCTGCGGACAATGTTCGAAGCGCCCACGGTTGCGGAATTCGCGCAGCGAATAGAAGCCGTCCGGAATACCGCGAGCGCAATTCGCTCGGCTACCATTCCGAAAGCCGTTGACCGCGCCCACCTTCCTCTGAGCTTCGCGCAGCAACGATTGTGGTTCCTCGACCAGCTCGATCCTGGGAACTCGATTTACAACCTCGCGCAAATGATGCGCTTGCATGGCAAGCTCGACGTTGCTTCTTTGCAGCGCGCGGTAGACAGAATGGTTGCGAGGCATGAGGCACTGCGGACCACTTTTCTACTCCGCGACAACGAGCCGGTGCAGGCTATCGCGACTGAACTCGAGTTGCCGGTGCCGTTAATCGATCTCTCGCGACTACCCGCAGAACAGCGAGACACCGAAGTCGAGAGGTGCGTCAAAGAAGAAGCACAGCGCTCTTTTAATCTCGCTTCCGGCCCGGTGATGCGCGCAACAATTCTTCGCTTACAGCCGGAAGACCACGTGTTGCTGCTGACCATGCACCACATCGTCAGCGATCGCTGGTCCTTAGGCCTGGCAGCCGAGGAATTAGCGGAGCATTATCGGGCGATTATCGAGAATCGGACTTCACAGTTGCCGGAATTGGCAATTCAGTACGCGGATTTTGCCGTGTGGCAACGCCAAACTTTGCAAGGCGATCCGCTCAACGAACAGCTTCAATACTGGAAGAAAAAATTGGCCGGAGCGCCCGGCATACTCGAGCTTCCAGCCGATCATGCACGTCCCGCACAAATGTCTATGCGTGGCGCATGGCAAACGAGTGTCATACCGAAAGACTTGGTCGAGAAGCTCACCGGGCTGAGCCACGAACATGGCGTCACGCTCTTCATGACGCTTCTGGCTGCATTCCAAACGCTCATGGCTCGTTATTCCGGCCAGAATGACGTCGTTGTCGGATCACCGATCGCAGGCAGAAACTTCGCCGAATTGGAACCGCTCATCGGGTTTTTCGTAAACACCCTCGCGTTGCGTGCAGACCTATCGGACGATCCAACTTTTCAAGAGCTGCTGGTGCGGACTAAAGAAACCTGCCTGGAAGCTTATGCGTATCAAG
>Ga0137372_10004638_pt1 | contig 13408 bp, 14 predicted proteins | sample SagtaG_6_FD_104911 | JGI IMG/M metagenome (GOLD analysis project Ga0137372, IMG submission 104911) | Vadose zone soil microbial communities from Sagehorn Ranch, Mendocino, California, USA - Sage1_R_60_16 metaG | ecosystem: Environmental > Terrestrial > Soil > Vadose zone | place: USA...
AGGGAGAAATTTGAGGGCGACAAACCGGCCGAGGGAAACGTCTTCGGCCTTGTAGACGACACCCATGCCGCCGCCGCCGAGCTTCTCGATGACGCGGTAATGCGAGATGGTCTGGCCGATCATTGGGCTGAAATGTTAGGGCTTGGAGTAGTGCAAGTCAATGAAGGCAGGCCGCTTGATAGCATCTTCCAAGGGATGGTTGGCGAAAAATCGCCATGTCACCAGCTACTCCAAACTTGTGACATCGCCTGTTTACAAAAGTTGCTTCCGGTTAGCTCGTCATCCACCAGGAATCGGCTCTCTCCTGATCGCGTGTTACCGTTCAGGCGGCTTTCTCGCTGCCACGCTGGCATCGAATGGCGGGCCAGATGAGTGCCACGGCGTCGGTTCAGCCCAGGTTTACCTACGCGGCCGCGCTTTGCTTGCCGTAGGCCTTGGAGATTTGGCCGACAAGGGTAGCCCAAGGCATATCAAGCGCGTTGTAGACTGCGGCTGCTTCAGGCCGCGCGTTGTCCTTCAGTATCTCAACCATCAGGGTGGCGTAATCCGACACGATCACGCCCGCCTGTTGCATCCGCAGCAACCCGGCCTCGCGTTTCGTGTCGCTGAATGTTCCCGATGCATCGACGGCCACATAGGCCTCATAGCCCTTGCCGATTGCAGTAATGGCCGGGAAAGCGGCACAGACCTCAAGAGAGATGCCGGCAATGATCAGCTTCTTGCGGCCCGTGGCCTCGATCGCTGCAGCCACCCTGGGATCATCCCAGGCATTGACCGTCGATCGGTCGATGATCTTGATGCCAGGTAGGGCCTCCACCAGCTCAGGGAAGGTCGGCCCCCACATGCTGTCTCGGGCGGTGGTGGTTACGACGATCGGCAGCTTCAGCGCTTTCGCTGCCTTCGCCAGCGCGACCACATTGTGCTTCAGCTCGCCCGTCGAATAATCGCGGACGCCTGTCATGAGGCCGACCTGGTGGTCGACGAGAACGACAGCGGCATTTTCCGATGTTAGTGGCTGATAGGGTTGGGCTTGACTGTTCATAGTGTTCTCCTTAGGTTTTGCGGGTTTGAATGTTCATTTCTTCTCCTTAATGCAGTATTGCCGACGAAATATCATTCAGGCGGCCTTCTCGCTCAAGGTTGTTTGCGTAATAACCCGATTTCTGACGGAAATGGGTCCGGAATCTTAACCCGGCACTGCCGGTCGTGAGTGATATCGCCTGATCTAAGCGGCGGCTGCCTTTAGACTCTCGGCGGCTTGTTCGATCAGAGCGGCGACAGCCTTGGGCTGAGATACATAAACAGCATGGCTGCCTTTTACCTCAACGACTGTAGAACCCGCCCGCTTAGACATGGAGCGCTGCGCGTCAGGCGGGATCATCTTGTCGTCGGTTGTAATCAAGTACCAGCTCGGCTTTGACTTCCATGCCGGTTCGTTGATCTTGCCGTTAAGAGCCTCTAAGCCCCATGGCACCTGTGAGTCGGCCATGAACAATGCCTTCTCCGGGTCCACATCTCCCGCGAATGAGGCAGGGAATTTTGCCTTGTCGAGCAATAAATAGCCATCCTGCGGCGGCAGTATTGGCGGTACTGGGGCACCGGGAGGGGGGTCTTTGATAAGGGTAGCCACGGACTCGCCCTTATCGGGAGCAAAAGCAGCGATATATACCAGTGCCGCGACTTTAGGATCGTTCCCGGCTTCAGTGATCACTGCTCCGCCGTAAGAGTGGCCGACGAGAATGGCTGGTCCATCCTGCACGACAAGAATGCGCTTGGTAGCAGCCACGTCGTGGGCTAACGAAATCGTTGGATTCTGTACGATGCTGACATCGTAGCCGTCTTGCTTCAGTATCCTATACACGCCCTCCCAGCCTGCGCCGTCTACAAAACCTCCATGAACCAGGACGATGTTCTTCATGGTCATGCTCCCTTCTTGACAAGATTTTGTCGTTGTTTTCCCGCGAACTGATCTGTTGAGGCTTCCCTTGGGTAGGACTGAAGTGTAGAGGCGGCGGCTCTCCGTGTCAACTCGACCTCCTTGGAGAGTAAACGCCTGTTTTCGGCAGCAAACGATTTCGGCAGCAAACGAAGAACAAGGTGGAGCCACCGCCAAGTCACTTCCTGCTGCTGATTTGGCGTAAATCCGGGAACCGGGATGGAATTGGTACGTCGTACTGCTCTGGCGCATTGTAGGTCTTTGGCACCTTGTTGAGGGGGTTATGCAAAAGTAACCGTATTCGTCCCTTCTGACTGGCAAGCGTCAACTTTTGTGCGTCATCCGGAGAAACCAGGAGGGTGATCACCGGGGCCGTCTGGGGTTGTCCGGCTGCATTCCTTTCCAACCGCTGCCCGCTGGAGATGACCGCGACATTTTCCAGTACAGTAGTAGTTTGGGCTCCACCGCCTCCGGTGCGGTTCCGTGTCAAGAGCACGTCCACACGTGTTCCGGGTACAACAGAATCCGTGACGCCGAGCACAGAGACGGCCCGCATCCCCGGCGGAATCAGGGCCGACAGCCCGTATCCTGCATTCTCACCCGCAAGTTTGTTGGGCAGGAAAAATTCTCCCTTTGCGATTGGCAGGATCACGCTTCGGCCCACTACAGAAGATTTCAAGTGGTAACAATTGGCGGGTAGATCATCGGCTGGAAAGCGCACAATCTTTATGTCTCCGTCCTTGATCGTGCTTCCTACCCGAAGATCGTTGGCCGCGACCAAAACATCCACTCTCGGCTGGGCGGAGTCGGATTTCGATTGCAGGTTGTGGTAGACCACCGACCCTAAGAATCCTCCCAGCGCTACCGCCACAATGGCAATCAGTAAGAGTCGGATCTGATTCATAACTGCTTCCTCAATAATACATAAGCTCGCGACGATGCCTACAACTGGTCACTGATTTAAGCAAGCGACCGTGATGCGCCCCCAAAGATGTTAACCGCGCGGACGAGTTGGAAGTATAGCCAGGCCAACGGAGAAGTGGGGATCGTGGGATGTTGTCGTAAAATCGCCTTTGCACTCACGATGCGGTTCTGAGCGCAAACGCCTGATCTATAAAGGGGAATGTCAAGAAAAATACTTCTCCCTCGACCGGAAGTGGAGAAGAATTGCTTGACTTCCAGCCCTGTCAACGATGAAAGACGCTTGGTTCTGGGGTGCCCCGTGGCTAACGTTTAACCTGTTTCCCATCTTAGTAGCTCTATCTTCTAGTCGCGGCGACGCCGATCGGTCTCTGAAACTGGCAAGCCTGGTGGTTGTACGGTGTCAACCATGGATCTATCTGAGGCTCCTGGCCTAGTGCTTTTTCGGGTTGTCCGAGAGGGCATAGGGATTTCACAGAGGCTAAGTGCCACCGGCACTTGTGCGCCTACAGGCGATTGGGATGCTCACCCTCGAACCCGAGCGTCTCAAGAACCAGCTGACCACCACCAGAAAAAGATCACCGGAGATGGAAGGGCTCTTCACCGGAGACGCTCAAGCGGCTTGCGACTTCAGTTTCGCAACGTCGAAGTTTTCTCCCTTCTTCCACAGAGTCAGCGTAATGGCTGCAATCTTGCGCGCCAGCGTGAGACGCACCATCGTCGGCTTGATGCCTTTGGCCAGTGATCTCTGGTAGAAATCCTGAAATGGTCCGGGCTGTACACTGGCCCTGGTAGCGGCGGCTTTGAATAGGCCTTTCAGATCGTGGTTGTGATCCTTGTTCAACCCCCGGATGGAGACCTGCTTTTTGGAGCGCCGCAGTTGGCCTCGGACGTAGCGGTGTTCCCCGCTGGTGCGGGTCTCCAACGCCAGTCCACTGTAGGCCCACAGCTGGCGCTTGGTGCGAAAACGATGCGGGGTCTGGATCAGAGCCACCGCTAAGGCCGAGCGAATGGGCCCGAGCGATGGAATCTTCCGTAGCTTGGCGGTGATGGGATGCTTCCGACTCTCTGCTAGCAGTTCTCGCCGCGCTTGTTGGCGCAAGTGTTGCAGCATGTCTAGTTGCTGGTAGAGTTGCTCGGCGCGCCGGCGGACGCCGGCTTCCCGGATCTTTCCCAGCCACTCGGTGCGATGGCGGGTATAGTAGACGTCCCGGCCCGCACAGGGAATCGCCCAGCTGCGATACAACGCTTTCAGGCGATTCATGACTCGCGTCAAATCTTTGACGATGGTCAGGTAGCTCCGGGCGAGTTCTCGCAGCATCCGCACGCCCGTCTCGCCATGGTAGACCGGCTTGAGATTATCGAGGCGTAACAGTTCCGCGAGCTTGCGGGCATCAATCCGGTCACTTTTGTTCCCGTCTTTCAGCAGAATCCCCATTGCCTGAAGCACGCACTCGGCACACACGCATCAGATTGGGATACAGCACACTGGGCAGTATCTTGGTCACGTCAGTTATACGCAGTGCAGTACACAGCAATATTTTCACAGCAACGACGCCAGGGCATCGCTGGCGATCCAGGCGGCCTTAGCGCAGGGGGCTGCCACAATCTGTTAGAATCGCCCGCTGTACTTAACATAAATAAGGGGATTCAATAACCGCAGAGGAACTTAAAAGCGTTGACACGTGTGCTCTGGTAGCCGACCTTAAACGCAGGATGTCCAGAAATTTGATCAGGCCCCGCCAGGAGTTGGGCTTCGGGTCGTCCAATGTTTCCGTCCCTGCCCGTGGCCGTCCCAGGGGGCAAAACTGAGAAGACAGGCAGGAATCCGAGCATGAGCGCCGCCGCTACTGAACGCTGGAAGGGATGGAAGCAGTATAAAGGCCAGCATCCGAATGCCAAGCCGAAGGATTATTTCAAGACTCGACAGGTAGGGAAAGCGTAAGTATGAAGGCTAAAGCCAAATCCATTCTTAAGCCTATGAAAGACGCCTTAATGTTGTCTAAGGCGCAGGAACGCATGCGGCGAAAGCACGGGGATGCAATCAAAAAAGCTAGTCCGCCTTTCTACAGTTCAGCAGAGTGCGTCGAACAAGAGCAGCATTTCACGCCTGCTCAGATTGCGAAGCAATGGGGCGTATCTGTGTATACTGTGCGGCGATTGTTCGCCGATGTTCCGGGCGTGCTCAAGATCGGGCAGAAGGGCAGGCACGTTTCTCTTCGCGTCCCTGGTAGGCTCCTGAAGGCATATCATGCCAAGATGTCTGCATGCCGCTATCGAACATCCTCAGCCTCAACCTTTAAGAAACGCCGCACAAAAATTACCCGATTTGTGAGGTAGCCGCATCCTCTGCCTTGCTAATATTGTCTTGGATTTGCCTTGCCGAATCTGATTTGCTGCCCCTTCTGCACGTTTAGCATCATGTAGAATCAGTAACTTAAAATATTATCAATACATGGTAGCGGTTCACTCCGTCCCTGGCCACCATATTTCAAAGCACTTAACTTCACTTCTCATTTTCCAGTTTACCTGCAGTTACCCGCACTATTGCACCACAACCGTCACCGGAGCAGCTTTCTCCAAGTCCTTCCTGCCGCGGAATAGCAACTCCAGGAACATCCCCTGGGCTTCGAGCTTGTCTTTGGTCATGGCCTGGCGTACACCTCGAGTGTCGTCTTCAGGTTCTGGTGCCGGAGCATTTCCTGCACCAGCTTCGGATCAACCTCCATCTTGACCAGGACCGAAGCGAGCGTCCTCCGGAAAGTGTGAAATCCGAGGCTGCGCAGCGGGGCCACCACTTCCGCCTTGTTTGCGGCTACGCGCAGGTAATCGGAGACCAGCATGTTGGCCGCCGGCCGCTTCCTGCCTTTGAGGCGAACTGCGAGATTGATGCACTCGCGCCACTTTGCCCAATCTGCCGGACATGAACGGGATGGCGCTCGGTTTCTATGAAGAGACCACGAACGGGCACAGAATCATTGGCCATGCGGGGGACACACAATATTTCCATAGCGACCTGCATCTGATTCTGGACGCTGGTGTAGGCCTCTTCCTCTCTTACAACAGTGCTGGCAAGAGCGGAACCAGGGCTCGCGAAGCAGTACGGCATGCCTTTCTGGACCGCTACTGCCCGTATGAACCAGCGCCTGTCAGTGCAGTGGACGGGGCAAGGGATGCACAGCCGGTTTCGGGCAGATACATCATCAGCCGTCGCTCGGAAACTACCATCCTCAAAGTGCTGACTCTCTTGGTGAATCGAAAGTATTTACCAATGCCGACGCCACCATCAGCCTTGATGACTTAAAGGACCCAAATGGACAACCGAAGAATTCCCCGGGGCCTGCCGTGCCGATTGGGACAAGATGAGTTGTCTCTCCACGTCGACGACGGTCGACCATTTCAACCAACGCCGCCAAGGCAGCGCTGCTGGGTGTGCGCCGCACTAAGAACGTGCTCACCGCGCCTTGGGCAAGCCCGGTGGCATCGACGGCCACCGTGGTTCGCCTTCGCCGCCTCCCCGGCACGCGACGCACGACTATCCTCGAGGGCGTGCTCCAAGTCGGGTTCCAGGAGACGTCGCAAGAACGGCTGGAGCGTGGTGTAGTCGGGAACCGAAGCCAGTGCGAGCGCTCGGCGCAGCTCTCCGTGTTCGCTCAGACGAACTTCGGTTTCGCGGAAGGTCCAGTCCTCGTAGCGCATGAAGCACAAGATAGCCAACAGTTGCGGCTGCGAGAATTGGCGTTTGCTAAAGCAGGTGCGGTAGGGCGGCATGACCTGAGCCACATCCAAAGCCACCTGCGCGAAGCGCCCCAAACCCACTTCGGCCAGTAGCGAGTTTCGCCAGCGCTGATTGCAGCATAGCCTGGTTTCGCCGCTGTCCGCGTGAAGTGAAACTTAGGATGTCAACAGAGCCAGACAGGTTCTGGCCTTCTCTTCCGCGCGGAAAAGATTCGCACTGAAATAAAAAACGGCCCCGAAGACTCGCGGCCGGTCATCGAACAAAATTCGTTTCAGTACAATCGGAACTCCACTTCCACGCTGATCTCTACTGCCACCGGCTTGCCGTCTTTCATCGCGGGCTCGAACTTCCAGGTCTTGACTGCCTGGATTGCCTTCTCGTCGAGACCCATTCCCAGATTGCGGCTAACTTTAATGTCGCGAGGCTTGCCATCGGGGCCGACGATCAGCCACAGCACACAGGTTCCTTGATATTTGGCCTTGCGAGCTTCTTCGGAGTATTCCGGCTCAGGCTGATAGATTGCTTTCGGCGCGGATACGCCGCCGCCTACCCGGAATACGCCGCCGCCCGTACCACCGCCGCGGCCCTCGCCTACGCCAGGACCGGTGCCCACACCAACTCCGCCGCCGGAACCAGAGCCAATGCCACCGCCCGAGCCGGTTCCGTTCGACGGCGGCCCGGAGGGCAGGCGCGACATGGGATCACCCAGGTTCGGCAGATTGTTCATGGCAATGTGAATCTGCGGAGGAACTGCTACAGCCGGTTCAGCCGTCAACTTGGGGTGCTCATTGCGGACCACCATCGCGGGAGGGGTGATCGGCTGCATGTCAAATTTCGGCAGCTTGCCTTTCGGAGCCTGGAACTTGTCACGATCGCCGCCTCCTCCGCCGCCACCTGAGATCGTCTTCGCCGGGGGCAGAGGAGGAATGTCATCCGTAGCGACATAGGTAACGACTTCCTGCTTTTTCGTTACCTCTTGTACCACGTGGCGTCCCGCTATCGTGAGTCCCACAATGGCGGCAATAGTCAAAATGTGGACGACGGTCGAGCCCACGACGCCGCTCTTCTTATAGTCGTAAAAACCCCAAATATCCTTGACCGGAACGGGCTTCGAAGTGAGTACTAGCGGGGGCTGCTTTTTGGGAAAGAAATAATCGTCCAGGTTCTGAAACAGCGACTTCCACAACGGCTGCTCGGCGCTTTTGGGCAGCAGCAGGTTTAGTTCGGGCTCGGCTTTGGTGCGGGGCGGCTTGAAATCGAGTGTTGCCATAAATTCAACCCGAGTGCGTGAGGCATTCAGTTCTGCCTCTAGAACTTGATGAGCACATTCCCTGCCAAGTTGCATTTCTTGACAAAGAAACTTTGCCGCTCACCTTCTGTGCAAACTGACCGTGTGCAAGAAGTTTAGCTATTCCAATTCACGCAATTAGATGCTAATGCTCGGGAAACGTCACCTAGGGGAAATTGTAACGTTATTTCTACCTGTGTGACAGTGATTTTTGACATCCCGCAGACCAATGACCTCCGATTGCGCTGTGGGCCAATGGACGTTCGTTTCCAGGCTCCCTATAATGAAAAAAATCAACTATTTGGGAGAAAGCACGCTCGTGCCGCTCGAACTGAAATCTACCATCAATCTGCCCAACACCGGCTTCCCCATGAAGGCGAACCTGCCGCAAAACGAGCCCAAGATCATGGCTCGCTGGGAGCAGATGAGAATTTACGAGCGCATCCGCGAAGTCCGCAAAGGCGCGCCCGTGTATGTGCTGCACGACGGCCCACCCTACGCCAATGGGCCCATCCACTTGGGTACGGCGATGAACAAATGTCTAAAGGATTTTATCGTCAAATCTAAGAGTATGTCCGGATTTGATTCCCCCTATGTTCCAGGATGGGACTGTCACGGCCTACCGATTGAGATCAAAGTCGACCAACAGTTGGGCGGGAAAAAGCTGCAGATGCGGCCGGTCGATGTGCGCGCGGAATGCCGCAAGTACGCCGAGAAATATGTCGATCTACAGCGTCAGCAGTTCAAACGCATCGGCGTTTTCGGACGCTGGGACGAGCCATATTCCACAATGACTCCGCAGTACGAGTCAGCCGTTGTAGCGGAGCTTTATGCGTTTCTCGAAAAAGGGTCGGTGTATAAAGGACTGCGCTCTGTCTACTGGTGCATTCATGACGAAACCGCGCTGGCGGAAGCCGAAGTCGAATACGAGAACCATACCAGTCCGACTGTATGGGTGAAGTATCCACTTAGGGATGACCCGGCGAAGCTCGATCCCGTTTTGAAGGGAAAGAAGGTCTTTACCGTAATCTGGACCACCACGCCCTGGACGCTGCCCGCGTCGATGGCTGTCGCCTTCCACCCTGATGAAAAATATGTAGCGCTGGAATCCGAGGGCGAAGTGTATATCGTCGCTGAGAAGCTCGCCGCGGAATTCAGCAACAAAGCTGGCCTCGCTGCCACGCACAAGCTTGCCCACTTTCCCGGAAAAAAGCTTGAATATTTAAATTTTGCCCATCCGTTTCTGGACCGCGCAATTCTGGGTGTGGTGGCGGACTACGTCACGATGGACACGGGTACGGGTGTTGTCCATACAGCGCCTTCGCATGGCGCAGAGGATTTTGCTACCGGCGTTAAATACAAGCTCGACCTCACCGGCAACGTGGATGAAAAAGGAATCATGCGCAACGGCTTACCCGAGTACGACGGTAAGCAGGTTTTTGCCGCTAACGAGCCTATCGTCGAATTGCTGAAAAAGCGCGGCGTACTGGTGCACGCGGAAAAAGTCGAGCACTCGTATCCGCACTGCTGGCGCTGCCACAATCCCGTCATCTTCCGATCGACCGAGCAGTGGTTCATCTCTATGGAAACGCCGATGCCGGGCGGTACGCTGCGCAGCCGCACGCTGGATGAGATCAAGAAAGTGAAGTGGGATCCGGCCTGGGGCGAAGAGCGCATCTCCAACATGATTGCAACACGGCCGGACTGGTGCATCTCGCGCCAGCGTGTCTGGGGCGTGCCCATCGCCGTGTTCCTGTGCGAAGGTTGCGGCAAGCCGCTGAATGATCCTGCGCTCAATCGCAAAGTGATTGACTTCTTCGGCCGCTTCGGCGCCGATGCCTGGTATACGTCCGAAGCCGACGCACTTGCCGCTGGAGCCAAGTGCGGCAAATGTGGCGGAACTAAATTCAGCAAAGAGACCGATATCATCGACGTCTGGTTCGAATCCGGTTCCAGCCATGTTGCCGTGCTCGGCCACGAACCGAATCTGCCCTGGCCCGCCGACATTTATCTCGAGGGCGCTGACCAATACCGCGGCTGGTTCCACTCTTCACTGCTCTGTGGAATCGGAGCTCAGGGCAGCCCGCCTTATCGCATGGTTGCGACTCACGGATGGACGCTCGACGAGCACGGCAGCGCCATGTCGAAGTCGCGCGGGAATGATGTCGACCCGGTGGACGTTGCCGACCGCCTCGGCGGCGAGATTGTGCGTCTGTGGGCTGCATCCGTGGACTTCCGCGAGGATGTTGTCGGCTCGGAAAAAGTCATGCAGCAGGTCGCGGAAAACTATCGCACCATTCGGAACAATTTATTCCGCTATGCGCTGAGCAACCTGTATGACTTCGACCCGCAGAAAGACGTGGTGCCGTTCGAGCGGATGGAGGCCATCGACCAATACATGCTGCGCCAGACGTGCGCTCTGGCGGAAGACGTGGTGCGCTGGTACGGGGAGTTCACCTTCCACAAGATCTACCATCGCGTGATCACTTTCTGCGTAGCGGAACTGAGCAAGTTCTATTTCGATGTGTTGAAAGACCGCCTGTACATCTACGCGCCGAACTCACGGGAGCGCCGCGCCGCACAAACGGCTATCTGGAGAATCGGAGAGGCTCTGGTGCGCTTGCTCGCGCCAATCATGAGCTTCACATGTGAAGAAGTGTGGCAGTACCTGCCGAAATTGGAGTCACGAGCCGCCAGCGTTCATCTTGAACAGTTCCCGACCGCAAAAGATATCCTGTGCGATGCCGGAATTCCAGAGCGCGACACCAAGCAACAAGCGGATTGGGAAACATTGCTGGCAATCCGCGAGCAGGTGAACAAAGCTCTGGATAACGCTCGAAACGAGAAACTCATTGGGAAGTCTGTGGATGCGCAGGTCCAGGTGACCACCGCCGATCCGGCCTATTCGGTGCTGAACCACTTCGAAGATCAGTTGCGCTATCTGTTCATCGTGTCAGCCGTAAAGCTGGCACAAGGCTCGGGGAACGGCGCCAGCGTGGTTAAGATCGAGGTGACGAAGGCTCCTGGAGAAAAATGCGAGCGCTGCTGGAATTACTCGACTCGTGTTGGTGAAAACCCTGCATATCCAACCGTGTGCGAACGCTGCAGTGCGGTGCTGAAAGAGATCGAAGCGGAAGACCCATGAGAGTAATCTAACGACTAGTGCTCAATGCCTCACGCGATGCGTAAATTTCATCTTCTTATCGCCTTCGCCATCGTGTGCCTGGATCGAGTGGCGAAGTTGGCGATCTCAAAGAATATTTCTCTTCATGAAAGCATCCAGGTAATCCCGGGATTTTTCCGCATCACGCATGTGGAGAATCGTGGCGCGGCCTTCGGCCTGTTCGCGGATTCGCCCTCCGAGTGGAAAATTGCCGTGCTCGTCCTTTTCTCGATCGTGGCACTGGTGATCGTCTCCGCCTTGTTGTGGCGAAACAGTCATTCCATGAGCACGACGGGCGTTGGGCTGGCACTGATTCTTGGCGGCGCGTTGGGCAATCTGTGGGATCGGCTGGTCAGCGGACGCGTCGTCGATTTCCTGCTGTTTTATGTAGGCCAGTATCAATGGCCGGCATTCAACGTGGCGGACAGTGCCATCGTAATCGGCGCGGGGTTGTTGGTCTTTGAAATCTTGTTCAGCAAGTCGCCAGCGCAAGAAAAATCAGCGTAACATCAGCCCCTTGTCGTGGGACGGGCGTGACACAGCTTGGCTACGTAAATCCCAACCTCTTGGGCAGTACGCCGAGGCCATCCCTGTTCTAAGACCGCTGCAATGACAAAACTTAGATGCTGGTGTCTAACCAAGGGGAACGTTACCACGCGTAGCATTGAACACGGCCATGCGGCTGCTTTTCGAAATCTTCGCGCAGACGCTGCGCACGTTGTGGGCCCACAAGCTGCGGTCTTTTCTGACCATGTTCGGGATCGCATGGGGTGTGGGGTCGCTACTGCTGCTGGTGGGATTAGGTGAGGGCTTCCGCTCCGGCAACCGCAAACAGTTTGATGATCTCGGCGAGAACGTTATGTTCATCTGGGGCGGCCGCGCGCCTGCGATGAATGGCAGCTTCACCGGACTTCGGCAATATTACCTTACTTATAAGGACTATTTAGACATTCTGCGCGATGCTACGGATGTAAACGCTGCCGCTCCGGTAATCTCACGCGCCGATGTTCGCGCCGTCAGCGATTTTTACAATAGCAGCGGCCAGCTTATGGGGGTTCCCGCCAGCTTCAACGAAATTCGTTATTTACCGATTGAGGATGGCCGCTGGCTCAACGAACTCGACGACACGCAAAAGCGTGCGGTTGTCGTGCTCGGTGATGAAGCGCGCCGCGTGCTATTCCCCGGACGGCCTTCAGTCGGGAGCACGATCCTGCTGAACGGCGTGCGGTTCCAGGTTATCGGGACGCTGAAGCGAATCGGCCACGGGGATAACAACACCTTGAATCTGCGAATTTTCATCCCGTTCAACACCATGAAGATGAATTTCCGGCCCCTCAATGTAGGGGGAACGAACGAGGCGATTAGTTTCATCAATTATCAGCCGAGGAGCCGGGATCTTCACGACGCCGCCAAGCTCGAAGTTCACAAAATCGTCGCGCGCAATCATAACTTCGACTACGACGCTCCTGAAGCTTTCGATGAATGGGACACCATAAAAACCGTAGATCAGATCGGGAAGATTTTTGATGCGATGAATCTTTTCTTGGGCAGCGTTGGTTTAGTGACATTGGCTCTGGGCGCAATCGGGATTATTAACATTATGCTTGTCGCGGTGGCCGATCGTACCCATGAAATCGGATTGCGCAAGGCCCTTGGCGCCACTAAAGGCAGCATCATGTTCCAATTTTTTATCGAGGGCGCATTTCTGACACTGTTGAGTGGAGGAATCGGGATGGGCGGTGCGGCGGCTTTGATGGCGGCGCTCGGCACACTGCCGCAGCCTCCTGGATTCGACACCCCGAAGCTGGTGCCGATGACGGCGGCTTTGGCCATTACATCGCTCGCCTTTTCCGGAGTGGTGGCGGGTTTATATCCTGCGCGCAAAGCTGCGGACTTGCAACCCGTGGAAGCGCTACGCAGGGAGTAAGCATGAAACGCGATCTTCTGGAACAAGCTTACGGTGCGATGCGGCACGATCTGCGCAGGACCGTGCTCACCATGTTCGGCATGGCCTGGGGCATTGCCACGGTAGTTCTTCTGCTTGCTTATGGCGAAGGCTTTGCCCGCGCCATCCAAACCATTTTTGAAAGCTTCGGCGCCACTGCCGTCGGGGTTTTCCCGGGGCGCACTTCGCAGCAGGCTGGCGGAAACAAGGCCGGAGTGCAGATCCGCTTTACCAATGACGATGTAGAAATGCTGCGCAATGTGGTGCCGTTGGTGCGCCACATTTCCCGTCAATCGCAATTGCAATCCACTGTGGAAAACGGTAATCGTTTTTTCAGTTTCCCCGTGTACGGCACGGATGCGAACATTCGAGACACTTGGAACCTGGATATGGAATCAGGCCGTTTCTTGAACGAT